>Ga0209344_10002369_pt1 | contig 21191 bp, 17 predicted proteins | sample Cruoilmetagenom6_FD_187293 | JGI IMG/M metagenome (GOLD analysis project Ga0209344, IMG submission 187293) | Oil polluted marine microbial communities from Coal Oil Point, Santa Barbara, California, USA - Santa Barbara Oil Seep Sample 6 (SPAdes)... | ecosystem: Environmental > Aquatic > Marine... | reverse complement strand
TCATGGACCGCTACGATATTGCCGAGGTCTATGCGCTGCACACCATGCCGGGCCTGCCCTTGGGCACGTTTTCCACCACGCCGGGGCCGATCATGGCGGCGGTGGACACGTTTCATATCGACATCATCGGGCGCGGTGGGCACGGCGCCTATCCGCACGAGACTGCTGACCCGGTCGTGGCCTGCTGCGGGATCGTGCAGGCGATCCAGACCATCGTCAGCCGCAATCACTATGCGCTGGATGATCTGGTGATTTCCGTGACCCAGATCCACACCGGCAGCGCCGAGAACATCGTGCCGGATACGGCCTATATAAACGGAACAGTTCGCTGCTTTGACAATGACTTGCGCGCCTATGTCAGGACAAGGCTTGACGAGATCATCGCGGGGCAGGCGGCGTCATACGGGGTTACGGCCGCGCTGCGGATCGAGGTGGGCTATCCGCCGACCGTGAACCATGCTGCACAGACCGAATTCGCCGCAGCTGTGGCGCGTGAAATCTCGGGTGATGCGGCCGTGATCACCGACCGCACCCGCGAAATGGGGGCCGAGGATTTTTCCTACATGCTTGAGGCGCGCCCCGGTTCCTATCTCTTTCTGGGGCAGGGCGAGGCCGCGGGCCTGCACCACCCGAAATTCGATTTCAACGATGACGCCGCGCCCATCGGGGCGTCGTTTTTTGCCCGGCTCGTGGAGCGGGCGCAACCGGTGGAGTGACGGCGCAGAGCGCGCCGCCCGCCGAAACGAGAAGGGATGAAGAATGTCACTGAATGATGCGAGTTCCCAGGTGGATCAGGCATTTACGCGCAAATCCTTGCGCGGCCAGACCTATGAGAACACCTTTGGCGGGGCCACGTCATTCCTGCGCCGCCGCTATACCAAGGATCTGAACGGCGTCGATATTGCCGTGACCGGCGTGCCCTTTGATCAGGCGGTGACCAACCGGACCGGCACGCGGCTCGGGCCGCGCGCAATCCGCGAGGCCAGCGCGCTGCAAACCGCCGATGCGCCGTACGGCTGGGGCTATGACCCGATGGAGGCGCTCGATATCATCGACTACGGCGATCTGGCGTTCGATTATGCGATGGTGCCCGAGTTTCCCGGCCGTCTGACCGATCATATCCGCACCATTCTGGCCGCCGATGTCGCCAGCGTCGTGCTGGGCGGTGATCATTATATCAGCTTTCCGATCCTCAAGGCCTATGCCGAGAAATACGGACCGATGTCGTTGTTGCAGTTTGATGCCCATACCGACACCTGGGAAGACGACAACATGGAGCGGATCGACCACGGCACGATGTTCTACAAGGCGATCAAGCTAGGGCTGATCGACCCGGCCCGTTCGGTTCAGGTTGGCATTCGTACCACCGTGCCGGACCCGATGGGCATGAATATCATCGACGCGCGCGAGGTCCATGAGCGCGGCCCGGTGGAGACGGCCAAGAAGATCAGGGCGATACTGGGTGATCATCCGACATATCTGAGCTTTGATATCGATGGGCTGGACCCGGCCTTTGCGCCGGGAACCGGCACGCCCGTCTGGGGCGGGCTGAGCAGCGGGCAGGTATCAATCATCCTGCGCGATCTGGCGGGGATCAACATCAAGGGGGGCGATATTGTCGAAGTGTCGCCGCCCTTTGACACAACCGGGGCGACGGCTATCGCGGGCGCGCATGTGGCGATGGCACTGATCTGTCTGCTGGGCTGGGACAAGCGCGACCGCTGACTCCCGGTGGGGGCGGTTACCGCATTTGGGAGGCGTTGAAAAATGCGGTGGACCAGATGGCTGGGGCTAGTGGTTCTGGTCGGCATCATTGCGATCGGCTGGGTGCGTTTGGCCCCGTCCGATCCGGAGCGCTGGCACGAGATGCCGCAGACGCTGCAGAACCAGGATCTGGCGGGCGGCGCGATACGTTTGGCAGAGCTTGGTCCCGACGGGCTGGCGCGGCTTGATACCGTGATCCGCGCCACGCCGCGCACCTCGGTGCTGGCGGGATCGGTGCAAAGCGGGATGATTACCTATGTGACCCGCACGAAAGTGGTCGGATTCCCCGACTACACCACGATCCGTCAGAGCGGCGACCGGATCGAGATATACGGGCGGTTGCGCTACGGCATCTCTGATCTAGGAGTCAACGCTGCCCGGATTGACGGCTGGCTGAACGCTCTGGGGGCGCAGGTTCTGGGGCAGGGAAGACGACAGGCACCCGTCCGAAATCTTGCGCCACATCGGTACGTTGAGCGACATCTGGCACTGGGCCATGAACATTTTGCCATCGACATGCAGGCAGGTCATTTCGCCCAGTTCCACCCGCGAGCCGGTCTTGTCGGTGCAATAGCAATCCACGGTCTTGCCGCCGATGGTGGCATCGGCCAGCGCGGGTGATGCGACGAGTGCAAGCAGCAAAAACTTTCTCATACACATGGTTATAGCATGGCACCGGGCCTTGACCAATTGCTTGTGATAATGGACACCCGCGCGCATGGTTCCAATGGACAGACTTCAACAGATCGCAGAGCGCTTCGAGTATCTGGAGGCCAAGATGGCAACCGGCGATGGCGATATTGCCGCGCTGGGCCGCGAATATGCGGAATTGCGCCCGGTGGTCGAGGAAATTCGAACCTACCAGGAGATGCTGGCCGCCATCAAGGGGGCCGAGGACATGCTGGCCGATCCCGAGATGAAGGCGCTGGCCGAGGAAGAGTTGCGGGATCTGCGCGAAAAACTGCCAGCACTCGAGGCCGCGCTGCAACTGACGCTCTTGCCCAAGGACGAAGCGGATGCCCGTCCGGCGATGATCGAAATCCGGCCCGGCACAGGGGGCGAGGAGGCGGCGCTGTTTGCTGCTGACCTGCTGCGCATGTATCAGCGCTACGCCGAGGCGCGCGGCTGGCGCTTTGACATCATCGAAGAACAGCAGAGCGAGCTTGGCGGCATTCGCGAGGTTGTGGCGCATGTCAAAGGTGCCAATGTCTTTGCCCGGCTGAAATTCGAAAGCGGCGTGCACCGCGTCCAGCGTGTGCCCGAAACCGAGAGCGGGGGGCGCATCCACACGTCGGCCGCGACCGTGGCCGTGCTGCCCGAGGCCGAGGACGTGGATATCAAGATCGACCCGAATGACCTGCGGATCGACACGATGCGCGCATCGGGCGCAGGTGGCCAGCACGTGAACACCACCGATTCGGCGGTAAGGATCACCCATATCCCGACCGGTCTGGTGGTAACGTCATCGGAAAAGTCGCAGCACCGCAACCGCGAGATTGCAATGCAGGTGCTGAAAACCCGGCTCTATGACCTGGAGCGCAGCCGGGTTGATGGAGAGCGCTCGGCCAACCGTGCGGCGCAGGTCGGAAGCGGTGACCGCTCCGAGCGCATCCGCACCTACAACTTCCCGCAGGGCCGCATGACCGATCACCGGATCAACCTGACACTCTACAAGCTGGATCAGGTGATGGGGGGCGATCTGGACGAGGTAATCGACGCGCTGACAGCGGATGCGCAGGCGACCCTGCTGGCCGAGATGGGCGAGTGAGCCACGCAGGCACGGTCGGCGCGGCAATCCGGGGCCTGGCCGCCGCATTGGGGCAGGCCGGCATCGACGCCCCGCAGCGCGAGGCGCGATTGATCGCGGCGCATGTGCTGGGGGTGCCGTTGGCGCGCCTGACTTTGGCCGAGCACGACCCGATTGACCCCGAGATGCTGCAGACGCTGCATGAGGTCGCCGCACCGCGGCTGGAGCGGCACCCGCTGTCGCATATCCTGGGCCGTCGGGCGTTTTTCAAGCATGAATTTCTCGTCAGCCCCGACGTTCTGGACCCGCGCCCCGAGACAGAAGCGCTGGTAGTTGCGGCGCTGGAGTACAGGTTCGGGACGGTGCTGGATCTGGGCACGGGGTCGGGGGCGATCCTGCTGTCTCTGCTGGCCGAGCGCGGTGATGCGCGCGGAGTGGGTACCGATCTGTCACCGGCAGCGCTGCGGATTGCAGAGGCGAATGCGGCGCAGCTGGGCATCGGCCCGCGGGCGCAGTTCGTGGCATCGGACTGGTTCGGGGCGGTCACGGGCCAGTATGATCTGATCGTCAGCAACCCTCCCTATATCGCCGTGGACGAGATGGCGGATCTGGCCCCGGAACTGGCGCACGAGCCGCGCATGGCGTTGACCGACGAGGGCGACGGGCTGAGCGCGTACCGGATTATCGCGGCTGACGCTGCGGCGCATCTGGTGTCCGGTGGCTGGCTGTTGCTGGAAATCGGACATCTGCAAGGTCCCGCGGTCGCCGCGCTCTTGCACGATTCTGGCCTCGCTGAAGTGCAGATTCGCCTCGACATGGATGGTCGGGACCGGGTGGTGATGGGCCGAAAACCGCCGCAAACCCCGTGAAAAACCGACGGGATGCGGATAAAATGGTGAAAATGCCCGCTTTTCTCTTGCAGGGATGGGGCTGGCGTGTTTATTGAAGGTGTCGCTGCGGTGGATACCCTTTCTGGGTGGTCCCGCGTGACGCCAAGCCAACAATTGCCGCGATCCGGTTCCATTACTCTGGCGCATAGGGCGCCCCTCGGGTCAAACCACGGCACATAAGACAAGGCTGAACAGCATCAATATGAGATCATCGAAGTCACGTTCGCGCAATAAGCCGAACCGCAATCGCTCAAACTCTGTCGGCAATGTCGTCAACCGCGTGTTTGACAGTTCCGGCCCCGAAGGCAAGGTGCGCGGTACGCCGCAGCAAATCATAGAGAAATACAATCAGTTGGCGCGAGACGCGCAACTGGCCAATGATCGTGTCGCTGCCGAGAATTTCCAGCAGCACGCCGAGCATTATCTGCGCCTGTTGGGGGCCGCCCAGAAGGAACTGGACGCGCGCCGCGAACAGCAGGAGCGCGAGAACCGTGAACGCCAGGTCGAACGTGACCGCGAGCGGGCGCAACGCCAGGAACGTGAAGGCCAGTCGCCGGAGCACGAAGGCAAACCCCAGGGCGAAGATGCCACTGCAAGCGATCAGCCCGATGTGGTCGAGGCCGTCAGCGAAGATGCGGGCCTCGTCGAGACCCCTGAGAACCCGGTGCCGGAAAAGCCCAAGCGCGCGCGCAAGCCGCGCCGCAAGCCCGAGCCCGAGCAAAAGGCGGACGACGCGCCGGCCCCTCCGAAGGTCGCGGAATAATCGACACCCGATGAAAACCACTTCTGGTTGAGCAAAGCGCGTGCGCTTTGCGGTGTCACGATTCAATTTAACGGAACAGATCCACGCCCGACCAGCGTTGCGGGCGTTTGCCGTCGATTCCCGGCCGGGAATCGCATGAGAGACGCTGAACCTGCGGGGATACAGAACCTGCCTGTTTTTTCGGCGGCGCGTCGGTGAAGCGTATATGTTTCGTGCATTTCCCCAAAAAAAGGCCGAGCATAAAGCTCGGCCATAGTCCAACAGGGAGGTATGACGGTATCGTCTAACGACGTTACCGTCACGAATGCACTTAGGCAGGCGGGGTCGGGTGATCAAGATAAATCCGCCCTAAGGGGCGGCATGTCCGCTATGCATTTTTTGCATGTCTCGCCCAGAAATCAGCTAGCAGATTGTTCTCTAAGAGTTTTCCTGTAAGCAAAAATTTCTTCCTGAACGAAGTCACGAAAGGCGGCGATGCGCTGTGAATGGCGCAATTCCTCGGGGTAGGCGAGGAAAACCGGCACTTCCACCGACTCAATCTCAGGGAGAACGCGCACGAGATTCGGAAAGTCCGAAACCAGATACTCCGGAAGCACCCCGACGCCGAGATTGTGCAGCACGCCCTGCAGCACGCCGAAGTAGTTGTTCACCATCAGTTGAGCCGGGATATCGTTGGCGATCAACTCGCTGACCAACTGCGCGCCGGCGCCGACCTGTGCGGATCGTGGGTTTTGACAGATCAGCCGAAGCTCTTTCAGTTCGTCGATGGTTTGCGGGGTGCCGTGTTTCTCCAGATAGGTTTTGGAGGCGTAGAGGCGCATTTGCACGCTCATCAGGCGCTTGCGGATGAGATCGGCCTGACTGGGCTCTTTCATGCGGATGGCCACGTCAGCTTCACGCATGGGCAGGTCCAGGACGCGCTCTTCGAGCATCAGGTCGATCTTCAGGTCCGGGTATTTGTCGTAGAACTGCGGCAGGCGCGGCGCCAGCCAGAGCGTGCCGAAACCGATGGTGGTGGTCACCCGCAATTCGCCGAGCACTTCTTCTTCGCTGTCGCGGATGCGCGCGGTCGCGGCATCCAGACGTTTCACCATCGCGCGCGTGGCATCGAACAGCAACTCGCCCTGCTCGGTGAGAATCAGGCCGCGTGCGTGACGGTGAAAGAGAGTCGCGTTCAGCTGCTCTTCCAGCCCGCGGATCTGGCGGGATACCGCCGATTGCGACAGGTGCAACTGATCGCCGGCATGGGTCAGGGAGCCCGCATCGGCGACAGCATGAAATATTCTGAGCTTGTCCCAGTCCATAGGTGCAACTTTCTGTTCCTGTCACGCGCTCCGGACGCAATAGCAAAGAAACCATGCAAAAGACACCACCGAACCAGATAGGGGGAACGAAAAATATGTTGTTAGGTCATAATAATTGACCTATTATCGCTCTAGGTTGAAGGACGTCCGCTGACCCAAATGTCCTGACCGATGGGAGGTTCAAGATGAGCAAGCACAAGGTTTCGCTGAACGATCGGTTTGATCTGAACAGGCGACAGGTTTTGCTGAACGGCACGCAGGCGCTGGTGCGTTTGATGTTGACGCAGGCGGCCCGCGACAAGGCGGCAGGGCTGAACACAGCGGGATATGTGACCGGCTATCGAGGCTCGCCCTTGGGGGCGGTTGATCTGCAGATGACCCGCGCAGAAAAGATCCTGGCGGAGTCGAACATCAAGTTTCACGAAGGGCTGAACGAAGATCTGGCCGCCACGGCGCTCTGGGGCAGCCAGCAGGCCGAATTGCGCGGTGAGGGCAAGTATGACGGCGTCTTTGGTCTTTGGTACGGCAAGGGGCCGGGTGTGGACCGCTCCGGCGACGTGATGCGCCACGCCAACATGGCCGGCACCAGCAAGCATGGCGGCGTGCTGATGGCGATGGGCGATGACCACACCGGCGAGAGCAGTACCGTGCTGCACCAGTCCGAATGGGCGATGGTTGATGCCTATATGCCGGTTGTCAGCCCCGCAGGTGTGCAGGAAATCCTGGATTACGGCATATACGGATACGCGCTCAGCCGGTTTTCCGGGCTTTGGGTCGGCCTGAAGACGATGAAAGACACGGTCGAGGCGACGTCGGTTGTCGATGGCAGTGTGGATCGGATGCAACTGGTTGTGCCAGAGTTTGACATGCCCGAGGGCGGGCTGAACATCCGTCTGGGCGACACGCCTCACGCGCAAGAGGCGCGGGTGATCGACTACCGCCGTTTTGCGGCCGAGGCCTTCAGCCGTGCCAACAAGATGGACAAGCGCATGCTGGGCAAGCGCGGCGCCAAGATCGGCGTTGTCGCGGCGGGCAAGAACTGGCTGGACGTGGTGCATGCGCTGGATTTGCTGGGGATTGATGCGGCAGAGGCCGAGCGTTTGGGGATCACCGCCTACAAGATCGGTCAGACCTTTCCGCTGGACATGAAAGGCTTTCACGACTGGGCCGAGGATCTGGACCTGATCGTTGTGGTCGAGGAAAAGCGCAAGCTGATCGAAGTGCAGATCAAGGAGGCTCTTTTTGATGATCCGAATCGGCGCGTCTATGGCTGGTTCAAGGGCGGGGCCGGCGGGATGCATCGCGAAGAATTGTTCCCGACGCGCGGTGCGCTCGACCCGATCATGATTGCCGAGAAACTGGGCGGCATCCTGATCGAAGAGGGCCGGGGCACCGACCGGATCAAGGCCGGGTTGTCCCGGCTGGCCGAAGCGCGCGCCGGAGACAACGCCGAAGAGATTGCCAGCCGTCTGCCGTATTTCTGCTCTGGCTGCCCGCATAACAGCTCGACCAGGCTGCCTGAGGGCAGTCGCGCCTATGCCGGGATCGGCTGCCATTACATGGTGCAGTGGATGGACCGCGAGACCACCGGCTTTACCCATATGGGGGGCGAGGGGGCCAACTGGATCGGCGAGGCACCGTTCTCCACCCGCGATCACGTGTTCCAGAACCTTGGCGATGGCACCTACAACCATTCGGGCGTGCAGGCGATCCGCGCGGCGCTCGCGTCGGATGCGAACATTACCTACAAGATCCTCTATAACGATGCCGTTGCCATGACCGGTGGCCAGCCCAACGAGGGCGGGCTGGATGCGCCGCGCATCGTGCGCGAGATCAAGGCGATGGGCGTCGCGGAACTGGTCGTCGTTTATGACGAAAAGGAAGACGTTGATTTCAAAGCCTTCCCACAAGGCACTGAATTCAAGGAACGGGCCGAGCTGATGGATGTGCAGAAACGCATGTCCAAGGTCAAAGGCGTTTCGGCCATCGTCTATATCCAGACCTGCGCCGCCGAGAAGCGCCGCCGCCGCAAGCGCGGCCTGTTTCCGGACCCGGACAAGCGCGTGTTCATCAATACGGATGTTTGCGAGGGCTGCGGTGATTGCGGGGTGCAATCGAACTGCGTGTCCGTCGTTCCGGTGGAAACCGAGCTGGGGCGCAAGCGGGCGATTGACCAGTCGTCCTGCAACAAGGATTTCAGCTGTCTCAAAGGGTTCTGCCCCAGCTTTGTCACCCTGGAAGGTGCCAAGATCCGCAAGGGGGCGACGACAGAGTTGAAACTGCCGGATATGCCTCTGCCCGAACTGCCAGCGATCAAGCGCACCCATAACGTCGTGATCACCGGCGTCGGCGGCACCGGTGTCGTGACCATCGGCGCGGTATTGGCGCAGGCCGCACAGATCGACGGCAAGGGGGCGGGCATGATGGAGATGGCCGGCCTGGCCCAAAAGGGCGGCGCGGTGCATATCCATTGCCGTATTGCCGAAGACCCGGACGATATCAGCGCGATCCGCGTTGCAACGGGTGAGTGCCACGCGCTGATTGGTGGCGATCTGGTGGTCTCTGCCGGGGCCAAGACGCTGGGCCTGACGGCACGCGGGCGCACCGGTGCTGTGGTCAATAGCCACGAGATCATCACCGGCGATTTCACCCGCGACACGGCGTTCAAACTGCCTACTGACAGGTTGACCTTGGCGCTGGAGGCGCGGCTGGGCAGCGATGTGCAGCTGTTTGATGCGTCCGAGCTGGCCAAGGCGGTGATGGGCGATTCGATCTTTTCCAACATGATGATCTTTGGCGCGGCATGGCAGCGCGGCCTGATCCCGATCAGCCACGACGCGATTGCCGAGGCGATCGCGCTGAACGGCACGGCGGTCGAGAAGAACCTGCGCGCCTTTGAGATTGGGCGCTGGGCGGCACTCTATCCGCAGGATGCGGCCCGGATCGGGGCGCCGAACGTGATCGAGATGCCCAAGACACTGGAAGACAAGATCGCGTATCGCGCCGATCAATTGGTGGCCTACCAGGGCAAGGGACTGGCCAAGCGGTATCGCAAGCTGGTCGATGGCATCACGGACAAGGCGGTGCGCGAGGCCGTGGCTTTGGGCTATCACAAGCTCTTGTCCTACAAGGACGAGTACGAGGTCGCGCGCCTACTCTTGAGCAGCCGGGACAAGGCGAAAGCCGAATTCGAGGGCGATTTCAACATGCGCTTTCATCTCGCACCGCCGTTTATGGCCAAGATGGGCAGCGATGGTCGCCCGCAGAAGCGCGAATTTGGCCCGTGGATGGAGCGGCCCATGCGTCTGCTGGCAAAGCTGCGCAAGCTGCGCGGCACCCCGCTGGATGTTTTTGGCTACACCAAGGAACGCAAGATGGAGCGCGCGCTGATCAAGCAATACGAGGCTGATATGGCCGAGGCGCTGCCCAAGCTGACGGATGAGACCCGCGATCTGATCGTGGCGCTGGCCGAACTGCCGTTGCAGATCCGTGGCTTTGGCCCGGTGAAGGCGAAAAACGAGGCCAAGGCTGCAAAGTCCCGCGAGGCTCTGCTGTCTGCGATCCGCGCCGGTGGCAGTGGTTCGAGCATCGCGGCGCAGTGATCCGGGCACGTGATGCGGCGCGCACCAATTCGGGCGTAACCGTGCCGGGGGCGAAATCCGGGATGGAATTCCCACAGGTGACGACGTATTAGCTGTGCCCAGGACCGATTGACCGAACGGGCATCGGTCAAAGGTGGAAACAGGACCGACAGGCGCGCCGGTCCAGGGGCGGGCAAAGCGATGGCAGTTGGTATTTTCGACAGTGGATTGGGCGGGCTGACCGTGCTGGACGCAGCGCAGGCGCGGCTGCCGGATGTGCCGTTTGTCTATCTGGGTGACAATGCGCATGCGCCCTACGGGGTGCGCGATGCGGAGGATGTCCATAACCTGACCCGTGCCAATGTGCACAGGCTGTGGGACGAGGGCTGTGATCTGGTCATTCTGGCCTGCAACACCGCCTCGGCCGCTGCCTTGCGGCGCATGCAGGAGGCCGGCGTGCCGCAGGGCAAGCGTGTGCTGGGTGTCTTCGTGCCGCTGATCGAGGCATTGACGGAACGGGAATGGGGCGACAATTCACCGCCGCGCGAGGTCGCGGTGAAGCATGTGGCGCTCTTTGCCACGCCCGCGACGGTGCGCAGCCGCGCGTTCCAGCGCGAGCTGGCGTTTCGCGCCATCGGCGTGGATGTCGAGGCGCAGGCCTGTGGCGGCGTGGTCGATGCCATCGAAGAGGGTGATCTGATCCTTGCCGAGGCACTGGTGCGCAGCCATGTGGACGCGTTGAAGCGCAAGATGCCGGAGCCGCAGGCGGCGATTCTGGGATGCACGCATTATCCGCTGATGGAGCAGGTCTTTCAGGCGGCGCTGGGCGAGGGCGTTTCGGTCTATAGTCAGGCGTCGCTGGTGGCCGAAAGCCTGGCCGATTACCTGACGCGTCATCCGAACATGACCGGCGCGGGCACCGAGAGCCGGTATCTGACCACCGGGGATGCCAGCCGCGTGTCGGACCGCGCAACGCAATTCCTGCGACGACAGATCACGTTTCAGGCTGCCTAAGCGGCCGCTTGTCAGGCTCTTGCGGGTGTTCTTCGCTCTGGTTGCGCCGTCGTTCCCCAATTCCCATGAACAAGAACGGGATACTTACCATGACACATTCCATCGCCATCCTTGGCGCATCGGGCTACACCGGGGCCGAACTGGTCCGGCTGATTGCCACCCATCCGAACATGCAGATCAAGGCGCTGGGCGCCAATTCCAAGGCAGGCCAGTCGATGGCGGACGTCTTTCCGCATCTGCGCCACCTTGATCTGCCGGACCTCGTGACCATCGACGAGATTGATTTCTCCGGCATCGACCTGTGCTTTTGTGCGCTGCCCCATGCCACCAGCCAGGCGGTCATTCGCGACCTGCCCAAGACGTTGAAGATTGTCGATCTCAGCGCCGACTTCCGGCTGCGCGATCCAGACGTCTACGCCAAGTGGTACGGCGGGGCGCATGCGGCGCTGGAGTGTCAGGCCGAGGCAGTTTACGGGCTGACCGAGTTCTACCGCGAAGACATTCGCGGCGCGCGTCTGGTGGCGGGCACGGGGTGCAACGCGGCGACCGGGCAATATGCCCTGCGGCCTTTGATCGCGGGCAAGTTGATCAATCTGGACGATATCATCATCGACCTCAAGACCGGGGTGAGCGGCGCGGGCCGCAGCCTGAAGGAAAATCTGCTGCATGCAGAGCTGTCAGAGGGCGCGCATGCCTACGGCGTGGGTGGCACACATCGGCACCTTGCTGAGTTCGATCAGGAATTTTCCGCTATTGCAGGGCGCGAGGTGAAAGTGCAGTTCACGCCGCATTTATTGCCTGCAAACAGAGGGATAATTGCCACTGTTTACGTGAAGGGCGAGCCTGAGGCGATCCATGCGGCGCTGGCTGGCGCCTATGCGGACGAGCCGTTTCTGCAAGTGTTGCCCTATGGCCAGACCCCAAGCACGCGGCACATCCGGGGCAGCAATTTCTGCCATATCGGCGTCAGCGGCGACCGCATCCCAGGACGCGCCATCGTCATTGCCGTACTGGATAACCTGACCAAGGGCTCCAGCGGACAGGCCTTGCAGAACGCCAATCTGATGTTAGGTGAGGAGGAGACCGCCGGGCTGATGTTGGCTCCGGTTTTCCCGTAACGTGACCGGACCACAGGCCGCCCGATGAAATCGCTCAAGAAACAGCGCCGCATTCAGATCATCGCCCTGGCCGGGGTGGCGTTGATCCTGTCGACGGTGCTGATTGGCTACGCGATGCGCGACGGCATCAACTTCTTTCGCAGCCCGAGCGAGGTCATTGCGGCCCCGCCAAGCCCGACAGAAGTGTTTCGGATTGGCGGGCTGGTCGAGACCGGCACGCTGCAACGCGGCCAGGGCGAGACGGTGCGCTTTTCCGTGACCGATGGCGGGGCGTCCATTCCGGTGGAATATACCGGCGTCCTGCCTGATCTTTTCGAGGAGAATCAGGGCATGGTGGGGCTTGGCCGCTATGACGGTGCGATTTTCACCGCGACCGAGATCCTTGCCAAGCATGATGAAAGCTATATGCCCAAGGAAGTGGTGGATGCGCTGAAAGAGCAGGACGTCTACCAGGAACCGTCCGATGGGTAAACGCGCCCTTAACGGCTAAGGCGCAGCCTTTCCCTTCGCAAGTCGAGGGCAAAGGGGCCGCCAGATGAAATCAGTTGAACAGATTGCCAGTGAAATCGTCGCCCGCGAGGGGGGCTTTGTCGACGACCCGGATGACCCGGGTGGGGCGACCAAATACGGCGTGACCATCCATACGATGCGTCGCCTTGGTCTGGATCTGACCGGGGACGGAAAGATCGACACCAGCGATGTGCGCGCGTTGAGCCGCTCGCAGGCCGAAACGATCTTTGTCCGGCACTACTTTGAACGGCCCGGCATCGGCAGACTGCCCGAGGTTCTGCAGGCCAGCGTGTTCGACATGTATGTGAATGCCGGAGCCAATGCGGTGAAAATCCTGCAACGTCTGCTGCGCCGCATGGGGCATGACATCGCCGTGGACGGGGCCATCGGCCCGCAAACCATCGCTGCTGCGGCTCGCGCCGCTGCCGATGCGCCCGATCACATCGCCGATGCCTACGCGATCGCGCGGCGCAACTATTACTTTCACCTCGCCGACAGCCGCCCGGCCAGCCGCAAATATGCCCGCACCCGCTCGGGCGGCAAGGGCGGGTGGATCCGGCGCGCCGAAGAGTTCATGTCTCGCCGCTATCACCTGAGCGGGGCCGAGTTCAATGAAAGGGTCGCGGCATGGGACTGATCGAGAGAGTGTTGGCCATGGTGTTCGGCAATGGCCGCAACGTGGTGGTCGAGGCGGCAGAGGTGTTTCGCGAAAACGCCGAAGCCGGTGCGAAGCGGCGCACTGAAGAGCGTGCTCAGGCACTGGAGCAGTTCGCCGCAGAGTTCGCTGCCCGCCAGCGGGGCGGTTTTGATCGTTTCATGGATGGTGTGAATCGCCTGCCGCGTCCAGCGCTGGCGATGGGCACGCTGGGGCTCTTTGTCGCCGCGATGGCGGACCCGATATGGTTTGCCGCGCGGATGCAGGGCATCGCGTTGGTGCCAGAGCCGTTATGGTGGCTGCTGGGCGTGGTCGTGTCGTTCTATTTCGGCGCGCGGCATCAGTTCAAGGGACAGGAGTTTCAGCGATCCATCGTCGGTACGCTGGCACAGACGCCGCAGGTGGTCGCCAATATTGATGCGCTGGAGAGGCTGGATCGCAGGGCCGCAGAGGCGGGCGATGGTGTTTCGATTGCCGATGCAGCCGACATCGAACCGAACGCGGCGTTGGAGGAGTGGCGGCGCAGCCGACGCGCTTGAGAACGCCCAGCCCGCGACAATGTGTTCACCCCGGCGCGCCGATTGCGATTGGCGCGCCGGTGCCTTCGGCCTATGATAAGCGCATGATTACAGAGCTTGGCCATTTTGCCCTGATCCTCGCCTTTTGCGTGGCCTGCGTTCAGGCCGTTCTGCCGCTGATCGGTGCACATAAGCGTTGGCCCGGCTGGATGGCGGTGGCGGCCCCGGCGGCGACCGCGCAATTCCTGTTGACCGCCGCAAGTTTCGCGGCGCTCACCTGGGCATTTGTCACTTCGGATTTCTCGTTACGGCTGGTGACGCTCAACAGCCATTCGGCCAAGCCGCTGCTTTACAAGATCACCGGCGTCTGGGGCAATCACGAAGGTTCGATGCTGTTGTGGATCCTGATTGTCACGCTCTTCGGGGCCTGCGTGGCTTGGTTCGGCACCAACCTGCCTCCCAGCCTGAAGGCGCGTGTGCTGGCGGTGCAGGCGATGATCGGTGTGGCGTTCCTTGCCTTTCTCATCTTCACGTCCAACCCGTTCCTGCGTCTTGTGGTGCCACCCTTTGACGGGCAGGATCTCAACCCGCTGTTGCAGGATCCCGGCCTCGCGTTCCATCCGCCGTTCCTCTATCTGGGCTATGTCGGCCTCTCGATGACTTACAGCTTTGCCATCGCTGCCTTGATCGAAGGGCGCGTCGATGCCGCTTGGGGGCGCTGGGTGCGGCCCTATACGCTGGCGGCGTGGATCTTCCTGACCATCGGGATCGCACTGGGCAGTTGGTGGGCCTATTACGAGCTGGGTTGGGGCGGTTTCTGGTTCTGGGACCCGGTCGAGAATGCCAGCTTCATGCCGTGGCTGATCGCGGCGGCGCTGCTGCATTCCGCCATCGTGGTGGAAAAGCGCGAAAGCCTGAAAAGCTGGACGATCCTGCTGGCCATCATCGCTTTTGGATTCTCGATGATCGGGGCGTTCATCACCCGGTCGGGCGTTCTGACCAGCGTACATGCCTTTGCCAATGATCCTGAACGCGGGATGTTCCTGCTGGCGATCACGGCGCTGTTCATGATGGGCGGGTTAACCATGTTTGCCGCGCGCGCCAGTGCGATGCAGGCCAAGGGTGTTTTTGCCGTCAAAAGCCGCGAATCGATGTTGGTTCTGAACAATCTGCTGCTTGGCGTGGCCTGCTTCATCGTCTTTGTCGGCACCATCTGGCCGCTAGTGTCCGAGCTGTTCTTTGACCGCAAGCTGTCGGTCGGGGCGCCTTTCTTCAATCTTGCCTTCACGCCTTTCATGGTGTTGCTGGGCCTCGTGTTGCCGGTGGGTGCGATGCTGCCGTGGAAACGCGGATCGTTCGGGCGCATCCTCCGAGCGTTGGCCCCGGCATTCGTGCTGGCCATTGCGGCGGGGTTGCTGGCCTTTGCGATGCAGACCGGACGCAGCGCGCTTGGGCCGATGGGCCTGTTTCTGGCGGCGTGGCTGGTGGGAGGATCGGTGACCGACCTGTGGACGCGTACCGGACGCACCGGGGATATCAGGGACCGGCTGCGCCGTCTGACGCGCCTGCCGCGCGCCGACTGGGGCAAGGCGGTGGCGCATGGCGGTCTGGGGATCACGATGGCCGGCGTGGCCGCGATGAATGCTTGGGCGACCGAGGATATCCGCGTGGCGCAGGTCGGCGACAGCATTGACCTGGCAGGCTATACCGTGACGCTCGACGATGTGCGCCGGGTGCAGGGGCCGAACTATATCTCGACCACCGGTGATTTCACCCTGTCACGCGGCGACGATGTGATCGGTGTGCTGCATCCCGAGAAGCGGTTCTATCCGGTCGCGCAGATGCCGACCACCGAGGCTGGTATCGATAACGGGTTTTTGCGCGATATCTACGTAGTGATCGGCGACCCGCAGGATGGTGGCGGCTGGGCGGTGCGTACCTATCACAAGCCGCTGGCCAACTGGATCTGGGGCGGCGCGATCCTGATGGCGTTGGGCGGCATGCTGTCGCTGAGTGACCGGCGCTACCGCGTGGCCGCTGGCGCGCGCAAAGTGGCACCGGTGCAAGGGGTGCCTGCGGAATGAGGCGTCTGATCCTGCTGTTATGCCTGATCGCGGCGCCGGTTCTGGCCGTGCAACCAGACGAGATGCTGGATGACCCGGCGCTGGAGGCGCGGGCGCGCGAAATTTCGTCCGGGCTGCGCTGCCTTGTGTGCCGCAACGAGAGCATCGACGATTCCAACGCCGAACTTGCTCGCGATCTGCGCCTGCTGGTGCGGGATCGCCTGACCAAGGGTGATACGGACAGCGAGGTGGTCAGTTTCATCGTTGACCGTTACGGCGAATATGTCCTGTTGAAGCCGCAGATGGGCGGCAGCAACGCCGTCCTGTGGCTGGCAGGGCCTGCGATGCTGCTGCTGGGCGCAGGCATTGCCGTGCTCTATATTCGACGCCGCGCCCGGGCAGAGCCCGCAGGGCCGGGTGCCCTGACCGAGACCGAAGAGGCGCGGTTGCGCCAGATTATGGACGAGTGACGCGCGGTTTCGCTTTTCCTCGGGGCGCAAATCGCGTCCAATCAGCGCCAATTCACAGATCAGGGAAATCGGCGCCGTGAAAGACTATTCCACCATCACCTTTGACATCACCGACGACATTGCCGTGCTGCGTCTGAACCGCGCGGGCAAGATGAATGCGCTGAGTACGCAGATGCGCGCCGAAATCACCGATGCAGCCCGCGAGGCCGGGCGCCGCGCGCATGTGCTGGTGATCACCGGCGAGGGGCGGGCGTTCTGCTCGGGGCAGGATCTGGGCGACGGAGGCAGCGCCGCCTCGCTGGATATCGAACGGGTGCTGCGCGAGGAATACGTGCCGATGCTGCGCGCGATCATGGAATGCCCGGTGCCGACGATCAGTGCGGTCAACGGTGCGGCCGCCGGGGCGGGGGCGAACCTTGCGCTTGCTGCTGACGTGGTGATCGCGACCGAAAGCGCCGTGTTCCTGCAGGCATTCACCCGCATCGGCCTGATCCCCGACGCGGGCGGCACCTATTGGCTGCCGCGCCAGATGGGGGCGGCCAAGGCGATGGGGGCCGCGCTCTTTGCCGAGTCGGTCACAGCCCGGCAGGCCAGCGACTGGGGCATGATCTGGGAGGCGGTGCCGGACGCCGATTTTGACGCCCACTGGCGCGCCCGCGCGGAACATCTGGCACGCGGGCCGATGCAGGCCTACGCGCATCTCAAATCGGCCATTCGCAGCAGTTGGGACAACAGCCTTGATGCGCAACTGGAACTGGAGGCAAAACTGCAGGGTGAATGCGGCAAGTCGCGCGATTTCAAGGAAGGCGTAGTGGCCTTCATGGACAAACGCGCGCCGAAATTCGAAGGGCGCTGACAGCGGCCGCCATGTCGACGGGGTGCATTGCGCGACAGGTTTTCCGAGGCAGAAACAAAGGCGGCGACAGTGATCCTGTCGCCGCCTTTTGAACTTAACGGTTTTCGATATCCACGTAATCGCGCCGCGTCTCGCCGACATAGAGCTGGCGAGGGCGGCCGATCTTGAGTTGTGGATCGGCAATCATTTCCTTCCACTGCGAGATCCAGCCAACCGTCCGGCTGACGGCAAAGATCGGCGTGAACATCGACGTGGGGAAACCCATCGCTTCAAGGATGATGCCGGAATAGAAATCGACGTTCGGGAACAGCTTCTTGTCGACGAAGTAATCGTCCTCAAGCGCCTGCTTCTCCAGCTCCTTGGCAACCTGCAAGGTCGGGTTGTCTTCGGTGCCGAGCAGTTCCAGAACTTCGTCGGCGGATTGCTTCATCACCGTCGCACGGGGATCGAAATTCTTGTAGACGCGGTGGCCAAAGCCCATCAGGCGGAACGGATCGTTCTTGTCCTTGGCGCGCGCGATGAATTCGGGGATGCGGTCCACGGTTCCGATCTCGCGCAGCATCTCCAGACATGCCTGGTTCGCACCGCCATGCGCAGGCCCCCAAAGGCAGGCGATACCGGCGGCGATACAGGCGAAGGGATTCGCCCCCGAAGATGATGCCAGCCGCACGGTCGAGGTCGATGCGTTCTGCTCGTGATCTGCGTGCAGGGTAAAGATACGGTCCATCGCGCGCGAAAGGATCGGGTTTACCTCGTAATCTTCGGCGGGCACGGCAAAGCACATGCGCAGGAAATTCGACGCATAATCGAGATCGTTGCGCGGATAGACGAAAGGCTGGCCGATCGTGTATTTGAAGGCCATCGCCGCGATTGTCGGCATCTTGGCAATCATCCGGACCGAAGCGACTTCGCGCTGCCAGGGATCGTTGATGTCGGTGCTGTCGTGGTAGAACGCGCTGAGCGCACCGACCACGCCGACCATGATCGCCATCGGATGCGCGTCGCGGCGGAAGCCACGGAACAGATATTTCATCTGCTCGTGCAACATTGTGTGATTGGTGACGCGGCTCTCGAAATCCTCCAGCTGGGCAGCCGATGGCAGTTCGCCATAGAGCAGGATGTAGCACACTTCGAGGTAATGGGATTTTTCGGCCAACTGATCGATGGGATAGCCACGATGCAGCAATTCGCCCTTGTCACCGTCGATAAAGGTGATGGTGCTGTCGCAACTGGCGGTCGAGGTAAAGCCGGGATCGTAGGTAAAGACGCCTGCTTGCGCGTAAAGCTTGCGGATATCAATCACATCCGGGCCGGCGGTGGGCGAAAAGACTGGTAGTTCATAGTCCTTGCCGTCGATGCTCAGTTTTGCACTTTTCTTGCTGTCGGCCATACGGCGGTCTCCCTCTGTGGCCCCGGGGTGTTTCGGCACCAGGGGCGTCTGTTACGTCTGGCTGCGCGGACGAATGGTCCGTCGGGTCAGCCGTCGCCCTGTGCGGCGTCGCCGAGCCTGGCCAGTGTCTCTTCCTGTCCCAGGATCAGCATCATGTCGAACACACTCGGTGTGGCGCTGCGTCCTGCCAAAGCTGCCCGCATCGGGCCTGCCAGCTTGCCGAACTTCATTTCTTTTTCGGCGGCGAACGCATTGGCTGACGCCTCGAGGTTTTCTCGGGTCCAACTAGCATTTTGCAGGTGCGGCGTCAATTCTCTCAGTATACCGCGGGATACATCAGTAAGCTGCGCCGCGGCCTTCTCGTCTGGCACAATTGGCCGGTCTGCCAGAATAAACTCTGCTTTTTCAAGCAACTCCGGGTAGGTGCGCGCGCGCTCCTTGAGGCAGTACATACCGCTGAGAAGGAGGGTATTTTTTTCCGGGCTGAGCGCGGGCAGGTCGACCGCGCGCCGGAACTCTGCCAATTCATGCAGCAGTGCAGCATCGTCTGTCGCGGCGATGTGGCGCCCACAGATATTTTCCAGTTTCTTGAAATCGAACCGGGCAGGGGATTTGCCGATGCCGTCCAGGTCGAACCATTCCTGCGCCTGCGCGTCGGTAAAGAATTCGTCGTCGCCGTGGCTCCAGCCCAGCCGTGCAAGGTAGTTGCGCATCCCCGAGGCGGGATAGCCCATCTGCTGATACTCGACAGTACCGAGCGCGCCGTGGCGTTTGCTCAGTTTCTTGCCGTCCGGGCCGTGGATCAACGGGATATGGGCATAGACGGGCAGGGGCCAGCCCATCGCGTCATAGATCATCATCTGCCGGGCCGCGTTATTGAGGTGATCGTCGCCGCGGATCACATGGGTCACGCCCATGTCGAAATCATCTACCGCCACGGCCAGCATGTAGACTGGCGTACCGTCCGAGCGCAGCAACACCATATCATCAAGCTGGTCATTGCGGATCGTCACGTCGCCCTGCACCGCGTCGCGAATGATCGTGGCGCCGTCGCGAGGGGCCTTGATCCGCACCACGAAGGGCGCATCGGGATGCGTGGCCGGATCCGCATCGCGCCAAGGGCTGTGATAGAGGGTGGAGCGGCCTTCGGCCCTGGCGTTGTCGCGAAAGGCCTGAATCTCTTCCTGCGCTGCAAAACATTTGTACGCCTTGCCAGCCGCCAGCATCTGATGCGCCACTTCGGCGTGGCGGTCGGCGCGTGCGGCCTGGCTGATCACATCTCCGTCATGATCCAGCCCCATCCACGCCATTCCATCCAGAATCGCCTGCGTTGCCTCCGGTGTCGAACGCGCCTTGTCCGTGTCCTCGATCCGCAGCAGGAAGCGGCCGCCACGCCCGCGTGCAAACAGCCAGTTGAAGAGCGCCGTGCGTGCGCCACCAATATGTAGATAGCCGGTGGGAGACGGGGCAAAACGGGTCACGACTTGTTGCGACATGGGCGGAATTAACCTTTCGGTAAGGGTGGCAGGGCTAGCCTGAAGGTCTGTTTATCGGCCTGCATGGGGGGAAACAAGTGCCCCGGACGCTTGGATATCTGCGCGCCGTGCTGTTGATGCAGCGCGGTCATCTCTTTGTCTGGGTGCCGGTCTGTCTCGGGTGCGGTATCGGCCTCTATTTCGCGCTGAAGTTTGAACCGGATGCCTTTACTTTCACCTGCACCGCAATGGCTTGTGCGGCGTTTGCCATCCTGTCCCGCTTTCTGAACGAGGCGATATCGCCGCTCGCGGTCGGCGTTGCGCTGGTACTGGCCGGGGGGATGATCGCGGGTGCGCGCGCCCATTGGGTCGAAGGGCCGGTGCTGGGCTGGCGGTACTATGGCCCGGTAGAGGGACGGGTGGTCGGCATCGACCGGTCGGCCAGCGACAAGGTGCGGGTGACGCTGGACCGCGTGGTGTTGCGCGATGTAGCCCCCGAGCGCACGCCCAGACGCGTGCGATTGTCCCTGCACAGCCCGATCAAGGGCAGTGATCCGGTGCCCGGACTGAGGGTGATGACAACCGGACATCTGGCACCGCCGAGCGGGCCGGTGGAACCGGGCGGGTTTGATTTTCAGCGCCATGCCTGGTTTCTGGGTGTTGGTGCCGTGGGCTATACCCGTGTGCCGCTGCTGACACTGGCGCCGCCCGATGGCGAGCAACGGCTTTTTGCAGCGCGCATGGCGCTGTCGGCACGTGTACAGGCCGAATTGCCGGGCGAGGCCGGGGCCTTTGCCGCAGCGATCATGACCGGGGACCGCGCCGGAATGGGGCAGGAGACGCTGACAGCGCTGCGGGTGACGAATCTGGCGCATCTGTTGGCCATCTCGGGGCTGCATATGGGGCTTTTGGCGGGGTTCGTCTTTGCCACCTTGCGGATCGCACTTGCGGCGGTGCCGTGGATCGCCCTGCGCGCGCCGGTCAAACCGCTGGCAGCAGCCATCGCGCTGGCTGTGGCAGCCGGGTATCTGGCGCTTTCGGGGGGCAATGTGGCGACCGAACGCGCCTTTGTC
>Ga0209344_10002367_pt1 | contig 21199 bp, 22 predicted proteins | sample Cruoilmetagenom6_FD_187293 | JGI IMG/M metagenome (GOLD analysis project Ga0209344, IMG submission 187293) | Oil polluted marine microbial communities from Coal Oil Point, Santa Barbara, California, USA - Santa Barbara Oil Seep Sample 6 (SPAdes)... | ecosystem: Environmental > Aquatic > Marine... | reverse complement strand
CAGCATGATCATGGTAGTAAAAACAGGATGTGTGACCGTAAAACGGGCAAAATTAGCTGATCCGCCACTGTCAGACCGGAAGGTTGCTCCAGATTTTTCTGCGTTTGACTCAGGCTGGTTCATCGGCTTTCTCTAAAACGAGTTTGATGGCATTGTCTTTATTCAGGAGATGTTTGCCTACGGTGATTACATAGCCATGGCTTAACTCGGGTTGAACAATCTCTACCCAGTCCTGATATACAAATCCAGTTTCAAGGGGTATGAATCGCACAGGTTGAGGATCAGTTATACCGCTTTCAACCCAGAAAACACCTGATTTGCCGTCACGGATGGTTAATGCACTTATGGGTACGGCAGATACATCCTCATGCGTCAAAAAACGTATATTTGCGCGAATAAACATTCCGGGTTTAAGGATGTGCTCATCATTATTAATCTCGATTTCAACCCGTGATTGACGAGATAATTCCGATAATGATGGGGCCATATGCGCGATGCGGGCGGGAAAAATTCGATCAGGATAAACATCACTAGTCACGAGCGCGGATTGACCTTCAGATAGTCTGGTATAGTCCTTTTCCGTCACATACAGAACTCCAAGCATCGGATTCAAACCTACCATAACAGCAAGAGGGCTTCCGGCTATGATGGTATCGCCTTCATTGACAAACAACTGGGCGACATATTTTTGTTTTTCCGGATCGTTCCAGCTCACTTTAATCTGAGTATAGGAAAGACGAATGCGGGCGGACTTGACGGCGGCTTGCGCTTGTCTGATTCGCGCTTTGCCCATGGCTATGCTGGCTTTGTCGGCTTCATGACCGAGTTTGGCGGCGTCGAGCTCAGATTCGGAAGCGATTTTCTGTTTGTATAAATTCAGGATACGGTCGTATTCTTTGCCCGATCGCCGTAATGACGCCTCGATTTGACGGAATTGAGCCTTTGCGACAGCGAGTTCCGCTTCGCTCTGCGCCACTTGCTGCTGAAATTCTTCATCCTCGATCTGAGCGATCAGATCCCCGTTTTTAACGGCTTGCCCGATATCAGCATTGAGGATCTTTACTTTGCCTGTTACCTTGGCGTGGATATTGAACTGATATTTTGCCTCGAGTCCACCACTTAAAATGCGTTCGTCATGCATGGTCATGGTTCGAACAGGCGCGCCTTCAACGGCAAAGGCAGTGGTAGCATGGATCGTTTCTTCATCGTTACGATCCTGGAAAACGAGGCGCCATCCGGCGATAAGTGCGATCATGATGGCGATTAAAGCCACCCAATATGACGATTTCATGATAATAGGGCAATCCTTTCCCTGCAATGAAACGAAAAGATATATTATATGCGCATCGTTGTTTCAGGTAGCAACACGCTTTCGATCATGCATTATGTTGATGCAACTTAGAACCTTAATTATATTAGAGGATATTGAGAAGGATACAAAACTTTTATGATACTCGGTATCTGCCTGACCTCGTATTCGGCAATCTATCTTGTTAGTGGAGCTATGAGCCAATTGTTTAGCAGTAAAATATAAAGCGTGCGATCTGCACAGGTATCGCAGCCATTAGGGAACCTCTGATTAAGTATGGGCGAAGGTGATTGTAGTTCATTATGCTCAGATTCGAGACGACAATCGCGCGGGTTAGCAGGGCTATTGCGGCGATTGTCAACAAAGAAGTGGACATAAGGGCCACAAGAACCGGGTTCATGACTTAATCAGAGGCTCCTTGAGTTCGCGATAAGAAAATTTCAAGAATGTCAATACGGATATTATGCCAGGGCTGAAAAGTGTTTCAATCGTGTCTGATCAGGCGTACACTTAAGATCGTTTTCCATATTAAGTGTCTGCATGGATTGTGTCAGGATTTTTTCAATTACCAGAGGGAATGATATGGGCAGACAAATTGAACATTCGCTGACCACGACTTTATGGAGCGAACGGTTTGATTATTCCATTCTGCGCGGCGGCGCCCGTTTGATTGAGCGAACCGTGGGTGTCTGGCGATTGATAGAATTATATGAACAGGCGGCGGTTCAGGGTCAGGGAGATCACTTTTTTACCACGGCTCTGGATGCCTTGCGGGTTCATTACAACATAGGAGGCAGTGTTCAAAACATTCCGGCGCAGGGATCGCTGCTGGTGGTGTGCAACCATCCGTTCGGCGGAGTGGAAGGTTTGATTTTGTTGCGTGAACTAGGTTTTATTCGTTCCGATGTTCGGGCGCTTGGCAACGAGGTGCTGGGTTATTTTCCAGCGCTGGCTCCTTTTTTATTCACCGTCAATCCGTTTGACGGAGCCACTGCCCGTTCCCGTAATATCAAGCCATTACGTGAAGCGTTGGCATGGCTTAAGCAGGGGCATTGTCTGCTTATGTTCCCCGGCGGCGAGGTATCCGCATATCAATGGAATGAAAGACGCATTACCGAGCCAACATGGCCAAAAACTGCCGGTTGGCTGGCATCTTCATCGGGTGCAAGCGTGGTGCCTGTTTATATCGGCGGTAGAAACAGCATTCTGTTTCATTCGCTTGGCATGTTGCATTCCCGCGCAAGAACCGGACTCCTGGCTCGTGAAATGCTCAACAAGCACCGCCGTATCATTCAGATTAAGGTTGGGGGTGCCTTGCCGGAAAAGACAAGGGTTACACAGTCCGATGAATCCCTGACAGAAGATATGCAGCGTCATATTACTGAGTTGGCTCGCAGACCTATGGTGAATCAAGAGTTCATAAGCCATGAACCGGTCGCTGGGCCTACTTCAAACCAAGCGATGGAAAAGGAAATAGCGCGCATTACGCCGCAACATCTGCTGCTGAGTAATGGAAATTACAGGGTGTTCTGTGCACCGGCGAGAGAAATTCCTGCTTTGCTTGATGAAATCGGGCGCTTGAGAGAACTCACGTTCCGTATGGCGCAGGAAGGTACAGGCAAGGCGCGAGATCTGGATCGTTTTGATGAATATTACCATCATTTGTTTATCTGGAACGATCAAAGGCAGGAAATTGTCGGCGCCTATCGTATGGGACTGGCAGATAAAATCGTCATGGATAAAGGGCAGGAAGGACTGTATACAACCACACTTTTTCGCTTCAAACCGGCGTTCTTTCGTAAAGTGTCTCCTGCTCTGGAGTTGGGGCGATCCTTTGTCAGGTATGAATATCAAAAAAGTTACAAACCATTGCTGTTGTTATGGCAGGGAATTGGTTGTTATCTGGTGGCGCATCCTCATTACCGCTATCTTGTTGGTCCGGTCAGTATCGCAGACAGTTATCAGCCACGATCGCGGCTTATGATGGCACGTTTTCTGAAGCGGTACTGTAGTGATCCACGTTTGCGCAGGCTGGTAAAGCCGACGCATCCGATGAGAAGCAGGCGTTCGGGGCGAATTCTGGCGGGATTGCGCAACGCTGATGTGGAAGCATTGTCGGCGCGTATTGCCAAGGTGGAGACGGATGGTAAAGGGGTTCCGGTTCTGTTGCGCCAATATCTAAAACTCAATGGTAAGACCATAGGATTCAATCTCGATCCGGCTTTTTCTAATGTGCTTGATGTCTTGCTGGTGGTCGATTGCCTCCAGACCGAGGCGAAGCAGCGCGAGCGCTATATGGGTAAAGAAGGCGCCATGCGATACATGGAATGGCATGAGCAGGGTGGATACAGGCGCGCCATTGCTTGAATTTGCGGAAAACTGATTTTAGTAAACGATGATCGTATTTGCCTGAAAGAGCGCAGTTTTTTTGGTTTCCAGGCATGGAAATTCTGGGTTGCCTGGCTGATGATAAGTTCAGATTTCCGCCACCCCGCAGAGGCAGTGGCCCTTTATGAACAAAGCTTGGGTGTCTCTTCCTTTCAACCAGGCATCCATCGGCAAAGCCTGTCTTGGAAACTTTATACTCGCGTAATGGTCATGCTGTTTCACGCTCGTTAAAGCCGTAACAAATATACGGAATGATCAGCTACCAGGAAGCATCCGTATAGTAAGTTAATATAGGTTTCTGTCTAGTTCACTGATAGGCCAGACGCGCTGCGCGCGCTTGGCCTATCGTCTCGGAGCCAAGTAAACTTCATCGGGTATCAGGCGCGCGCTGATTCGCGCGCTGCCTATCAACCCGCTGAAGCAGAATCCTTCCTCAGGAAAATGCTCCGCATTTCCTTCTCGTCGGAATCTACTTAGCTGCGAGACGTTGGCAGTATAAAGGAGTCTCAGAATGACAATAGAACAAGGCATAGCTAACGACCTTAAAACTATTCAAAAAAAGGACGCACAACAATGGTTTAAAAAACTCATTCAAAAGAGTGAGTACGTTGGAGAATTATTCTCTATCAATTACGAGAATGCCAAAATTCAGATACATGACAATGAGAGACAAAAAGTTGGTGGAATACCGAGTTTATGTTTTCTGATTGCGACCCGTGTTGACCCAGATAGTGATGATATTGAGTTTAGATCGGAAGATTCTTCCTTTATCTTGCTTCGGGTAATGGACGCTGCACAATTACCTAACAGCTCAGAAGCTGAAAGAATAAGAGTAGAGACAGCACAGCGAGTTAGCGGTGACACTGGAATACATTGGGACGGAGACGGAATAATGGACACCAAGACAAAAGTTTATTTGGGTTATGCCGGTGTTCAGTGCAGAATCATTGGAACATTCTTTTTAGATGCGCCTGCTGAAGGCAACGGAAACGAACGACTACACTTGAAATTCGGCAGCGATCTCTCAAACTTCTATCCAAACAGGGGGCTTAAAGTTTATAAGCCGAACGGAAACGCTTTAAAACTAATTGTCAACTATACCGATGCAAACAACTTGCGAGAATACATTGAAAAATACGGAAGCGCGGAAAGTGTAAAGCTGGGACACATACGGTATGCTTCTACAAACAGAAAATTTCAAGAAATTGATGATGTCCCAGTGCATATTTATCCTGTAGATCTTTTATCTCAAAAATCAGCGCTGTTCGGTATGACCAGAACAGGCAAATCGAATACAACTAAAATTATTGCTAAGTCAGTTTATGAGTTGCGCTACCCAACAAATTCTGAGGACAAGGCCTTGAGAATCGGGCAAATTGTATTCGACCCAAATGGTGAATACGCAAATGAAAATGCACAAGATAAAGATGGCAATAACAATCCAAATGCCTTGAAAAACATTTGGAAGATAAGGCAAGGCGTAAACAAGGAAGAGGAAGTAGTAACATACGGAATAACCGAGCACCCAAATGACCCTGACCGCGTTTTGATGTTGTTAAATTTCTATACTGATGAGAACTTACAAATTGGGAAGGAAATCATTGACAGTATTCTTGCCGATGATAGCGCAATCTATATGAAAAACTTTCAACAGGTGGCTTTTGAGGCACCTGACCCGGGAGACCACCGCAGAGCATTAACAAGACATAACAGAAGAGTGTTAGCTTACAAGGCTGTATTAGCCAGGGCCGGGTTTGATATTCCGGGTAATATACGAGCTAACACAAGAAATCTTTTCAATCAGGATTTGATAAATGCGATGCAAAACAACCAAAGTGAAAATGCACCCGAGTATCAATCTGCTGCACAGGCGTTTTCAAACCAAAACCCAACTTGGGGACAACTTGCAAACGCATTTGAAGCATTAGATAAATTCATCAGAGACCGCCAAAGTGGTTATCAGGCATTTGAGACAGCTTATGTCAATAGACCCAGAGGTTCTGGAGACAGATGGGCTGATGAGGATTTAAAAAAAATCATCGGCCTTTTCCAGTATCCCAATGGGACAAGAAAAATTGGAAAAGCGGCGAAACAACATAATGCTGACACGGGACAAGATTATGCAGAAGACATTTACCAGCATTTGATAGCTGGCAAACTTGTAATTATTGACCAATCGAGCGGCGAACCGGAACTTAATAAGTCCTCTGCAAACAGAATAATGACCAAGATTTTCCGTGAAAATCAGTGGCGGTTCATTCAAGGAGCAACGGATATTCCAGAACTCTTGGTATATATTGAAGAAGCCCACAATATTTTACCCGCAGGCAGTGATTTGGATTTATCTGACATTTGGGTTCGGACAGCCAAAGAGGGGGCGAAGTACAGAGTTGGAATGGTTTACGCTACTCAAGAAGTAAGTAGTATTCAAAGAAACATTTTACGGAATACAGCAAACTGGTTTATTGCACATTTGAACAACACGGACGAAACTAAAGAGCTTTGTAAATACTATGATTTTGCGGATTTTGAACCGTCAATCAGGCGTGCTCAGGACAAAGGTTTCTTAAGAGTCAAGACATTAAGCAACACCTTTGTTATTCCTGTGCAAGTGGACAAGTTTGACGTAACTTCATAATTGGAGAAAACATGGGATTTGAAAACGAATTTGCAAGTTATGAACCCCTCCGCAGAATACTTGATAGCCCGAAGGTTCGATCTCTTCAAAGCAGATTGAGAGTACGGAAAAGTGACGATAAAGAAGACCAAAAAGAATCTGAAGGTAGCATTATTAACAAAGCTGACTTGGCCAGTGATTTCATGCCCGATTATGTAATTGCAATTGACGGAAGCTATCAACCAGCAAAGGCAGAAAACGGTTTTCCGGGTGCCGAGTTTGGTTACATCACAATTTCTGCAGTTCTTATTATCGAAAAGGCTGTTCGAGAATTTGCCAAGCAAGAGTTTATTGACCCAAAGAAATTCAGGGAAACGGAAAAGGCATCAACCATTGATACGGTAATTCCTGGTTGCAATGTCATTATTGAAGGTGAGAAATCCGCTAAAGCATCAATGCGAAGAGCATTGTTCGAAGAATTGCAAAACACAATGGCATTTGAGGAAGGCGAAACGCTCCTTGAAACCTACGAGTATCTTTTCAAAATCAAGCAAGATAAAGACAAGGAAATCGGTGGCGGGCGACTGCCAAGGAGCCCTATTGATGGGGTAGACAAAGATATGACCTATGGGCTTGGACAGTATAACTGCCCTTACAGTGGGGAAGCCCTTTATTCGACAGATGCTTTGCGCTTGCACGAATTGATGAATCCTGCCGGAACCAATGGAGAAATGTACGGACAAATAATGTCAATGTTTGAAAAACTTTGGCTAATCCACATACTTCGTTCATTTGAAAAAAAGGATTGGTTGAACATACTTGACCGAGTTGCTTTTGTGCTCGATGGCCCATTGGCATGTTTTAGCACTTGGTCTTGGATGAACAAATCAATAATTGCTGAACTTGAAAGAATCAACGAAATCCAAAAGAAGCAGACCGGAAAAGACCTTTTGATATTTGGGGTAGAAAAGTCTGGTACTTTTTATAACCACTTTGAAGAAGTTGACACTAAAATGGACGGAGCAACCGACCGCTTCCCAGACCAATCTGCTTTTTTGCTTTCTGATAGATACATTAAAAAGAACATCATCTTTTCTGAAAGCGACAAGCTATACGGCCAAGATACTTACTTCGGAAGAAAATTATTTTACAAGACCAAGACAGGTTACAGAATTGTTCCCGTGCTTGCCTTTTTTAATGACCATCAGCAAAACTTGCGAACAGCAAGAATTGACCAACACCCAAGATTAGCTGACTTATTGAATGTTTTGGATAAATTAGTTTCAAGCCGTTATCCAAATTCAGTTTCTCCTTTGGTTTCTGCTCACGCTGAAGCGGCAATTCCGCTTAATCTTGGGAAAAGAATCTTTGATGACATTGCTCGGGAAGTCAGAGCAAAATCGCTGCAAAAATGATGAATGTGGAAGATATAGTAAGAAATTTCAGAACTCCAGAATCTCGCTGGGCAAGGTTCGGCCCTTACTATGCTATGTTCCCTGTTGATTTTGCCTTTGAAGTTGTTGAGAAATACTCAAAAAATGGAGACTTTATCATTGATCCATTTGCGGGTAGATGTTCGAGTATTTATGCAGGTGGTGTTTTAGGTCGACACAGTTTGGGAATTGAAATCAATCCCGTAGGCTGGCTGTATGGAACAGTCAAACTGCAACCCGCAGATAAATCGGAAGTAGTTGACCGCCTGCAGGAAATCTATTCAAAACGGAACTGCTACAAGCGAGCCATTGAAAGGATGCCTTCATTTTATAGAATGTGCTACTGCGATGAAGTGCTGAAATTCCTTTTGGCGGCTAGAAAACACTTAAACTGGAAGAACAACAGTGTTGATGCTACGTTAATGTCTATTCTCTTGGTCTATCTTCACGCAAAGTTAGGTGAGGGAATGTCTAATCAAATGAAAATGACAAAAGCAATGGGTATTAACTATTCCGTGAATTGGTGGAAGAAACAGAATCTTATAAAACCACCTGAAATCAGTCCTCTTGAATTTGTAATGAAGAAACTGGATTGGCGTTATGAAAAGGGAATGCCAACCGTTTTTGATAGTCGGGTGATCCTCGGAGACAGCACCATCGAACTAGAAGAAATTGTTCAGAAAGCCCAAGAAACAGGCATTCGTTATTCGCTTTTGTTTACTTCACCTCCTTACTGCTCGGTGACCGACTACTACGCTGACCAATGGTTGCGGTTGTGGCTACTCGGCGGACCGGAAATACCGAAATCAAACAAAAAGAAACATAAAGGGCGTTTTGTTTGCAAAGAGGACTATTACAATCTCCTTGACACTGTTTTTGGTAATTGTGCGGCTCTTATGGACAAAAAAAGTACAATTTACGTTCGGACTGACAAACGAGAATTTACGTTCAACTCGACACTTGAAATATTAGAAAGACATTTTCCAAAACACAATACGGAGATTTGTCATAAACCATTTACTAAAAGAACTCAGACCGAGATTTTTGGGAATTCTTCATTAGAAAATGGAGAGATTGATATCATCATGTCAAGAACATAGTTCAGGTAAACAACACACTCCAATTCTTTTTCAAATGACTTTGCAATGAAACGAATCTGCCAACAAAATGCTGCACCTGACCACTTTTTCGCTGCGCTCCAAAGCGGCAGGTGAGCATAGCGTTAGGGCTTTAGCAACTAAAGGAGCTATTTATGCTTGTATTGAAGATAATAGTTGGCTTAATTGTTTTAGCTGGAATTATATGGAGTTTCTTTGCTTTTAATAACCATTGCAAAAATAAGTTTGATTATCGTTTTTTTACTATGCCTTCATTTTTAACTGTGGGTGCGTCATTAATAGCAACATCTTTTGGTAATGAATGGAGGATGAACTCAATTCAAACAAATGGAGACATACTGAATGGCATTGTAATTATGGGAATTGGCGTGATAGTTGCCTTATTTCTTGTATATTTGAATTTAAAAAATACAAACCTTATATATGGTCTTGGAGGTAGTGCTGTTCAACTAGTAGTGTTTGGGGTTTTAGCCTATTTTGGACTTTTGATATTAATGTTAGGCATATTTATTTCTGTTCTTGCAAGTATGGGTGCGCGACCTGTATATGTTGTCAATAAACAGTCAAAAGCATCACTCCTTTTGCAAAAAGCGCGAAAGTAGCGCCGCTCCTAATTTACCGTTTAGCAAGGCGTTATAAGCCATTGAGCATGTCGTAACATGATGATCGCTAAACTAGAGACACATCGCTTATTACTTCGCCAGTGGGTAGAGCAAGATTCACCCATTTTCGCTGTGCTAAATTCCGATCCTGAAGTAATGGAGTACTTTCCAGCCTTGTTAAGCCGTGAAGAAAGCAACGCAATGGCGGAAAAGTGTAAATCGCTTATCTCAGAAAGGGGCTGGGGTTTTTGGGCTGTGGAGCTAAAGTCTTCTGGTAAGTTTATTGGCTTTGTAGGTCTTCATACGCCCCAACCCAATTTACCATTTTCACCCTGTGTTGAAATCGGCTGGCGGCTTCTTAAAGAATTTTGGGGCAAGGGCTATGCAACAGAGGCTGCACAAGAAACACTGGTTTACGCGTTTAATACACTTAAACTAAATGAGGTGGTATCGTTTACAACAATATCAAATTCTCGTTCACGCTCCGTTATGGGGCGCTTGGGTTTTAGTAATACCCATCAAAACTTCGAGCACCCGGATATAGAAAAAGGCCATTCATTATCGGCGCACGTCTTATACAAAATTACCAAACAAGAGTGGCGAGAAAATGGCTTATAACAAGGCCATTAAATTCGCTCCCTACGGTCGCGGACACTCGCAAGCTCGCGCCGTTTATGGCAGCGTTAGGTTATAAACACAACAACAAGGAGTAAATATGAAAATTCAATCAAACGTAGGCGTTATAGATATTCTTATTCACCTCATAATTTGGGTTGTTTTGAGCTTTATTACCTTAGGAATCGCAGCCTTCTTCTATCCGTATTCATTTTCAAAATTGATTATTAATAAATCAGCATTAGTAGACGAAAATGGCGTATCCAAGCCAATGATCTGTGACACATACATTTTTAGTAACATTGGTCATGTCATATTGTGGATAATAATTTCATTTCTTACGCTGGGTCTTGGCTACATATTCTATTTTTATAAGGTTTGGAGCTATTCCTTAAATAATACTCGGATAGATTGATAAGCTAACAATTGCATGCGCCGGACACAGCAAAATTGGCATGCCATTTTGCTGTCACAAAAGCCACGCCAATTCCGCTGTGCAGGTGATGCTGGCCGTTAGCCCACATTTGGAGTGATAAGAAGGTGATTCCTATAAGATGATTTAGAACAAGGGAAAGTTTCTTGTGGATAGTGGATGTTCTTACCGTAAGGTAAAAATCAGCAGATAAATTCAAAACATATAACGTAAACACAAAGGAGGATAAAATGTCAGACGCAGTCCAAATGAAGAAGAAAATAGGACTACTAACATTGGCAATGTTGTTTTCAGGTATTTTGTCTGCGACTTGCGCTGAGAATGTAGCTAAAGGTGAGCGTATTACCAGGGAAGAAGTCATTAATGCTGAAAAGGCTTGGGGTGATGCGATTGTTTCCATCGGCAAGGCCTACTCTAATAAAGGAAACTACAAAGCGTTAGCAGTAAAAACTGTTGATACACTTTACGGTTATGATGAGGGTACGGTATTATTTAAACCAACAAAAGCTTTAAAAAAAGAGTTTCGTTTAACAAAAGAAGATGCTCTATCTTACTTTCTCACAGGTATTGTCCATGAAGATCATGGGTTTGCCATTCAACCTTGGAATAAGGTCCGATTCAAAAACTCGGGAATAATTATTGATAATGATTCTGCCATAGCTATGGGAAACTACTATTTTACGGACGCCAATACTGGCAAAGAAGTGAAAGCTGATTTTACTTTCGGATATTTCAAAGACGAGAATAGAAAGCTGCTTATCAATGTCCACCACTCATCTTTTCCGTATAATCCGACTCAATAGCTCCGCCAAACAATATTAGCGTGCTACATAAGGCAGGGGTTACGGCAATAAATCCGCAATTTATAGATGGCTCCGATCTCGGAGATACCAAGAGACGGAAAGCCTTCGTCATTGACATGAAGATCGGAGTAGTCCCTACAAAGCAATGCAGGTTTGAGAATATCGCCTTGTATTATCTTGCAAATACCTGATTTTTTCGTTATGTATTAACAAAAGCCATGAGATATAACTTGTTAAAATTATTGATCCAAATTGTTTTGTAGGGACTACCAGATGAAGGGCCTAACAATCGCATTCACTCTGACACCCAAAGCCAAGCCGTTTTTTACTTTTTCTCAGTTTGTGTAAAACGTCGCTTTTGCCAAGTCATCATTAGCTTTGGGCGCAGGTGATGCGTACGTTAGAGTTCACTCAGGAGAATAGGTCATGCCAAGTATTTTAATAGAAACACGTACGCAGTATTCAGTCGAACAAGAATCAGCAATTATGGAAGCTGTTCATATGGCCGTACGTGAAGCATTTAAAATAAAGCCCGATGACAAGCATGTTAGACTTCTTTCACATCAGCCACATCGTTTTATCTGTCCGCCAGGCAAGGTAAATCCCGAAGTGTATACGCACATTAGTATCGATGCATTAGCAGGTAGATCTATGGATGCTAAACGCAGTCTCTACAAAACCATTGTTAATAATTTAGAGCCTCTTGGTATACCGAAGGATCACGTAAAGATATTACTTCGTGAAATACCTACAACTAATTGGGGTGTTCGCGGCGGTCAAGCAGCTTCAGACATTGATTTAGGTTTTAAAATTGATGTGTAGTGCAAAAAACTCTAACAAGTTGCAGCAGTTTGCGCCTACTTCGCGCGCTGCCTATCAATATTGATGCGTTTGCTGAAAAGATATTTGAGGGAAATCCAGCGGCAGTAGTACCACTGGAAAAATGGCTGCCAGATAAGAATATGCAGGCGATTGCTGAAGAGAACAACCTTGCTGAAACAGCTTTTTTTGTTCCTGCAAAGAACGGATTTCATATACGCTGGTTCACACCAAATAAGGAAGTAAAGCTTTGTGGTCATGCTACCTTAGCTAGTGCATATGTTTTATTTAATATTCTTGGTTATAAAGGTGATTTACTGTCATTTGAGTCACTATCAGGGCGTTTAACTGTATCCAAAAAGGGTGAGTTGCTAACCTTGGATTTTCCATCGCAACCACCTGTGCTTTGCGAGATTCCTTTAATGCTTTCTAAGGGATTGGGTAAGGCTCCACTAGAGTGCCTTGCAAATGAAGATTATCTCGTTGTCTTTGAAAAAGAAGAGGATGTTTTAGGTATTGCTCCAGATTACCAGCTATTGCAACAACTCAATCTTCGAGGAGTTATCGTAACAGCCCCGTCAACAGAATATGACTTTGTTGTAAGGTTTTTCGCGCCAAAATATGGAGTTCCAGAGGACTCAGTTACTGGCTCGGCATATAACCAGCTAATGCCTTATTGGTCACAAAAACTTGGTAAAGCAAGGCTTAATGCCAAGCAAGTATCGGCCCGAGGAGGTGAGGTTTTTTGTGAGCTAAAAAACAGTCGAGTTTTAATATCTGGCTGTGCAGTCAAGTACATGGAAGGTACTATAGAGATCCAAATATAACAAATTGCTGCAATGGACAGTGTACTTCCCCCGGTTTAGTGGACACCTTCTCATAACCAGAGGAAGTGAATATGCCGAAATATACCAAGCCTGGAAAGACATGGAGTTACTCGGGGGAATTTAAAATAAAAGCGGTAGAACTGAGTTATCAGGAAGGAATACAGGTCAAGCAAGTCGCAGTTGGGCTTGATATTCACCCGTTTATGTTATCGCGCTGGCGCAAAGAATATCTTGATGGCAAGTGATGGCAGAAAACGTGTGAGAGAGATGAAAGAGAAAAAGCCCCCAACAGCGAAGAAACTGACTGAACTTGAAAACCTTGGCCTGCCGCTGAACAAAGCGTTAAGCCTCAAAAACAATCAGCTTGATTCTGTTAAATCACTGGATGAGTTAAAGATTCCTCCTGGTAATTTCCTGAAATTGTTGTCTGGTTGTGCATTCTGCCTCGCTACATTTTTGTACAAAAACACCACTTTTGATAATAACTCAATATCAGCCACCTGTGGCGGGAATGAAAAGCCACGGCGCTTCATTGCGTCTGCGTTGTTCATAAGCGCGAATATTATGGGCGCGTTTCAGCGTCAAGGCAATTTCATCTTCACCTGAGAGCAGGCGCTGTTTGGCTGTGGCTTCCATGTCAAATGGCAAAACGCGTTTATCGGGCAGAGTGATCGTTTGCGCCTCCAGATCAATGCGAACACTTAATCCGGGATAATCTTTTAGCGCTAAAAAAAGCAGATCAATGCTCGCGGGGTCAAGAGCCACCGTAAGCAGTCCGTTTTTGATGCAGTTGTTGCGGAAGATATCGGCAAAACTACATGCTATGACAGCTTGAAAGCCGGCATCAAGCAGTGCCCAGACCGCGTGCTCCCGTGATGAACCACAACCAAAATTATCCCGGCTGAGTAAAATTCCGGCCCGGTCATAAGGTGGAATATTCAGGATAAAATCCGGATTAATGCTCCTTTGATCGGCAGGAGTGTGGACTTCTGCTTGGTCGAGATAACGCCAGTGATCGAAAAGATGGGGCCCAAAACCGGTTCTCTGGATGGATTTTAGATATTGCTTGGGAATAATGGCATCCGTATCGACATTAGCGCGATCCAGTGGTGCTACAATTCTTTCGATGCTTTGGATGGATTGCATGAGATGGATGGTACCTCGTAAAAGTGTAAGAAGTTAAAAAGTAAACCCTGTATCGGAAAGCAGGCAAATCCAAATCATGGAAGAAAAAATGGTTAGTTCAATCAATGTTGCTGGCGAATGTCAACGAAATGCCCGGCGATCGCAGCGGCTGCTGCCATTGCCGGGCTGACCAGATGCGTCCGTCCGCCATAACCTTGTCGTCCTTCAAAATTGCGGTTGGATGTGGCCGCGCAGCGTTCACCAGGTTCGAGGCGATCAGCGTTCATCGCCAGACACATCGAACAGCCGGGGTCGCGCCATTCAAAGCCTGCTGCAGTGAAAATCTTGTCGAGATGCTCAGTTTCCGCCTGCTGTTTGACCAACCCTGAACCCGGAACCACCATTGCCTGGCTAATATTGGAGGCCACACGCCTGCCGCGAATCTGTTCGGCTGCAGAACGGAGATCTTCTATCCTGCCATTGGTACAGGAACCAATGAATACTTTATCAAGCTGTATCTCACTTATCGGCATGCCTGGAGGCAGATCCATATATTCAAGCGCCCGATTCAAGAGTTCAGCCTTGATGGGTTCAGCGTCTGAATCGGGGTACGGCACATGTCCACAGATGGGCGCCACCATTTCAGGAGAGGTGCCCCAAGTTACTTGCGGTGTGATTTCATGCGCCTGGAATGTCATAGTTGAATCGAAAAACGCATCGGAATCGCTGTGCAGTTCCCGCCAGGCGGTTTGCGCCTGATCCCATAGTTCGCCTTTTGGCGCAAACGGTCGATTATGAACATAATCGATGGTGGTTTGATCTACTGCGATCAGCCCCGAACGTGCGCCGGCTTCAATGGCCATATTACACAGTGTCATTCGGGCTTCCATACTCAGATTCGAGATTGCGGAACCTGAAAATTCTATGCTGTAACCAGTACCGCCCGCAGTTCCGATCTGTCCGATAATATGCAGAATCAAATCTTTCACCGAGACGCCTGGCTGGAGCTCGCCTTCCACCTTGATATTCATGTTTCGAACTTTGCGCTGAACCAGGGTCTGGGTGGCGAGCACATGCTCAACCTCGGAAGTGCCGATGCCAAATGCAAGTGCGCCGAATGCGCCATGGGTTGCAGTATGAGAATCACCACATACGATGGTCATGCCCGGAAGGGTAAGGCCGAGTTCCGGACCGATGACATGGACAATACCTTGTCTTACATCCATCATATCGAATTTGAAGATGCCAAAATCGCTGCAATTGCGATCAAGCGCTTCGAGTTGGATGCGTGAAACCGGATCCTTGATCCCGAATTGGCGTCCAAGCGTTGGAACATTGTGATCGGGCACTGCAATGTGGGATTCAGGGCGCCATATTTTCCGCCCGCTCATCCGCAATCCTTCGAAAGCCTGAGGTGAGGTGACTTCGTGGATTAATTGTCGATCGATATAGATAAGAGCGGCGCCTGTTTTGTCTTCATTAACGACATGACTTGCCCACAATTTATCATATAATGTTTGTTTGCTCATAAGTACGTTCATTGTTGTTTGATTGGCGGATAATCGTCTTTAAACTACGTCGTCCGAATAATTGTTTAACAACCTGTCCATTGAGAAATACAGCATTGTATGCAGCCATCAGCAACCTGATAACCATCGCAATCAAAGCGACTTTTCATAGGGGTTTTCTCGTCGACCAAGCCAATACATAGCATCGGAGCGATTATAGATCGGCTAATTCTTCGAATAGCTCATTATAAACCCGGTGAGAATATTTCGGAACCCAGACAACTATTGGTTTTCATGGTAAGGGTTCGTATCCGGCAGCATGAATCTTTTTCAGCGCCGGAAAACCATCTTCATGCTTCGCTGAACCATTGTTCCAGTGCTTCAATATCTCGGGCAAATCGGCGAATACCATCGGCGAGCAGTACGGTTGCGGCTTCATCTTCATTCATCCACCAGCGAAAATGCTTCTCGGTCATGGGATCTGGGATTTCCCGGTGATCCGGAAGAAGCTGAAGAATCAGCGGCTGGACGGTCTCATATTCCGACTCAAGGTCTGATAACAGACCGGGGGAAATCGTCAACAGTTCACAGTCCGACAGGGCTTTGACCTGTTCGGTTGTTCTGAAGCTCGCGGCCATGATTTGCGTCGCATAGCCATGCAGGCGGAAGTGCTTTTGAATTTCCTTGACTGCGCGTATCCCCGGATCATGCTCGGCTTGAAAGTGCGCCAAACTTTCTTTTTTCAGGTGCCAGTCATATATCCGGCCCACGAAAGGCGAAATCAGGGTGGCGCCGGCCTGGGCGCAGGTAAGGGCTTGAACCAGGGAGAAAATCAGGGTCATATTGCAGTGAATCCCTTCCTGTTCCAGGATGCGAGCGGCCTCGATGCCTTCCCATGTGGCGGCTATTTTGACGAGAACCTTTTCCCGAGACTGACCATGTCGTTCATAACAACGTACAATATGACGGGCGGCTTCTATCGTACCTGGAGTATTGAAGGAAAGCCTGGCATCCACTTCGGTGGAAACGCGACCTGGAACGCTGTGCAGCAGGCGCACGCCTAGAAGAACATTGGCTTCATTCAATAGACTTGAAGTTGAATCCATGTTCAACGATCCCCGTGGCAATTGATTGGCCTCTACGGCTGCCCGAACCAGGGTGGGGTTGGTGGTGACTTCTTCTGGCTGAAAATGTTCGATGGCGCTTATATCCGCAGTGTCGGCAACCAGCCGACAGAGTTTTTTGAGTTGATCCAGGCTGTTCATGGCGATGTCCTTAGTTAGAGGGTGAGGTGTCAGCACCATATCAAGTCTGTCGGCTTTGCTTAACATCGTCAGAAAGCCAAACTTTAATGAGAGATTGATAGGGTATATCCCGCTTATTCGCTTCGATCTTTATGCTATCCAATAAACTTTCTGACAATCTCAGCGAAATTGTTTTGGTTGAGGGTTTTAATCTTGGTAGTGAAACTGATTCTGCGTGCTGCCAGTCCACATAATCAGTGGAAACATGTTTCTCCCAAAAAGTACGTTCCTCGGCTTCATTATTAAATTCAGGTGTCTTTTTGGTTCTGTTCATAAATTAACCTCTCTTTACGGTGCATATCACGGACTGAAATTACACGAATTAACGTATATTCTAAGCGTAGTGTAAGCGTTATATGCAACAGACGGGCAGCATCAGTTTTGCCCAAAGCGTGATAACGTGGCTCCATCTGGCTATGCTTATTATCGCCTGGTATCAGCAGCGGCGCGTTAAAAAATACTTGCTCGGCTTCAAGCTGGCCAACCCCATGTTTGTCTACGCTTTTTCGCTCGTTTCCAGCATCCCACTCAAAACCAATTATTTGTGTCCAGCCAATCATTTGAGTATATTATCATCATATACAAATAGCGCAAGCTGGCACGCTAACAAAAAGCTGCGCCGGATTGCCAAAAGCGCCACTTCTTTTGCGAAAAAACCGCAAAAGCACTGCCACTTTCGTCAATCGGCGAGCAAAGCGTTAGGGAACCTCTGATCAAGTCTGGAGGAAGGTGTTTGTGGTTCCTTATGTTCAGATTCTCGGGATAAATTGCGCGGGTCAGCTGGGCTATTGCGAAGATTGTCAACAATAAATCCGGGCCAGTAGGGACGCAAGCGGGTTCGACTTCGCTCACCGCAGGCACCGAGTTCATGACTTAATCAGAGATTCCTTAGGTTTCGTTTGATGTAACGAAGGTTTGGTGATTGCTATCGGGTAAGTGAAAAAATTGACGCGCCGTTGCGGATGTATAATCAGCCAGACTGGTTTCACTTATATCAAGATGATGCGCGATTGCCTGAGCAATCCAAGGCAAAAAAGCCGGTTCATTGCGTCGGTGGCGCGGTTTGGGGCGCAGATTGCGAGGTAAAAGGTAGGGCGCATCGGTTTCGAGCATCAAACGTTCCAAGGGTATCATCTTTACCAGATCATGCAAATGGGTTCCTCGACGTTCATCGCAAAACCAGCCGGTCAGTCCGATATGGGCATCCATATCGAGATAAGCGCGCAGGGAGCGTTCTTCTCCGGTAAAGCAATGAACTACGATAGCCGATACGGAGCTGCGATAGCGCCGGACAAGCTGGAAGAAAGGCTCAAAGGCATCCCTTTCGTGGAGGAAAACCGGTTTGCCTGTAGCGGCAGCCAGATCAAGCTGAGCTTCCAGGCAATACAGTTGGGCGCGTTTGCTCGCGTAATTGCGGTAGAAATCCAGCCCGGCCTCACCGATGGCGCGGATAGCAGAATGCTGCGCCAGCTTTTCAAGCGTTACAGAGGATTTTGAATCCCAGCTTTCGGCATGATGCGGATGAACGCCGGCGCTTGCGTACAGAATTCCTGGCCACTGAGTAGAGAGGTCGAGAGCGGCTTCGCTGATCGCCAGATCGGAACCGGTCACCATCATTTGACTCACCCCGGCTTCGAGCGCTCTTTTTATTACATCTGTTCGATCCGAATTAAAAGATGGATCGCATAAATTGGCGCCAATATCAATCCACATGCACCGATTCGCTCATCATGCAGCCCGTGGCCATTGCAATAACCTCACAATAAAATTCTCGAAAGTGAAGCTATTTTATCGGTAATTGGCGTAGAGTGCGAATGGGGTCTGTTGACAGGCGATATCAGGCAAAGGAAAGCAATGCTGTCAGGATCAATAGAGCCTGGGCATATAGATACAGTGAGCGGAGAAAGTGGGCTGGCTCAGAGAAAGGCTTGTTCATGGCTTCCTTAGAAATAGGTATTCACAGCAAATTCAAACTGATTAATAAAGATATGCTTAAACGCTGAAACATTATTTTGCTCATAGAAAAGCAACATAATAATTCTCGCAGTGCGTTTATTGTCATCGCTAAAGGCTTGAATATGAGAAAGCAAGAGCAACACCAGTAATGATTTTTCAAAGACATTGCTTTTTAAATTCACCAGATCACAGCTCATCTCCAATGCTTCGCGAATTTGAAATCCGTTATCCAGTGGCACATAGTTTGTGGACTGAGAAATGTCTGCCACAGGCCGTAGCGAGACTGCTTTAATTCTTGCAGTATCCGACCGCTGAAGTGCGCACTTTTTCTTATGGTTTTGAGGCTCTGGCTATATTGGTGGAAGCTCGTTGGCGGGCCAGGAGTGGACGCACGATAAATGGCGATACCAGGCATGTGGCGGCGACAAGGATGACCATGGCTGTCTGCACTCGTTCTGGCACCGCTTCAGTCCCTAGCAGACTCGCCTGGTGTACCACGACCATGGCGATTTCTGCTCTTGGCACCATGCTTGCTCCGATTAGCACGCCTTCGTTTCTGCCGATATACCACCATGTCAGCAAACCAGCGCCAAATAATTTTCCTGCTATAGCGGGTAACAAGAGAATCAAGCCCAGCGATAGGCCTGAAACCAGCGAATCGATATCGATGGACAAACCCAGACCAATAAAAAAAAATGGGACGAATAATTCGTAGAGTTGCTCGAATTCGGGTTTGTCGCGAACGCTATCCGGACGGGCGCTGAAGACAAGACCTGCAAACAGAGCGCCAATCGCCAGGGAAAACCCGAATCCTGCGGCAATAGCGGCAGTGATCATACTGATCCCACTTACCGTCAGCATGCTGCCAGGAGGGGTTTCGAGACGTTTAAGTTGTTTTACTAATGGGTGTTCCAGGAAATGGGCGAACAGATAAACACACCCGGCGAAGATGAGAAGCTTGATGAATACGGTCAATCCTGTCTTGAAGATCACCGGCGCTATGGATGTACTATGGTGCGATAAAAGAAGCGGAATGAGTGCGACTAGAACCGTCATCAGCAGAATGCCGATGATATCGTCAAGTTCAGCAATATCGAGCAGCAGTTGACCGAGATCCGTATGCATCAGATTGGCTTCCTGCCATAGGTTGACGGACACACCTACGCTGGTGGCAGTCAATGCAACACTGATGACCAGAGATGGAACAACATCGAGATGGATCAGATAAAAGGCGGTGATGAACCCGAGGATACCAGGAAGGAATATCCCGCCAAGGACGATACGGCTCGCCATGGGTAGTTTGGCGATCAACCCCTGAAGTTCGCTTTTCAGTCCGACGTTGAACAGGAGGCCGACAAGGCCGAAATTCGCCAAAAGCTGGAATGCAAATCTCCCGTTATCCTGGAGCAGGTTCCAATGATGATCCATCCATCCCAGGCTTAAACCCAGAACAATAAAGCCCACCAGTGCGGGCAGACCGAGACGGTCAAACAAAGAGCGGATCAATGAGTTCAAAATAATCAAACTGCCCATGATGAGCAGCATTATGATATCTGGATTGAGCGTATTTTCCAAAACCAGTCCTTTGATGAACCCGGGTTGCCCAGGCTGCCCCACCATTAAGGAACCTCTGATTAAGTCATGAACCCGGTACCTGCGGTGAGCGGAGTCGAACCCGCTTGCGTCCCTACTGGCTCAGCTTAATTGTTGACAATCTTCGCAATAGCTCTGCTAACCCGTGCGATTTATCCCGAGAATCTGAACATAGGGAATCGCACCGACCTTCCTCCAGACTTAATCAGCGGTTCCTTTAAAGAGGGTATTGAAGAAAACTCAATATCCAGGCAACCAACCTACCTGCTATTCAACGGGCTTTAATACTGCCGCAGATCGAAATTCATGGTCTCAGCCATGCGCTGATACAGTTCCCGCTCTTCATCATTGCGGGGCGGCGGCGCTGCAATTCGCACGACTACAATCTGGTCTCCGGGCGGGGAAGCTGGAAGCCCACGTCCTCGCAATCGGAATTGTTTTTCTGATGGTGTTCCGGAGGGTATTTTCATTTCCACCTTCGTTCCATCGGCAGTCGGAATCTGAATGCTGGCGCCCAATGCGGCCTCCCATGGAGCGATGGGAACCGTAATATAAAGATCCCGTTCCATGGGTTTGAAGAGGTGATGAGCCATAAAATGAATCCGCAGCAACAAGTCGCCCAGGCCGTTGGAGGCTTGTTTCGCCAGGCGGATCCGGCTTCCATCGGTGATACCTTTGGGTATCTTGACATTGATGCTGCGGGGTGTTTGACCCGAAACATTTGGAATCATGATTCTTTTTGTTCTACC
>Ga0209344_10002366_pt1 | contig 21202 bp, 22 predicted proteins | sample Cruoilmetagenom6_FD_187293 | JGI IMG/M metagenome (GOLD analysis project Ga0209344, IMG submission 187293) | Oil polluted marine microbial communities from Coal Oil Point, Santa Barbara, California, USA - Santa Barbara Oil Seep Sample 6 (SPAdes)... | ecosystem: Environmental > Aquatic > Marine... | reverse complement strand
GAGCGCTAAAAATGGATCGCACCACCTTGGTATTGCTGAAATCGCTTGCGCACCCGTTGCGTTACAATATTCTCCGTGCTCTTTCATCTGGCGAGCTGAGTGTAAGCCAGATTGAGGTTGAGACGAAAATTGGGCAGCCAGGCTTGTCCCAACAACTCGCTATACTTCGTCGAGCAGAGGCCGTAAATTCGCGCCGGCAGGCCAAGGCTGTTTTCTATAGGCTAAACAAGCTGCGCTTGTCTGAGGCGATTGCTGCAATTTCCGATATAGCGCCAAAAGTCGAAGTAGACTCGGATTCTCCCCGCGATGATGACCGCTTGGGAGCAGCCAGATTTGCGAGCATCCCCAAAGAAAAATAGTTCCTTCCAAGCACTTCGCTGTGACGTGACCCCTAGATTTGCTCAAACTGGGACTCGAGCCGATCCGCAGTGTTGCGCATGAGCGCGGTCGAGACAATGTACTGTGCACCGGCGATCGCCGCAGGGGTCTGTTATCTGAGAATCGAGTGCGGTCTCTTCCGACTACAGTCCCCCATCCATGTCACGATCTCGGCCGGGGGGTCGGAAAGGCTGAGGAGCAAAGTGTAGTTGAGCAGATCGTTGCGCATCGGGACTTTGAAGTTCTCGAACGAATCCGTTCTGCATCGGTCTGCCCGGAGCGACGTACTGCCACTCCACTCAGATCTTCCCGCACCGTGCCATTGTCGCCGGTGATTATGTCGGGCTCGGCGATCAAAATCGCCAGTTCGCGCACAAACAGGCGAACCGAAATTGAGGTATCGGGCGCCGCGACTAGGCATTCGCGCGTTACATCATCGACGACATTGGCACGCGGATCCGTTGGGCCGAGGCCATCTGGCAATATGCGAAGTCCAGGTTCCAGCGCTGGTTCTGCAAGGCCAACACAGCATCCGTCGCACCTGTCTTTCGTCCATCCCCTGACACTTCTGTAGATAAAGAAAAGCTTCGCGTTGAGCGGATGGCGTCAGGATCTTTTTGCTCGCAAATCCATCGCTTCCGACTCGTCGTATTGCCCGGGCCGGTCAATTCCGCTGACTTTCAAGAAATGGAAAGCAACAAATATTATAGAACCTTACAGTCCGCTCAGAACCTGTGCTTTGCCGGGCAAATAGCGCTTGACAGAAATGACATTCAATAATATTGTAAGCAATATGTTTGGTCGGCAGAAACATAATTGCGATGCCGGGCGGTGAAGCGTTAGAATGGCCTAAAGAATATGAAGGGCTGGCTAACTATAAGGAGGGGATTTTCATGAGCGAGCAAGTTTTATCCGCGAGAAATTTGATCTTACCGGCTTTGAGGAGGTTGCGAGCCCCGTCAGTATCGAGTGCGGCCATTGCTGTCACGATTCTGTGTCAGGCGTCGGTTGCTGCTGCCCAAGAGGTTGCAGCTGCCCAAGAGGTTGCATCTCCTGAGGGCGCGTCGACATCTGATGTGCCGGTGGAGTCGACGACACCTGTCGATACTGATGGCACGGCACGGGCGCGCGCTTCATCGGGCACGATAATTGTCACGGCACGGCGACGTGAGGAGGCTCTAGAGGATGTGCCGATGTCTCTTTCTGTGTTTTCGGAAGGCGTGCTCGAGCGTGCAAATATTTCCGATATTGAGGGATTAGCACAGATCGAGCCGAGCCTTTCGCTGACTGTGGGAACGATTTTTCCTTATGCATTCCTCCGTGGCTTTGGGACGGGAGGGACAAACGAATTGGATCAATCTCTCGGTAAGTTCGTCGACCAGGTCTCATACGCACGCGATCAGGACATTCGTCTTCCGATATTCGATGTCGAGCGGGTCGAAGTGCTGAGGGGTCCGCAAGTTCTTCTTTATGGGAACAGCGCTACGGCCGGTGCTATCAATATCGTGAATAACAGGCCCGATAACTTTAATGATGCTGGTCTATCAATCTCGTACGAGGTTCTGCGACAGAACCCCCAAATTAACGCATTTGTCAATCTGGCGCTGTCTGATAATATTTCGATGCGGGTGGCTGGTTACTACAGTGCTGTTGCGGAGCCGGATACAGTGAATCTTTTTCTTGATTCTGCGCGCCCTAGTTTGGAAACATACGCTATCCGTCCTTGGCTCAGCTTCGAGTTGGGGGGCGGTGTAGAGATAGACATCCACGGCGAATTCGACTCCATAAGGGCGGATGGCGGATCGCTGCAGCAGACCGAGCAGCCTCTCGCCCCTAATATCACGCCGTTCCGTTTCGTTGGGCGGGGTAATGAAAAGTTCTTAGCTGAAGGCGCAGCGCCATTTAATACGTTTGACGGTTCTGCGCTCGACAATGAACTCTATCAGCTCGACGCTCGCTACGATTCGGAAGTCGGGCTTTTGCAATCGACGACGGCCTATCGCGTATCGAATTCATATAGCGCGTTGACGCTTGGGCCTGATCTGGAGCCTCATTTCCTTACCTCTACCTATCAAAGGTACAAGCAGTTTAGCCAAGAGCTCCGGTTCAACGGCGAATATGACTGGGTAGATGTGACAGCTGGCGCTTATTATCAGTGGTCGAGACATGAGGTGTCCGATGCCGCTGGGTTTAACTTGGGCGCGCTTGGCTTTGGTGGTCTGTTCGCCACCCAGTTTGGAAGCTTCTCGCGTAACAATGTTGAGACCGACAACTGGTCTGTGTTTGGGGAGCTAGCTTTTCATATAACAGATGACCTCACATTGTCGGTAGGCGCTCGCTACGCTGACATGTCGAAGGTTGGTGGTATAAGTCGTGCGGCGGGGCGCATACCTACGAACTTGACATTCGGGAATGGCATGAATGTTGGTGACCCGTTCATCGATCCGGCATTTAATATGGTCGCGGGTATAATTCTCGGGTCGTCACTCACGGACATTCCATTCGGAGACATTCAAATTGACGAGGACTATTTCCAGCCTCAGTTCATCCTTCAGTATGATTTTGATCCAGACCATACGATTTACGTCAAGTACGTTCGGGGGGCAAAGTCGGGTGGCTATGACTTCAGCTTTAGAGGTACAGATCCTAACGATGCAATCTTCGATCCCGAGATCGCGGAGGCTTACGAGATTGGTATCCGAGGTAATGTAGCAAGCATGGGCCTTACTTATAGTTTGACCGCTTACCGCGAGGATTTTGAAGATTTACAAACCGCTGTCTATAATCAAAACACCTTGATACTCAATAATGTGGGGTCGGCGCGGTCGGAAGGAATAGAGCTTAGCCTTGGACTGGAATTGGCGCCCGGTCTTAGGGTCGGCGGAAATGTTTACTATATGGATGCGCGCTATCTAGACTACATGGGGGCCGCCTGCCATCATATTGATAATTTCCTAGTAGGGCGTGGTTGCCGCCAAGATTTGACTGGAGCGCCCACGCGCTTTTCGTCAGACTGGACGGGTACCTTTAACCTCGACTACGCCACGACGCTGAGCAGTGATTTGGAGCTGACAGCTGGCTTTTCAGTCTACGCACGAAGTGAATATAACGCTGGCGATGCTAACGATCCCGATCAGGTGCAGAATGGCTATGCCCATCTCAGCGCCTATATTGGTCTAACTCACCCAGACGAGAATTGGTCCTTGGGTATTTTTGGCCGAAACCTGACCGATAACCGCGTTTTGCAATTTGGCGGCAACACGCCCCTCAACGGCACGTCTACTCTCTCGAATTACGGGTCGGGCCGGCAAATCGGCGTAAGCGCCGGGGTGAACTTTTGACGGGCCGCTTCGAATTACAAACTAAATTTGATGTTTCAAATATATATAAGGGTTTTATACGATGTCTCTTGTAATTGACTTTCACAATCATGCATTGCCGCCGGAGGTGATGGGGTTTGCCGGAAAATACGGCCCCGAAGAGATCGCCGCGGATGAGAAGTCCCGAACGATCGTTGCCGCCGGCCAGACGCATGTGCTTAGTCCTCGGCCGCTTGATAAGCCTTATTTTCACCAGTATCTCGACCGGGCTGAAGCTGCGGGCGTGGATGTCTGTGGTCTTGAAGTGACGCCGATTTGGAACTTTTATTGGGCAGAGTCCGAGATCGTTGTTCCGTTTGTTCGGGAGATTAACAATACTTTGGCCGGTTATGTTCGAGACAACCCAGGCAAGCTATTTTTCCTTGCGGGACTGCCGCTACAAGATATGCAGTGTGCCATCGAGGAGGCTGAGCGGGCAGTCAAGGAGCTTGGTGCAAAGGCTCTTTTCATCGGAACCAACGATATTAACGGCTACGATCTTGATGACGAATATTTCGATCCGCTTTACAAGAAGGTTTTGGACTTGGATGTCCCCATCTTTGTCCATCCAGGGCCGGATAAACCCGATCCCAGCCGTTCAGACAAATACAGATTTCATTGGATTCCGGGGTTTGAGTTCAAGGAAACAATAGCGGTAACGCATCTAGTTTATGGCGGTGTCTTTGATAGATTTCCCGGTCTTAAGGTCATTGTTTCTCATGGTGGAGGTACGGTTCCGTATCTATACGGGAAGCTCAAGCGATTGCTGGACGGAGGGAAGGCCTCTCCTCAAGATGCCAAGGCCAAGAAGAGTTTTGATCACTACCTTCAAAACAACTTTTATTTTGATACATTTGTCGAAGACGACCTTACATTGAAGTTCCTTTACGACTTTATGGGGCCGGAGCGGTTGTTGTTTGCGCAGCATACGGGAATGGCAAATACAGGTGCTCCGGAGCTGGCCCGCGTGCGACGTATGGACATTCCGGAAAGTGAAAAGGAGATGATCTTAGGTGGCAATGCCAGTAAACTCTTCAAGCTCTAGCTCGGAAAAATCTGGGGGTGTGATCGGCGCGATTGCGACGGTTCACGCCCCCATGATCGAACTCACTCGCCCCAAGGGTGGGGAGGGTGGTGCAATTTATGATGGATTCGATCAGTTGTCTGACTGGTGCCAAGATCTTTCCCCAGACCTTATTGTGCTGTTCTCCACGGAGCATATTGTCAATTTCCAACGTTCGCACGTTCCGAGCTTTTGCGTGGGGATGGGTGAGTGTCACTCAATTGTTCAAGAGTTTGGTCTGCCTGCTCACAGGAAGATTCCAGGAGAGCCGGAGGCTGCGCGATCTCTTATTGATTACTGTTATCGAAACGGATTGGATGTCAGTCATTCCGCGCACCTAGCGCTGGATCATGGGTCGGTCATTCCGATTCACCATTTGGATCCGAATTATGAAATCCCGGTTCTGCCAATCTTCTTAAACAGCATTTTTAAGCCTCTTCCAACTCTGCGGCGCTGCTACCAATTGGGCGAACAGGTGGGTGCGTTCGTTCGCCGACATCTTGGCGATCGCAGAGTTTTGGTGATTGCGTCCGGTGGTATCGTTCATGCTGTAGGTGAGCGGCCGCGAGTTTTGGATTACGCGTTCGACGAACGGTTCGTACACGCAATGTGCTCCGGTGACATCGATGCAATTATGGAAATGGAACAGGAAGAAATAGATGCTTTAGGCAATGGCACGAACGAGATTAGGTGTTGGCTGGCATTGCAAGCTGTCTTGGGCCGGGACGTATTAGGAGAAATTGTAACGGCTGAGCCGGGTGCTGGCCCGATGATGGGTATGTACCAGATGAAGTGGGAGATGGAAAATTAGGTTTTCACCGCGGAATGAATGGGATGTGCGATGTCGTTTCTAGAGCTAGAGAAGATGATCTACGACATCTACCGTGGCGGGGGGCAAGCTGGCTATGAGCGCGACAAGGGGGCGTTCATATCGGATTACGACCTGAGCTCCGATGAAGAGCGGGCAGTCCGCGAGCTGGATTATTCTTCGCTCTACGATATTGGAGTTCATCCAATGCTCTGTATGTACTTTGCGCGCGCAAACGGATTGTCGGTTCCCGAATATCTTGCCGCAGTTGCGTCGAGCGACAGGTAGATTGACAGGATCGAGAAATGGAAAGGTTTAATATGTCAAACAGTGCGGCACTAGTAGATCTTGAAGCAGGCCTCATGAGTCGGGAGATTTATGTTGACCAGGCAATTTACGAGGAGGAGCTTGAGAAAATCTTCGGCAAATGTTGGCTGTTCCTTGGATTGGAAAGTCAGGTTAAAGGCCCAACGGATTTCTTCCTTACTTTCATGGGCGACGATTCGGTCATCGTGAACAGGGGCGCGGACGGGCGCATCCGCGCATTTCTTAACTCCTGCCGGCACCGAGGCATGCGTTTATGTCGGGTCGAACAGGGAAAGAGTGACAACTTTCAGTGCCCGTATCACGGCTGGGTGTACAATTCAGACGGTAGCGTAGCTTCGGCGCCCTTCTACGATACGGAAGACGACATGTCTGACTGGGGACTTACCGAGGTGGCTCAGCTGGATGTCTGTGGAGGGCTGATCTTCGCGACATGGGACCCGGATGCTCCGCCGCTGCGCGATTATCTGGGCGGGATGGCGTATTATCTAGATTTTGCAGAGGCCCGCGTGGGTGACGGCGGTCTAGAGGTCATGGGCGCACCACAGCGCTGGACGATCGACGTTAATTGGAAGTACCCAGCGGAGAATTTCTCGGGGGACGGACCCCATGTGCCCGCCACGCATGCTTCGGCGATTGAGGCCGGCTGGCGAAAGCCCGACAGCTACAAGACGAAACACCGCGATGCAAAGCGGCCTCGCCAACACCGCATCTTTTTCGAGGGAAACGCACATACATTCGGTGGCGGGGAGGATCCGGCGCAGTCCGGTGGTGAGCTGCTCGGCCCATACGCCCATTTCATCGATGATTTACGGGATGGCCTGAAAGCGGATGAAGAGAACGATAAATGGCTGCTGACGCCACTTGGTGTTGGTACAGTTTTTCCCAATCTTTCCTTCGTGGATGGTGCTCGCTTCAAGACGTTGCGTGTATGGCATCCGCGCGGGCCGAACAAGATTGAGGTTTATTCATGGTGCGTTGTGGACCATGATGCCTCCGATGAGGTCAAGGAGGACGGGAAACGACAGTGTCTGATGGCATTTGGTGCGACTGGTATGTTTGAGATTGACGATGCGGAAATGTGGAGCGAGACATCGCGCGGACTTTCGGGTTTTCGGTCCCGGCGAGACCGTCCGCTGAATTATTCGCTCGGATTGCAAGAAAACTTGTCGCCTGTCTCGGCTGCGGATTATTTCGGCGACGAAGACCTTCCCGGACTGGTTTCTTCCGGCGGAGGTATCTCCGATGACGCTCTCCATCGCTTCTACTCTGAATGGATGAAATACATGAGCATATAGGTCTTTAGTTAGCGTCTGGAAAGGCGCCTACGGCTTTGTCATATTCAAGAGAGCCGTCGCTTTCCAAGAAAGTTGAGTTTATGAAACACGCACAATGTACAACGGAAGAAATGGTGGCAAAGGTGGATGCCTTCTACAGAAGGGAGGCGCAATTGCTCCAGTCTGGCGATTTCAAGACATGGTTGACGCTTCTTTCAGAAGATGTTCGTTACAAGATATACCATTCCGTATTCGTTTCTAGGGATGATAGCGACGATCAAGACAGTCCTCGAAGCTACTATTATGACGAGGATATTGCATCATTGCGGCTTCGCATCAAGAAGTTCGGCAGCACGATGGCCTGGACCGAGTCCCCCAAATCCCGACGGCGCTATTTCTGGCAAACGCTGGCGATTGACAGTTTGGATGATGGCGCTCTTTGCGTTCAGAGCAACATTCTTGTTTTCCAAACGCGTGGCGATCAGCAAGGAAACAGGTTTGTCGGTGAGCGAAAAGACCATTTGTTAGAGACAGATGAAGGCTTGAAACTCCTTCAGCGGGATGTCGATCTCGACAAGACGCTTGTCACAGACCGATTTTTGAACACGCTGTTCTAGAATGAATACCTCCCGTGAAGGCATGTCGATGAATACGAAGCGCGCGGTGCTGACCGGCGCGGCTGGAGGGATCGGTTCGGCCGTTGCCCGGCGATTGTTCTCGGAGGGATATGATCTTGCGCTGTGTGATATTGACGGAGAAAAACTGAACTGTCTCACCGATGTGCTGTCACGCGATGACGCGTCACGCGCGGTCTTAGCCACTAGTATGGATGCAACAAACGAGGATGAGGTTGACAACTTCGTATCGGAAGTACTGTGTTCTGGGCCGGCTCCTGATGTGTTCGTTTCAATGATTGGCATACAAGGCCGTACTGCACCTCTATGGGAGCTGTCTCCTGATGAATGGAGAAATCTTATCTCAATCAACCTGACGAGTGTATTCCTCATGTGCCGAAAACTTATTCCGGCGATGATTGAAGCAGGACGTGGAACAATTGTCCTAGGTTCTTCGCAACGCGGGAAAGATGGGGCGCCAGGCCTTTCGCATTATTCCGCCTCTAAAGGAGCGCTCATTAGTCTGGGAAGATCCCTCGCAAAAGAAGTCGCGAGCCAAAATCTCGTTGTGCATATTGTTACACCCGGGCCGATTGGGACAGGTATGGGGGCGGACGGTGTCGGTATTCCAGGCATGGCCGAAAAACTCAATGTCCCGATGGACCGCTTTGGAACAGGAGAAGAAGTTGCGGAACTCGTCTCGGTGCTGGCGAGCGGACGCATCTCTTTTTCCACTGGTTACTGCTGGGATCTCAGCGGCGGCAAGGCGGTGTCCTGATGGTAGCTAGTCGCGATGTGCCGGCACCGTCCCCGGATGTATTGGACGATGAGGAGCGAATGCCCTACTCGCAGGGGTACACTCGCTATGTGATGGTTCTCTTGATGATTATGCTGATCGTCAATTTCCTTGACCGACAAATCATCAATATTCTGGCCGAACCCATTAAGGTCGACCTGGGCCTGGCAGACTGGCAATTGGGCGTGATGACGGGCTTTGCGTTCGCGATTTTCTATACAGTGCTCGGCGTTCCGATCGCAGGGCTTGCCGATCGAACAAACCGGACGAAGATCATCGGCATAGCGATTATGGCTTGGAGTGTGTTCACGGCGCTCTGTGCAACCGCTCAGAACTTTGTTCAACTTGTAGTCTACCGGATCGGAGTCGGTGTTGGAGAGGCAGGCGGAACGCCGCCGGCGCACTCTCTTATTGTCGATTATGTACCTAAGTCACGACGGGCGTTTTGGCTCGCATTCTATTCGATTGGGAACCCGATTGGCGCCTTGCTCGGCATGGTGTTCGGTGGACTTGTGGCGGGCCTTTACGGGTGGCGGGTTGCATTTCTGATAGCCGGTCTGCCAGGTCTCTTGCTTGGTCTTCTCGTGCTCTTTACGATGCGAGAGCCACGCGCCTTGCTTGCCCGCTACAAGAGTCAGTCGGCACAAGCGGCCTCGAGTATTAGGGAAACGCTCGCCTACCTCGCCACGAAGAAAACCTTCTGGCTCATCGCTTTTTCGGCTTCAATCAAGGCCTTTATTGGTTATGGACACGCTCCTTTCACAGCCTCTTTCTTCTTGCGCAGTCATACGGTCGAGATAGGTGCTCTGACGGACATTTTGGGGGGCATTTTGAATATGGATCTGGCCCCTATAGCATTTCTCGGTATCGCGCTCGGCTTTGGAATGGGGTTTGGCGGAGTGGCGGGGACTCTTCTAGGCGGATATATTGCAGACCGGCTCGCCGCACGCGACATCAGTGGCTATATGCTTAGCCCGGCTCTGTCGGTTCTTGCCGCTATTCCGGTATACATTACTGCCTTGCTAGTTGACTCGGCATTGCTCGCGATCGCACTTCTCTGCCTGAACTCCTTTCTTACTGCGTTCTGGTACGGACCTGTTTTCAGCACGACTCAGACCATTGCTCGGCCCAACATGCGTGCGACGGCCGCAGCGCTTCTCTTGCTGATTATCAACTTGATCGGCCTCGGTTTTGGCCCGCTTGCTGCGGGGCTGTTGTCCGATGTCTTGAATGAAGCGGGCCTTGGAGTAGCCGAAGGGCTTCGTTATGCTCTCATCACCACGGCATGCTTGGGTATTATACCATTTTTTGGCTTTCTATGGGCGCGAAAGACAATTCGGGCGGATGTATCCGACTAATGTGCAAAAGGTCATCACTGAAGGCAAGAAATAGCAAATGAACCAAGGAAACAAAATCCTGAAAGATCTCGAATCAGGATTGGAATTTACCCCGCTTATAGTTTGTGGGGAGCTGACGGAGAAGAAGCCCAAAAAGGTTATCGTATCCGGCCATCCGCCGTTGGCCGTCTATCGCCTGGAAGATGCCTTTTTCGTGACAGAGGACGAGTGCACTCACGGCAATGGATCACTGTCGATGGGATCAATACTCGAAAAAGGACAAATTCGTTGTCCTGTACACCGGGGAACTTTCGACATCAGGACTGGTCAAGCCGTGCAGTATCCTTGCACCGAGCCACTGATGACCTTCCCAGTGAAGGTCAAGGATGGAATTGTCTATGCGGCTTTAGAAGCCGGCTCTTTGACTGATTGAAATTCAAACAATAATTTTGTCGAGTATTGCTGATGGAGATTCGATTATGACTATTAAACCTAACCAAGAGCGGATTACGATTGACGGGAAAAATGTCGTGCTAAAGCGCGACCGTTCGCCGATGGAGAATGACGGTACCCTGGAAATGGGCGATCTCTTGCGCGTTCTCAATATTTTCGACGATAGATTCAAGCCTTCAAACTACAAATTGCCAGATGGTAAGCCACTGCGGCTCTACAGCGGCGAGACGATCAAGGTCGATCTGTCGAAGCGTAGCGTGGAAGATATGGGCTTCTGGCATCGCAACGTGGATGCTCACGAAATAATTTTTTGCGTGAAAGGTGCGCTTGAGTGGGAAACTGAGATGGGCACGAAAATATTGGAGGAAGGCGACATGCTCTTGATTCCGAGGGGAATTGCTCATCGATCGAAACTTTGTGACCTCTCCGCTGAGGAAAATATTCTGATTGAACTGAAGATTTCGGAACCTCTTGAATATGTCGGCGGATAACTCCGCTTTAACAAAAGCAGACTTTGTCAAAGCAAGCTCTTTCAGGACTAGGTAGGATGAAGACGGAGATTAACGGCTTTACTATGCATTATGAAGTCAGCGGTGCCGATAGCGGGCCCTGGCTAACCCTATCGCACGCACTTTCGACCGACTTGGCGCTGTGGGATGAGTTGGCGGAAAAGCTGGGTGGCGACTTTCGCATTTTGCGGTACGATCTGCGAGGCCATGGAATGACGGAAAGTGTTCCTGGCCCGTATAGTTTCGCGGACCTTATTGATGACGTCCTTGCTCTTTGGGATGTCGTAGGAGTGGACCGCAGCCACTGGATGGGTTTGTCGATAGGTGGGATGATTGGATACGGTCTTGCAATACATCACCCTGAGCGGCTGCTCAGCCTCATTGCTTGCGATTCGCAAGCAGACGCGCAAAGCGAATATGCTGCCTATTTTCAATCGCGTGTTGACAAAGCCGCGGCGGGAGGGATGGAAAGTTTGGTCCAACCAACGTTGGAGCGCTGGTTTACCGCGGAAACAGTTGCGAAAGCCGAACCAATCCTAGATCGCGTCGCCGACATGATTCGCGGCACTGATGAAGAGGGGCATCAAGGCTGCTGTGAGGCGCTCATGACGCTCTCCTTTGGCAATGACCTAGGCCGCATTGATACGCCGACTCTGATCGTGGGAGGATTAGGTGACAAAGGCGCACCTCCCGATGACCTTGCGAATGTGGCTGTACGTATCAAAGGGGCATCTCACGCTGTGATTCCGTCCGCAGGCCATATCAGCGCGCTTGAAAACCCCGAAGGCTTTTTCGCTGCTGTCAACAAATTTTTGATGCGCGTCCGGTAGCTATCGATATCGATCTTCCGCTAGCGCGCTATTGCAACATGAAGGGACGTAAAAACATGAAATTGCTTGCCTTTGAAAAAGCTGGTTCTTCCGCCGCAGGAGTCATTTCCGGGGACGGTATTGTGGATCTGACGAAACTATCGCCTGATCTAAAATCTGTCAGTGATATCATTGATGGTGGAGAGCCGCTTATGAAGAAAATACGCGAGGTGGTGCAGGCTGACACCGCCGACCTCGCAGTGGACGACGCCAAGCTCCTCTGCCCACTGAATAACGTGGGAAAATATCTTGCGATCGGACTGAATTACCAGGCGCATGTAGACGAATCACGCTCGGCCGGAGGCGAACCTCCTGAGCATCAATACTGGTTCAATAAGCAGACTACCTGCCTTTCGGGCCCATACGACGAAATCGATCCGGGAGTTTCGGAACAACTGGATTACGAGGTAGAACTCTGCGCGGTCGTCGGAAAGAAGGCAAAGAATGTGACCGAGGGAGATGCACTCGATCATGTCTTCGGTTATCTGGTTGCGAATGATGTATCGGCGCGTGATTGGCAGTTTCACGCACCCTCGTTCACCGTCGGAAAATCATTCGATACGCATGGGCCGATTGGCCCGTGGGTCGTAACTGCCGATGAAATTGCCGATCCGCAATCGCTTGATTTAAAATGCTGGGTAAACGGTGAGCTTCGCCAATCTTCGAATTCCCGAAATATGCTTTTTAATATTAGGGAACAGATCTCGTATCTTTCGACGGCGTTTACACTTGAACCCGGGGATTTGCTGGCTACGGGAACGCCGGAGGGAGTGGGGATGGCAATGAAACCACCGATGTTTTTGCAAGTCGGCGATGTGGTAAAATGCGAGATAGAGGGGATTGGTGCGATTGAGAATCGGATCAACTAGGGGCGTCCGAATTCGAGTGCAGTTATTCTGCATGGATCATCAGTCGAACAGCGTCTCACCGCAGACACCAAATTTGTCTACCTACCCAGAACAAAACGGGAGTTCTGTTCTTAAAGTGGCGAAGAATGGAGAGATTAGCCATCGTGGCCATGGAAGAATAGTTCAGCAAAGTTCTATGTGAATACATCTAGATCGGAGAAGCTTGTCGGTTCGGCAGCGGCGACTATGCGAAAACAGACACAATCCAACCTCTTGACTGCTCTTTCCCTGCTAGGGATCTGTGTATTGATGCAGATGCTTGTCATCGGTACTTACCTGTATAGTTTTACTTTCTGGATCGAGCCATGGGCGACCGAATTCGATGTCTCACCCACCAGAATAATGATCGTTCCGTCAATATATTTGTATGCGAACGCCATCGCTTTACTCTTTATGGGCAAATATTTGGACAGATTGCCGCACCGGTTGATAGTCAGCACTGGTCTTGGCTTATTCTGTCTCAGTATGCTTCTGATATCAGTGTCGTCGAGTCTGGGAGTCATCTTTTTGATTTACCTGTTTGTTGTCCCGCTGTCCGTCGCATGTGCAGGTCCGGTCGCGGCGATTACACTCGTTTCACAAGTCTTTGATCGAAAGCGTGGTCTGGCAATAGGCATTGTCGGCCTGGGTTCGTCCTTTGGCGGCATGTTAGTTCCACATTTAGTTGCCTATATGATCTCGGAGTGGGGATGGCGCACAGCGAACCAAGTCTTAGCAGGAGGTGCCTTGATTCTCATCCTGATCTCGATCCTAGGTCTCAGGTACGATACCGGCGATGGCGGGAGGAAGCATACTAATCGGCAGCTAGCGCGCGAACCAAGTAAGACATTTTTTCGACAAAAGTCATTCTGGCTTTGCATACTAGCTTCGGCGGGTGCCTATTTCGTTTTTATGGCGGTTCAATTCAACATGGCACCGATCACATTCGAAATTGGGTTTGAGGCGAAAGAAACGGCGTTCATCATTGCCCTCTTCACGGCTGGAATGTTAACTGGCAAAATTGCCGTCGGATTTTTGTCTGATTACATGGATCCACGCTACATCTTCCTCGTGGTCTGCTTGTGCATGATAGCGGCACTCGCGATTATCACAGTTCATCCCGCCGATATCGCGGTCCTGACCGCCTTTTTCCTATTTGGTAGCGGCGCAGGCGGCGTGATGCCGATAAAGGCAATACTCATAGCAAGAATTTTCGGGCCTCAGCGAATGGGTCAGGTCATGGGGCTGAGCGCACCGTTCCTTGCGATATATAGTTTAGGGCCGGTAACAGCGACTTATCTGCGCTCCATATCGGATGGTTACGGAATCGTATTGCTCGTTCTCATCGGGATTCTGATAGTTACGTCGCCAGTTGTTCTCCTCTTACCCAAAAAAACGGGCGTTAGGTCCCATTGACAAAAAAGCCTTTCAAAAGGAAGACTGCGTGTTAAAGGGCTTTTTTCGAGTGCAGCGTTAACACGTTAATTGGCCATCTGTCTCCCTTCAGCGATCAAAAGACAAATAGATACGCGCACATAGGGGTGTTGATAAATCCTACCGAGGCGTTGGGCAGTTAATGATGGATCATGGCCATCTTCAAGCGCCATATGTATGTCTCCTCTATTGTCAGCCTTCACCAGATGCCCCCTAAATCAGTCCTCTTGGCCCATAGGGATCCAGGTCGAGAGCAATAATATTTGCATCACCAGTTTGTTCGGCGAGCACAGCAAAGGCGCCGTTTTGAGACAAGAATATCTCGCCGGTCAGAGCGTCTAGAAAATGTGATGCTTGTAGACGGTCCATCACAGGCCCCTTCACTTCGGATAAATGAAACTGAATCTTGCCGTCGGCTAGCCGGTGATTGATCGCCTCCAGGCTTTCGAGTGCCGAAGAGTCGATCTCGTTCACGGCCGAGCACATGAGCACAAGATGTTTGAGGTCAGGTTGGTCGGCAACCCGTTCGAGGACATATTCTTCCAGCCACCTTGCATTGAGATACGTCAGACTCTCGTCGATCCGGATCATCAAAACATGAGGCAATGTGATGACGATATGACGTTTGACATTGCGGAAATGCTCGGTGTTCGGAACCCGGCCAATGATCGCTGCATGAGGACGCGAGGATCGCCAGAGGAACAAGGCGAGGCTGAGCGCAACTCCGGCAATCACTCCTGTCTCGACCCCAAGGAGGAGTGTACCCAACATCGTCATCGCCATCGCGGCGAAATCCGCCTTGGAATAGCGCCAAGTCAAAAGGGGGGTCCGCAAATCGATCAGGCTGAGTACAGCCACGATAATCGTCGCAGCGAGCGTCGCTACCGGCAGCGCTTGAAGCAATGGCGTAAGCATCAGCGCAGCAATAGCTATCCCAAGCGCGGTATATGCCCCAGCCGCGGGAGTTTCCGCTCCGGCGTCAAAATTCACGACTGACCGCGCAAACCCGCCGGTTACGGGATAACCGCCCGAGAATCCGGCAGCGATATTAGCCGCACCAAGACCGACGAGCTCCTGATCCGGTGCGATACGTTGCCGGCGTTTTGCCGCAAGCGTCTGAGCGATCGATACCGACTCAACAAAGCCAATAATGCTGATGAGCAAAGCCGGAATGGCGAGCGCGATCCAGAGATTGGCATCAAAGAGCGGCGCGCCAATCTGCGGCAAGCCTGAGGGGATAATACCAACAGTATTAACTCCCTTGGCCTCCAGTCCCAGCAGGGTAACCGTGGCAATGGTTGTAATGACTGCAAGTACAGGTCCGGCCTTGGCCAAAAGATCGGCTGGACGATCTGCAAGCCCAAGTCGGATCAACAGCGGTTTCAAACCTTTCCTGACCCAAAAAAGGAAAATCAGCGATGCGAGTCCGATGGCAAACGTCGGCATATTGAAATCGCCAATATTCGCGGACAAACTAACCACCAGCTGAGGCAGGGTATGGCCCGACGCCGTTATGCCTAGAATATGTTTGAGCTGACTCGCCGCGATAATGATACCGCTAGCAGTAATAAAACCGGACACGACCGGATGAGAGAGCAGGTTTGCCAGGAAGCCGAGGCGTAACAACCCCATGACGATCAGGATAAGTCCCGATAATAGAGCGAGAACGAGGGCAGCAGCAATATATTCAGCAGAGCCAGTTGCGGCCACAGCACCTGCCGCCGTTGCGGTCATCAGCGAGACGACGGCGACGGGGCCGACTGCGAGCGTTCGGCTGGTCCCGAACAGCGCATAGGCAACCAGTGGCAGGATGGAGGCATAAAGACCCATCACAGGAGGCAGCCCGGCCAACATCGCATAGGCCAAGCTTTGCGGGATCAGCATGATCGTTACGATGACCGCAGCAACAAGATCGCTGGTCAGTGTGTCGCTGTTATAGCGGCGACCCCAATCGAGGATTGGAAATAGGCGGGAAAGACGCATCATGCTGTCGCTGCGTAACTTTCACTCGCCGTCGACAAGGATCGGGTCAGACTGCGATAGATCTTCATTCCCACAATCATCGCCACGATGAAGATCAGTGCCTCGGCAGGCCTAAGCGCAAGGCCGGCTACGGCGGTCCCAGGGCACAAGCCAGCAATGCCCCATCCTATGCCGAACAATATCGAACCTCCGGCAAGCGAACTATCCACCTTGCCCGCTGCAGAGGGGAGATTGAATGTGACCGATGCCAGGGGAACGGCAAGACGGCGCTGGATGAACCAGGCGACTACCATGGGCAGGGTCGCGCGCCCCATGATAAAGGCAAGAGTTGGGTCCCAATTGCCCAACAGATCGAGAAAATCACGGACGCGGGTAGGATCAGTCATGCCTGAAATCGCGAACCAAGCGCCGAATAACGTGCAGCAGATGAGCGCGAGGAGCAGTGATCGGATCGCCAGCTGAACCCCAAAAAATTCATTGCTGCCACAGTCGCGACGCCCGAACCCATGAAGCAGAGCGTTGCCACTACCGAGCGTTTTGACAGCCGCGACAGTCCGCAAACACCGTGCCCGCTCGTGCAACCGCTGCCCATGCGCGTGCCAAATTCGACGATCAAACCGCCAATCAGTCCGCGCAGCGGCATCGCACAATTCGGGATCATCATTAAACTGTGTTCAGCGGGAGTTTGAGATAGCGCGTGCCGTTATCCTCAGGCTCAGGAAGATGCCCGCCGCGCATATTGATCTGGACCGCAGGCAGCATCAGGGTTGGCATCGAGAGAGTCGCATCACGCGCAGTTCGCATGGTGACGAATTGCTCCTCGGATATCCCGCTATGAACATGGACATTATGGTCGCGCTGGTCGCCGACGGTCGTTTCCCATGCGAAATTGTCCCGGCCCGGCGCTTTGTAATCATGGCAAAGAAACAAGCGTGTCTCGGTGGGAAGCGACAATAGCCGGTCAATAGAGCGGTACAGCATGTGAGCATCCCCACCCGGAAAATCGACCCGCGCCGTACCATAGTCAGGCATGAAGAGCGTATCGCCGATAAAAGCAGCATCGCCGATTACATAGGCAAGATCCGCAGGAGTGTGCCCGGGAACATGCATGATAATCGCCTCGAGCGCACCGATCCGAAAGCGTTCGCCATCATCGAACAGCGTGTCGAATTGCGAACCGTCCCGCGCGAAATTGGCGCCAGCATTGAACAGGGTTCCGAATGTTTCCTGGACCGCCAATATTTCCCGTCCGATGGCGGTCTTTCCCCCGAGCTTTTCCTGAAGATAGGGCGCGGCCGACAGATGATCGGCATGGGCATGGGTTTCGAGCAGCCATTCGATCTCAAGATTTTCGTCCTGCACGTAAGCGATGAGGGCATCGGCGGATCCGTGGGAAGTCCGGCCCGAAGGGGCATCGAAATCAAGAACAGAGTCGATAATTGCCGCCTTTTTCGTTGCAGGATCGCGCAGGACATAGCTGGCTGTAAAAGTCGGTTCGTCGAAGAAGCAGCGAACGATAGGTCTTGCGGTCTCGCTCGCTTGCCCGGCCTCGACAATCGACTGGGCGCTATCCAAGATCGAATCATTGTACTCGTTTTTCATTGAAATTGTCCTCAATCGGGCCTCTTGCGATTTATTCCTCTACGATCGCTTGTCCTATGAACACCATGTCGTAAAGTCGTGGATATCAGTTCAATTCATATGCGATCTAAAATGGCACGTATCGTTTGCCCGTCGTCAGATAGATTGAGACAAATGGCAATCGATATTGGGTGAGTACGTGGCTTCATCTGGTTGGTTGATACGACATTGTCACGTTAACTCATAGCTGAGGGGTGATCGTTGGGATATCGTTGCATGTGTCCGTCGTCAGATAAATTGAGAAACTTGGCAGTTTAAGACTGGTGAGCTTTTGCAATATGCGCGTGACACCCAATATGATTTCAAGCCGCTGGGCGAAACCACGTTGCCGCGGCGCATCGCTGATCATGTCAGAGGGGATACTGAGGGAAACTGGTTTCAGTTTCAGGGTTTACGTACGCGGCTTGGTGACCCCAAGCCGATCGCGGTCACCGATGCCTTTGTTCATGGTGATTATGCAGAGGTTGCCGCCCAGATCCAGTCTTCCCAGGCGACGATCTTTCGCCAGCTTGAAGAGCTTGCTGGGGTCAAAGTGGCGCATGTGACCCAAGATATTCAAGCGGTCGGAGCGAGCGCGGAGATCGCCAAGGCTCTGGATATCTCGCGGCGTGCCCCCACCTTGCGCATCCTGCGGGCCTATCGCGATGCCAAGAACCGGATTTTCGAAATCTCCGCCAGCCATCATCCCGGTGACCGGTTCGCCTATTCGATGCATATCGACGCAGAGGGCTGACCGGAAAATCATCCATCCTGATCCAGATGAGGCGCTGATCCGATGGGGCGACCGGCCTCATTTTTGAAGCGGATCGATGGAGCAATCTGATGCGCGCCATCAACTTCCACCAACATACCTCGTTCGGCAACAAGTTCGCTTTCCAGTGCTTCGCGAAAATCGAGCACCGGTGAGAAAGCAACATCTTTGTCGGCAAACCAAGATACCCATTCGTCGCGCGTTTTTGTTGCGAATGTATCGGTGAGGAAGCCGCGCAAAGCTGCTTGTGGTTCACCCGCATCCACCTCGCCCAACACAATAAGATCAGGGCGTTCAAGCGCTGTGAGAAGATTGCGGACAAATTTCATTTCGCGCGCGCCGAGGACGATGAAACGATCATCCTTCGTCTTGTAAACATTGTAAAAAGCCGCACCACCAAGCGATCGCTGTGATTGCGAGTCCGGGGGGGCTCTACCCGCGATGGCGCCGCCGGCCGTATGTGCACTCCACGGCAACAGCACGTCGAACATGGTCGCGTCGATATAGTCACCCTGTCCGCTCTTCGCTCGACTGATCAATGCCATGAGAATTGCCGAAAGCGCAGTCAGCCCAGCCGCCATATCAGCAGCGGGAACGCCGGGGACAACAGGAGCACCGTCGGGCCCGTCATTGACCGACAGAAAACCCGATAGCGCCTGAACCGCCAGGTCATGAGCTGGGTGCTGCGCCATTGCGCCTTCTTGCCCAAAAGCAGAAATTGAACAGTAAACGATGGCCGGATTGATCGCAGACACCGCAGCATAATCGAAGCCCAGGCGCTGCATCACGCCGGGGCGAAATCCCTCTACAAAGACATCTGCCTCGGCGACTAACTCGCGCAGCCGCGCCTTGCCCTCGTCGCTCTTCAGATCAAGTGTGATGCTCTTCTTTCCGCGGTTTAAATTGCGAAACCAGACGGATTGGCCATCTTCCATTGGCGGCATATCGCGCGCAGGATCACCGGCAACAGGTTCGATCTTAATCACCGTGGCACCTTGATCTGCCATCATCATTGTCGCCATCGGTCCTGGCAAAAAGAGCGAAAGGTCGAGGACCGTTATGCCATCTAGCTTTGCCACAGGATCAAACGATCCCGCCCTGCTTTAGATTGGCAATCTCACCTTCATCATAACCGAGCTCATCAAGAATCGCTTCGCTATCCGCACCCAATAATGGTGCCGCTTCTGCCGGTAGGCGTTCGCCATCAACTTTTATCGGGCTTGCAAGCACTGCGACATTCTCGCGGTCCGGGTGATCCACATGATCAATCATCCCAATTTCACGCAAGAAAGAACTGTCCATCGCCTCTTCAAGATTGTTGACCGGCGCAACGGGCATTTTTCCTTTTAGAAGATCAATCCAGTAGGATGTCGGCTGTGTGACAAATATCGTTTCGAGAATCTTGGTTAGCGCATCGCGATTGGTGCGGCGATCCGCCGGCGTCTGAAATCGCTCATCTTCGCCGAGTTCTTGATGATCGATCTCCTCGATCAATATCGTCCAGAATTTCGGGAGCTGCGCCATGACGAACATCCAACCATCGGCCGTACGGAACATTTGGCTGGGTGTTGCTGTCGGGTGGGCACCGTAAGGCGCGCGCGGCGTGACATCATCCTCATTCATATACCAGAGGCCTGGATAACTCATCTGGTGCGCGGCAGCGGACAGGAGATCGACATCGATATCACGACCTTTGCCCGAACGCTGCGCATCCACCAGCGCCGCGAGCAGGCCGACCGCCATCATTGTTCCCGTCATGAAATCGACAATCGAGAGGCCGAAGCGAACCGGCGGGCCTTCGGGCTCTCCGGTTAGCGACAGAAAGCCAGCTTCGGCTTGCATCAGATAGTCATAGCCCGGCCATTTGGCGCGCTCATTGTCGCGGCCATAGGCGGAGAGATGTGCGCAGACGAGCGCCTCGTTCACGTCTTTCAACGCGTCATAGGTCAATCCCAGCCGGGCAGGCAGATCGCCGCGCAGGTTATTGGCGACTGCGTGGGCATTTGCCGATAATCTGCGGAAAATCTCTTGCCCCTCGTCGCTTTGCAGGTTGAGGGTAAGCGAGCGCTTGTTGAGGTTGAAGGTTTGGAAATAAAGGCTTTCCTTCTCACGCAGGAAATGTGGCCCCACTGCACGGGCGGTATCCCCGCCATTGGGGGGCTCGATCTTGATCACTTCGGCGCCGAGCTGGGCTAGGTACATCGTGCCATAAGGCCCTGCGCCATATTGTTCGGCGGAGAGTATCCGATAGCCCTGCAGTGGCAATGCCCGTTCAACGGTTTTCAAGTTCATACAGGATTCCGTTTCCTCCATTGCTTGGAAATGATCATACGTTGCATCTCGTTAGCAGCTTCGCCGATGCACATGAACATCGCATCGCGATAATATCGTGCAATCTCATATTCCTTCGAATAGCTGTAGTCCCCATGGATACGCATTCCCTCGTCAGCATTCTTGACGGCCGCTTCGGATGCGAAATATTTAGCCATTCCAGCCTGCATGTCACAGCGTTCCCCCCATCATATGTTTCAGCCGCATCCGGACGCGCGAGGCCGGAACCGATAGTGCGCCACGGAATGAGCTGCTCGTCTTTGTTCCCCGTCAGCGCCTATGTCACCAAAAAGCAGTTGTGATTTAAGGAGTGTTTCGGTTTCATCGTAGTGACGAAGGAACGAAGATGAAATCGAAACACTCAAGCTCAAAAAGGTCTGCAGATAAG
>Ga0209344_10002365_pt1 | contig 21202 bp, 17 predicted proteins | sample Cruoilmetagenom6_FD_187293 | JGI IMG/M metagenome (GOLD analysis project Ga0209344, IMG submission 187293) | Oil polluted marine microbial communities from Coal Oil Point, Santa Barbara, California, USA - Santa Barbara Oil Seep Sample 6 (SPAdes)... | ecosystem: Environmental > Aquatic > Marine... | reverse complement strand
AGTGAGGAACGGCCGCGGCGAGCAATTCGAGACCGGAGCCAACTGACCGCGAAACTCGGCCTCGACCGCTGGTGGCTAACGTGAGCCCCAAAGCGAATAGCCAGGCCACAGCCAGAGAGGCGATGGTGAGCACAAGCGTCGACCAGAGTTGCGTGAGCACGTAGGGAGCGACGGCCACTTTGAGGGCGTACGACGTGCCGAAATCGCCGACAGCGAGCTTGCCCATCGCGAGAAAGTATTGGACTATCAGCGGCCGGTCGAGGCCGTAATCTAGGCGGATCTGGGCGACGGCTTCGGCGGAGGCTTGAGATCCCGGCCCGCCCAAGATGGCGTCGACTGGGTCGCCCGGAATCATCCGCAGGGCAAAGAAGATCACCGTCGCGACAGCCCAGAGTACGAACACACCGCCGCCCAGCCGGCGCGCAATCCAGCCAGGCGAACGCAGGCGTGCCGTGCTGCGGGGGGCGCTCGCCTGATGGAGAGCGTCTGACGAATCCGTCACGACGATAGAACCTCGTTGCTCATCATTTCTGTGCGGGGCAGCACCTGCTAATTATTGAGCCACGATTCGTAGAAAGTGGGTGCCGACACGGTCGGGAGGGCGCGGAAACCCTCAACGTTCGTGCTGTAAAGGTAGTGGTTCTGCTGGTCGTACAGGGGCAGGACATAGAAACCGTCAATGATGATCGACTGTGCCTCTGCGTACAGTTCTTGGCGTTCGCTAGCATCCGAGGTCTGGCTTGCCGCCGTCAAGATCTGATCGAGACCGGGGTCGCTCAGTTGAGCAAGGTTGGCGTAGTAGCCGCTCGGTGCCGGAACAATCGAGTCAGAGTGATAGAGGATGCGAAGAACATCGGCGCCAACCTTCGTGTACGGGGCGCTCACGAGGTTGTACTCATTTGTGAAGAGGGCGCCGTACCACGACGACAGGTCGGTGGGTTGGAGCACGACCTCAAAACCGACGTCCTTGGCTGACGCCTGAATCTGCTCAAACAGTGACTGTTCGGCGGGAATGGACTGGTTTGTGCTCACGGGGAAATCAAGGGTGAGGCGCTCGCCGTCTTTCGTGCGGTACCCGTCGGAGTCGATCGTGCTCCAGCCGGCTTCGTCGAGCAGCATGACTGCCGCCTCCTGATCGGTGGCGAAAACGTCGGGGAACGAGACGCTTGCCGGCTCAATGCTGGAGAGCACAGAGTACGAACGCTCAGCGGTTCCAAAAAAGAGGCTCTCGATGCCGGGATTGACATCCACTGCACGGATGAACGCCTCGCGCACGCGTTCATCGTCGAATGGCGCTTTGCCGGAGTTCAGCTCGATGCGATTGGCCGCTCCGGGCCGTGGTGCGTCGAGTTCTTCGATTGTTGCGATGGTGGCGGCCGACGAAATGTTGTTGGGCTGGGCGTTGTCGATCACGTCGACATCGCCGGATTGCAAAGCGGAGTAGCGCGTGGCGGCATCCGGGATGAAACGCCATTCGATGGCGTCGAGGAGGGCGGGGCCACTGAGTTCGGCATCGGCTGGCGCGGAGTTGTAGTTCTCATTGCGCTCGAGGGTCACCGACTGCTGTTTGGTCCAGGCCGTCACGATGAAGGGCCCGGTGCCGACGGGGCTTTCGCAGTTGACGGCTTGCTCGCGCTCGAGAGCGGTAGGGGACTGGATGCCGACCCAAGGTTGCGAGAATGACTCCAACAGGGCGCTGTCGGGTGCCGTGAGCGTGAAGCGCACCTGATCGGCGGCGACAACCTCAATGCCGTCGATCTTGCCGACCGCGAGATAGCCGGTGGATGACGCGGTGGCGGGATCCTTCAGGTGCTCGATATTGGCCTTGACCGCGTCAGCGTCGAATGCGGTGCCGTCAGTGAAGCTCACATCGTCGCGCAGGGTGAAGTCCCAGGTGAGTCCGTCAGCGCTCGTGGTCCAGTCGGTGGCGAGCCACGGAATGATCTCCCCGTCGCTGTTCTTTGAGACCAGTGATTCGAGGTACTGCGTGCTGATGAGGCCCTGTGGGTAGTTTCCGCCGACGTGAGGGTCCAGACATCCGGGTTCTGCATCTCCGGTGGCATAAACGAGGGTGCCGCCAGTGACGGGCTCAGCGGAAGGTTCCGTTGCTGCCGTGCATCCGGCGAGGAGTGCAGCGCTGGCCGCGAACGAGAGGGGGAGAACGAGGATGCGGGGCGCGCTCACAGGGATCCTTTTGTAGGGGAGTAATGCTGCTCGAAGGCGAGTCACCCAATTATTGTTGAACTGAGTACATTAAGTCCAACCGGGCAAAAAACCGGGCCGGTCCGCGTGAGCGAAACCGACCCGGTTGGTGAAGCAGAAAGGTTGTTACTGATCGCGTTTGCGAGCGATCGCCTCGGTGAGTTTCCACGTTGAGGGGATGATTGCTGCGGCAATTCCGGCCTTGATGAGTCCGCCGATGATGAACGGGTAGAGGCCCCAGGCCAGAACCTGTTCGAGCGTTCCGCCGGTGACAATCGCGAGCCAGGTGAGGCCAAACGCAAAGGTCACGACCGTTCCACCGAGGAAAGAGAGTGCCGCGCCCAAGAACTTCTTGTCCCAGTCACGCTGTGCGAGCCATCCGGTGAATCCGGCAGCAAAGATGAAACCGATGATGTAACCGCCGGTGGTGCCCGCGAGAACACTGATTCCGGACGACGCCTCGGTGAAGACAGGAAGGCCGACGAATCCCAGTAGTGCGTAGAGTGCCATCGAGATCGCACCGCGGCTTGCGCCGAGCGTCGCGCCGACGAGCAGCACGGCAAGCGTCTGACCAGTGATCGGCACGGGGTAGAGCGGCACGGCGATCTGGGCCATCACAGCAGTAAGAGCGGCGCCAGCAGCAACGAGCGTGATGTCGGTGGCTAGGCTACGAGAAAAGACGGTGTCGGCAAGCGTCGGCCGGCCGAGGGTCAAAGTGAGAGTCGACACGCGACGCTCCTTTCCTTTGTCTGCGAACTGTTGAGAGCCCTGCCTCAGTAGGCGGGTGCCTGAATAACCCTACTCATAGATCGTGGGCAGCGGTGTGCGCCCGGTGCTAACAAACCTGCTCAGATTTGTGCGATGCGTAACAATCGCGATTCTCACGCCGCCGGTGGGGCTGGGGCGGGAGGTGTTCCGCCAGGGGCAACGACCGGAGGTGCCAAGAATAACGTGCCGTGGATGACGCTTCCCGCGAAGGTGCGCAGTGCCACCAGCACCCAGGTGCCCACCAGAGCAACGAAACTCAGGAGCGCCATCACCTCGAGCGCCACAGAACCGGTAGCAACCGCGAGCATGCTCAGCGCCACCACCATGTTGCCGACCGGGAAAGTAAATGACCACCAGGTGAGGCTGAAAGGCAAACCTCGTCGAGCGGTGTGCACGGTCATGGTGATCGCCAGCGCGGTCCACAGCAGTGCAAAACCGAGAGTGGGGATGCCATAAATAATCCCGATGAACCCTAGAGCTTCGCCAAGATCAGCAGACACGGCAAAGGGCGCGACTGCTCCCAAGACAATTGCCGCGGTGATGGACTGGCCGAGGGGGCCAAGCACAATCCAGAGAGTCGGCACGGCGGCTGAGTTGCCAATATTGTGCCGCGCGAGCCGCCCCCAGATGAGGGGAATCATCACCGCGGAAGCAATCAGGCTGAGCCCGAACATCGCGTAGCAGGCCAGAAGCATTGTCAGCCGAGCCTCACCCTCAGGGAGGTGCGGGATCAGGGGAGCGCCGGCCGCGGCGGAGACAAGGGGAGGCACAACCGGCATCAGCCAGCCTCCGAACGCGGACTGATCCGTAACCGAAGACGAAGTGAAGGTTAAAAATGGCACGATCACGGCGGTTGCCAGGCCAAGAGCGGTGCCGATCGACCACAGGGTAATGGCAACGGCGAACGCGGCATCCGATCCGATGATGTCGGGGCCAAACAGCAACGCGCCAGCACCGATGGTCAGAATCGCCAGCGGCGGCGCACCGTAGAAATGAACCATCGCCGGATGACGATGATGCGAGAGAGCGACCTCACGGTGGGCAACCCAGTGTGCTGCGCTCGCGGCGACAAGTCCCACAAGCAAGACGGTCGCGATTACCCACACGGCGCTCGCAAACATGTGTAGCTGTGGGGCGAGGAGGGGAAGTGTTGCGGCAGCGTTGGCGACGATTCCGGTGCCCATGACCGAGGCAAACCAGTTGGGGCTGATATTCGAGACCACGAGACGCGGACTGCTGAGTTCGCGAAAGAGCAGGCGGCGGCGCACACGCACTTTCGAGGTCGAGGTACTGGTGACCGGGCTCGAATGGTGAGGGCGAGGAATCTGGTTGCTCATGAATCGTTTCTGAAGAATGGATGGTCGAAGTGTGTCGGCCCACCGATACAACCGCGCCGTTTAGCGCAGCATTCCCGTAACCTTGAGCCACCCTTGGGCCGCGCATCGTTTTTTGTTCGGTAGAGGGTAGTGCCGCGCCTAGCCCGCAGTGGAGGAACCATGACTGAGCTCGTGATCGTCGCCCTCGTGGTATTCGCCTTCGGGATGGTCTCCCGAAAGTTGGCGTTGTCGCCAGTGACCGCGCCGATGGTGTTCACAGCCGCGGGCATCCTGTTGGGCACGGTGGGTGGCCACTGGTTTCAGCTAGACCTCAGGGGTGAGGTTGTCTCCATTCTGGTGGAGGCCACCCTTGTGCTGGTGCTCTTCACGGATGCCGTACGCATCGATCTCCGAGCCTTGCGTAAGCAGGTCTTTCTCCCGCTGCGCCTGCTGGGTATCGGGCTTCCGCTGGCCATCGTGCTCGGCGCTGTTGCTGCCGCGACTCTCTTTGGGGAGCTCAGCTTCATTGAGGCCGCCCTCATCGCCGCGATTTTGGCTCCGACGGATGCTGCGCTCGGCCAAGCAGTGGTCAGTGATAGACGGTTGCCGGTTCGAATTCGGCAGGCCCTGAACGTGGAAAGCGGACTCAACGACGGAATCATGGTTCCAGTGGTCACGGTCTTTCTGGCTATTGCGGCGGCAGAAACCGGCGCTAGTCGCGGCGACAGCTGGGGTGCTTTTGCCGCGCAACAGATCGGCTTCGGGGTGCTCTTGGGCGCGGGCGTCGGGGCGCTCGGCGGTTGGTTGTTGAGTCGTGCATCGCTGGCCGGCTGGGTCGACGGCATTTATCGTCAACTCGCCACCATCGCGATTGCGGTTGCGGCGTACGCGAGCGCGGAAGTTGTTGGCGGCAACGGATTCATCGCGGCGTTTGTTGCCGGACTCGCGTTCAGCGCAATCGCTCGCGAGCAGTGTCGAGACGTTCAAGACTTCACCGAAGACGAGGGAGAGTTGCTGAGCTCAATCACGTTCCTAGTGTTCGGGGCGGTGCTCGCGGCACCAATCTTGACTTCGCTGACGTGGCAGGTCGCGCTCTACGTTGCACTGTCGCTCACGGTGGTGCGCATGCTGCCGGTTCTGATTGCGCTCGCCTGGTCTCGCACCCGGTTCGAGACTCGACTGTTTATTGGTTGGTTCGGGCCGAGGGGACTCGCCTCGATTTTGTTCGCGTTACTCGTGTTCGATGAACTCAGCGGTTCCGTCGCCGACACCGTGTTTTCGGTGGCGGTCTGGACGATCCTCGTGAGCGTCTTCGCCCACGGTGCGACGGCCAGCCCGTGGACCGAGCGACTCGCGCGTCGCTTGAGTTCTGCTCCGGCATCCGCAGCCGAACTGGCCCACGTTCAGGAGATGCCCGCTCGTCGCAGGCTGTGACATCGTTTTGGCCGCCGCGTAGCGCGTAGCGTCCCCGCTCGCATTTGTGCTAGTTCAGCTAGAACAATTAGGATGGCGTAGTGCTAGTCCGAGTCGATCCCGCGTCAGAGACGCCGCTGTTCGAGCAACTCGCCTCGAGCATCCGCCAATCCGTTATCGATAAGTCGGTCACGGCAGGGGAGAGGCTCCCCAGCGCACGCGAATTGGCCAGTTCGCTCGGCATCAACATGCACACCGTTTTGCGGGCGTATCAAGAGTTGCGTGACGAAGGGTTCATCGAACTCCGCCGCGGTCGTGGAGCTATTGTTTCCGCCACCGCCCACCGCTACGACTCACTCGCGGACGGCATTGAAGCCATCGTGGCTGAAGCCCGCGCCCAAGACGTCTCCCTTGCTTTACTCACCGCCCTCATCCGAGAGGAATACAAATGACCCTTCCCGCCGAGAACGTCTCTCCCCGCCTGACGAGCAATCGCCGGCTCATCGTCGTGATCGGCGTGGTGATTCCGCTATTGATCACGTTGGTTGGGTCGTTCGTGATGGCGCTGTGGACTCCTGAACTACCGAATCCCGTCGCCTCGCACTGGGGTGTAAACGGGCCGGATGGTTTCACCACGGTCGGGGGAGTCATCGCACTTCCCCTGCTCATCACCCTCGCCTTCGCAGCCTTCGCCGCGATCGTGAGCTGGAAGGGCGCACCGCAGGGCGGGCTATTGTGGGCGCACAAAATTCTTATCGCGACGTCCGTGTTCTTGGCAGTGCTGTTGACGGTTGTTTCCTCGGGTAGCTTGGCGATCCAGCGCGGCCTCGAATCTGCCGAGAGCGCCGGGGACATCGGAGGCATCATGGTCGCCGCGTTTGTCATTGCCGCTCTACTGGCGCTGTTTGCTTGGCTCATGCTGCCCGCGGCGGAACTCATCACCTCGAGCGCCGTTGCCGCCGAACCCATCGAGGGATCGGATGCCCAACGGGTGCACTTTTCGACAAGCACCCGCCTCGGCCCCGGCGTTGTGGTGATCGCGGTCGCCGCGCTGGTCGCGCTTGGCCTCGCTCTGGCCATTCAAGCGTTCACCAACCCCGCAGAGCTGCTTTTGCCCGCGAGCATCGGAATCATCGTGATCGCGCTGGCTGTCAGCACGCTCTCGTGGAGGGTGACGATTGATCGGCGCGGCCTGCGAGTTCGCTCGGCTATGGGGTGGCCTCGTACCACGATCGCGCCTGACCAGGTTCAGTCCGTGGCAGTTGTTGATGTGAATCCGATTGGGGAGTTCGGTGGCTACGGCTGGCGTTGGGCGCCCGGCGGCCGCAGTGGCATTGTGCTTTCCAAGGGCGAAGCAGTCGAGGTGACACGAACAAACGGCAAGAAGTTTTTGGTCACGATGCACGATGCGAAGGGTGCCGCAGTAGCACTTGCGACCGTCGCAAAGAAATAGCGCTTAAGGTCCGGGGAACTCACGTATCATTGGTGCCACACGCTAAGAACCGGCTATCACCGGGGAGCGTTCGGAAGAAAACGTCTCAACTTCAGCTTCGGCCGGGGAGCGGACGCCAGTAGAACCGAACGGGTAAGCCCGTTACAGCGACATGAGTGGTGTGCCCTGGGCGCACAAGCGGGGTGGTACCGCGGCCGTGAGGTCGTCCTCGTGCAGATTATCCGCACCCACGTACCACTGGAGCCTCATGTCGTATCCCCGCCACAGCTCAGACGATTCCGTCGCGCCGTCACCGAAGTTTCCGGCGATTGAAGAGCAGGTTCTCTCGTACTGGAAAGCCGACGACACTTTTCAGGCATCGATTGATCAGCGGGACGGCTGCGACGAGTGGGTCTTCTATGACGGTCCACCCTTCGCCAACGGCCTCCCGCACTACGGTCACCTGCTGACCGGTTATGCCAAAGACCTCTTTCCGCGCTTCCAGACGATGCGTGGCAAGCAGGTGCACCGCCGCTTCGGCTGGGACACCCATGGACTGCCCGCTGAACTCGAGGCGATGCGTCAGCTCGGCATCACCGAGAAGAGTCAGATCGAAGAGATGGGCATCGACACGTTCAATGCCGCTGCTCGCGAATCGGTGCTCAAGTACACCGGTGAGTGGCAGGAGTACGTCACGCGCATGGCACGCTGGGTCGACTTCGAAAATGACTACAAGACGCTCGACGTTAACTTCATGGAGAGCGTCATCTGGGCGTTCAAGCAACTGCACCAGAAGAGCCTTGCTTATGAGGGCTTCCGGGTTCTGCCGTACTGCTGGAACGACGAGACTCCGCTGTCGAACCACGAACTGCGCATGGATGACGACGTCTACAAGATGCGTCAAGACCAGACCGTCACGGTGACCTTCCCCCTCGATGGTGTGAAGGCTGAAAGCCTCGGTCTCACCGGCGTGAAGGCTCTTGCCTGGACAACGACCCCGTGGACGCTGCCCACCAACCTCGCTCTCGCTGTCGGTCCAGACATCGACTACGCCGTGCTGGCGGCCGGCCCGCTCGGCGCTGGCGACGGCTCCGAAGAAGGCGCGGCACAGTTCATGCTCGCCGCCGACACCGTCGCGGCGCACGCCAAGGAGCTCGGCTATGAATCGCCAGAAGAAGCGGTGGCAGCGATCACGCGCACCCTCAAGGGTGCCGAACTCGAGGGTGTTCGCTACGACCGCCTCTGGGACTTCTACGCGGATGCCGAAACGTACGGCACCGAAAACGCGTGGCAGTTCTTGGTCGCCGACTATGTTGCCACCGGCGAAGGTACCGGCATCGTGCACCAGGCACCCGCCTACGGTGAAGATGACCAAAACGTCTGTGCCGCCGCCGGCATCCCCGTTGTCATCTCGGTCGACGACGGAGGCAAATTCTTGTCATCGGTCGTGCCCGTTGCCGGAATGCAGGTCTTCGAGGCCAACAAACCTTTGACCAAGTTGCTGCGTGAAGAGGGCCGCCTGCTCAAGGTCGCCAGCTACGAGCACTCCTACCCGCACTGCTGGCGTTGCCGCAACCCGCTGATCTACAAGGCCGTCTCGAGCTGGTTCGTAAAGGTTCCGGAGTTCCGCGACCGCATGAGCGAGCTCAACCAGCAAATCAATTGGGTTCCCGAGAACGTCAAGGAAGGCCAGTTCGGCAAGTGGGTGGGAAATGCCCGCGACTGGTCGATCAGCCGCAACCGCTACTGGGGTTCACCGATCCCGATCTGGAAGAGCGACAACCCCGATTTCCCCCGCGTGGATGTCTACGGCTCGCTCGCCGAGATCGAAGCAGACTTCGGTCGCTTGCCCCTCAATCACGAGGGAGAGCCAGACCTTCACCGCCCGTTCATCGACGAGCTAACTCGCCCGAACCCCGACGACCCGAGCGGTCAGTCAACGATGCGCCGCATCGAAGATGTTCTCGACGTCTGGTTCGATTCGGGCTCGATGCCCTTCGCTCAGGTTCACTACCCCTTCGAGAACCAGGAGTGGTTCGACAGCCACAGCCCGGCCGACTTTATTGTGGAGTACATCGGTCAGACCCGTGGCTGGTTCTACACTCTCCACACACTGTCGACCGCGCTGTTCGATCGTCCGGCATTCTCCAACGTCATCAGCCACGGCATCGTGCTGGGCAATGACGGGCAGAAGATGTCGAAGAGCCTGCGCAACTATCCGGATGTGTCCGAAGTCTTCGAGCGAGACGGCGCCGACGCGATGCGCTGGTTCCTGATGTCGAGCTCGGTGATCCGTGGTGGCAACCTCATGGTTACCGAGGAGGGCATCCGCGATGGTGTTCGCCAGGTTCTTCTCCCGCTGTGGAGCACCTACTACTTCTTTACGCTCTACGCCAACGCGGCAGACAACTACGAAGCGAAGTGGCGCACCGACTCCGAGAACGTTCTTGACCGCTATCTCCTGGCGAAAACCCGCGAACTCATCGAAGGCGTTACCGGGGAGCTTGACGCCCTCGACAGCCCGATGGCTGCGGCCAAGCTGCGAGACTTCGCCGATGTGCTCACCAACTGGTACGTGCGTCGCAGCCGAGACCGCTTCTGGGCGGGAGACGACACGGACGCCTTCGACACGCTCTTCACGGTTCTCGAAACTGTCGCCCGGGTTGCCGCCCCGCTGATCCCGCTCGTCTCCGAGGAGATGTGGCGTGGTCTTACGGGTGAGCGCAGCGTTCACCTCACCGACTGGCCTGACGCCTCCGCGTTCCCCGCCGACCGCGACCTTGTCGCCTCGATGGACCGGGTGCGCGAGATTGCCTCCAGCGGACTCGCCCTGCGTAAGGCTCGAAGCCTGCGCGTACGTCTTCCGCTGGCATCACTCACTGTCGTCAGCGACGTGCCGGCCGCGCTCGAACCGTTCAGCGACATCCTCCGCGACGAACTCAACGTCAAGGCCGTGAAGTTCGAGCTCCTCGAAGAGGGCTCACTCGACAGCTTTGGCATCACAAAGAAGCTCAACGTCAACGCTCGTGCGCTTGGGCCGCGCGTCGGCAAGCAAGTGCAACATGTCATCAAGCAAGCCAAGGCCGGCAACTGGGAGACCACCGCCGACGGCGTCACGGTTGACGGCATGCCGCTCGAGGCAGGCGAGTATGAACTGCAGATGGAAGCCGCTGACGAGGCGAGCGCGATCGCGTTCCTCGCCGATGGTGGTTTCGTCATCATCGACACCGAGCTCACGCCGGAACTGTCGGCGGAGGGCCTGGCCCGCGACATCATCCGTGCCGTTCAGGATGCCCGCAAGGCGGCCGGTTTCGATGTCAGCGACCGCATCGCTCTCACGATCGGTGCCCTCGATGCTGCCGACCACGCCGCGATCGAATTCCACAGCGCGATGATCGCGGCAGAAACGCTTGCAGCGGAATCCGTCGTTCAGGCCTTCGCGAACGACCTCGAAGAGGGCACACTAGAAATGCACCGCACCGAACTGGCGGCAGGAAAATACGCCAACACGGGCGCACTGGTGATCGATATCACCAAGATGGGAGCGATCAATGCCTGAGCGCGATGACGAACTCGATAATGACAAAGACTTCGACAGTGACGGTGACTCCATTGAGGCGTCGCTGACAGACGAAGAGCGCGAACAGCTCGGTTCTGAACATCCACTGGCCGACCTGAGCCCTTTCGCTGACGGCTTCGAGGGCACCAACCTCGACGAGGATTCCGACTTCGAGCTTGAAGACTCCGAGTACCAGTCGGATGCCGAGAACGTGTACCAAGAGCTGCTGGCACGCATCGGAGAGCAGGCTCCGCAACCGCGACTCGAGGCCACCCGCCGCGCCGTTGAGCTGATCGGGGACCCGCAGCGCACGTACCCGGTGATTCACATCACCGGCACCAACGGCAAGACGTCAACAAGTCGCATCGTCGAGAGCATCCTGCGCGCCTACGGGCTGCGCACGGGGCTCATGACGAGCCCACACCTGGTGCGGGTCAACGAACGCATCGTGATTGATGGTCGAGCGATCTCCAACCGCGCTCTGGCCGAAAACTGGGCCGATATTCGCCCCTTCTTGCTCATGACCGATGCCGAGTTGATGGCCAAGGGCGAAGAACCACTGACCTACTTCGAGGCGCTGACGGTGCTCGCGTTCGCGGCCTTCGCTGATGCACCGATCGATGTGGCGATTCTCGAAGTCGGAATGGGCGGCGAGTGGGATTCCACCAACGTCGCCGACGGTCAGGTAGCCGTGTTCGGCCCTATCGCCCTCGACCATACGCACCGACTGGGCGCCACCGTGGCTGAAATAGCGCGGACCAAGGCGGGAATCATTAAGCCCGCCGCGGCTATCGTTTCTGCGCTGCAGGCCGCTGATGCTCAAATCGAGCTGGAGCGTGCCGCTGACCTCACCGAATCGACTCTCGGCGTCGAAGGGGATGCTTTCGAACTCCTCAGTAGTGCGGTTGCTGTCGGTGGTCAGCTGATCACTGTCCGTGGGCTTGCCGGAACCTATTCTGATCTGTTTATGCCGCTATTCGGGCAGTTCCAGGGGCACAACGCCGCGTTGGCGATCGCCGCCGTGGAATCGTTCTTGGGGGCAGGAAGTCAGGCACTCGTCGGCGACGTTCTTGCCGAAGGCCTCGCAACGGTTGATTCGCCCGGTCGTTTGCAGGTTATCGGTGCCGAACCAACCGTGATCGTAGATGCGGCTCACAACCCGCACGGTGCTGCGGCTCTGGCTGCGGCGCTGAAGGAATACTTCTCGTTCGATGAAATTGCGTTCGTCATTGCGGTGCTTGACGACAAGGATGCGGCCGGGATCGTGGGTGCCCTCGCTCCCGTCGCGAACCGCTTCTATGTGACGACCTCTGAGTCCGACCGCGCAGTCGCCCCAGAGGAACTGGTGGAAACGGTTCGTACCTTCACCGAGGAAACAACCGACTTCGATACCTTCGCCGAAGCGATGGAGTTGGCTCGTGGTTGGGCGGCGGAGAGTGAACGCCGCGCTGTTGTCGTCACCGGATCAGTAACTCTCGTCGGTGAGGCGATCGCTCTTGCGCAGGCGGAGGGCTGGAAGCCGTGAGTTCCGAACAGAAGGTCCGCCGAAAGCGGTCCGTTACAGAACTGCTCTTGAGCATCGTGCTGGTTCTCGATGCAGCGCTCATCTTCTTCGTGGCGCTGACCGCTTTTGGTCTTAAAGCGCTGGCACCTGCCCCCGCGTTTATCGGCGGCGCCGTGTTGATCCTCGTCTTCGTGGCTCTTTCGCGCATGCTGCACCGCCCAGGCTCACTCTGGATCGGCTGGGCGCTTCAAGCGGGGCTCATCGCGCTCGGGTTCATTCTCACTCCGATGTTCGTGGTGGGAGCCGGGTTCGCCGGGATCTGGGTTTACTGCTTCATCAAGGGCCGGCAAATTGACCGTGCGAAGGCCGAACTCTTGACCACACACACCATGACCACCCCCACCGAGGAGACACCATGAATATTGAAGAAACCCTTGTCCTGATTAAGCCTGACGGCGTTGCCCGCAACCTGACCGGTGAGATCCTGCGTCGCATCGAGGCGAAGGGGTACCAGCTCGTTGACGTGCGCCTCGTGCAGGCCGATGTCGACCTGCTTTCAGAGCACTATGCCGAGCATGAGGGAAAGCCGTTCTACGAGCCGCTACTCGACTTCATGCAGTCTGGGCCGACTGTTGCCCTGCGAATTGCAGGAAACCGTGCGATTGAGGGTTTCCGTTCACTAGCCGGAACCACGGATCCCACCACCGCAGCTCCCGGAACGATTCGTGGGGACCTCGGTCGTGATTGGGGCCTGGCGGTGCAGCAGAACCTCGTTCACGGCAGCGATTCTCCCGAGTCGGCGGCCCGTGAACTCGCTCTCTGGTTCGCCTGAGCCTGCTCGGCTGAGCAGCCGGGGCCATTAGACAAACGGCGAGAGTCTGACCTGGGTCAGGCTCTCGCCGTTTGTATGTTCTCTCAACCGAATACGACTAGAGATAGCTGAATACGTCTAGAGGTAGGCGAGCACATCGAGGCGAACCTGTGCCACAGCAGCAATGATGATGTACCCGATGATAGTAATCACGGGAACCCAGCCGTAGGCCGCTGATGCCGCTCTACGCAGTCCACGAGGTGCCGGAATGGCACCGACCTTGAGGTTGCGAAGAGTGACCCCCCAAAACATCGGGATAGTCACCGACCACACGACCATGCACCATGGGCACAGGGTGCCTAGGTTGAAGATGCTCTGGTAGGCCAGCCAAAGGATGAAGGCGAATGCTCCTGCGATTCCGATGTTGAAACTCACCCAGAACCACGCATTAAACCGTGCCCCCGCCAGGATTGCGGCGCCCACGACCAGTGGCGCCATGAAACAGACCAACCCAATGATCGGGTTGGGGAATCCAAGAACTGAGCCCTGCGAGGACTCGAGGTTCGCCGCACACTGCACGACAATACTGAAGTCGCAGCTCAGGATGGCATTGGGGCTTTCCAACACGTGGATCTTTTCGAGCATGAGTTGGAATGATGCCCAGAGGCCAACAATTCCCGCGAACATTAGAAATATGGCGAGGGCGATGGGCCGATTGCGAACCCCAGAAGCAGTCATGCTGGGATTATCGCACGCGCGTTAGGCTCATTTTCGCAGAATGCGTGCGATAATGAAGCGTAGTTATTCCGAGCCGCGCTCGGAGCAACACCAAGAAGTCTTCCCGGGCATAGCAACCGGGCCAGTTGCGCAACGCTAGTTGTGTGAGTCGGATAGCCAGTTCCGAAGTGTTGTGAGAGAGCACGACTGTAACGCGAGCCACGGGCCCGTTGCAGGACCTGAAGAATTAGTAGCGGTTCTCCGGCCATAGGTTTGGCGGGGGAATAGCGCACGAGAGAGTACCCGTTGGGCGGCGCGGTCGCCCATGAGGGCAAGGAGTACACCAGCGATGGTGAATGAAAATGATAGTTCGAAAGAAGTTCCCAAGAAGAAGCGCCTGTTTGGTCGCATTCTTCCGGCCGCAAAAGCACCGGTAGAGAAGCCTGCGGCCCAGCTGCCTCAGGCGGAAACTCCCGCGGCTCCTTCGGCCGCCGAGGTTCCGGCAGCTGAAGCGCAGCAGACCCCGCCAGCGCAGCAAGAACCGAGCGTAGCCAAGTCTTCGCAGCGCCCCGCAGCCAAATCTGCCGCTGGCCATCTCGGCCTCGAGGTCCCGGATGCCGTTTCCGGCATGAACGCCGATGCTCCGGCTCACTCACGGTCACGCCAAAGCCCGTCGGCCAAGCAGTCGGCGGCGAAGACTGCCGGAGGCAACAAAGCCGCCGACTACGAGGCTGGCAACAAGGCGAACGGCAGTAAGGCGAACGGCGGCAAGGCGAACGGAAGAAAATCGCCCAGCGCCAAGGCTCCGAAGGGCACCGCACCAGCAACGCCAACCTCGACCACGTCGCTGCTATTCCAGGCACCAGACCTTCCTGACCTACCGCAGCGTGCGCCCCGTTCGCGCAACGACAACGCATCAAATTCCGCCGGCCGCGGCGACAACCGTGGCAGTGACGGTCGCAAGAACGACAACGATGGGCAGGACGAAGCAGGTAATGTCCGCCGTCGGTCGCGTCGCCGTTCCGGTGAGGACGCTCGCCCCGGGGACGAATCGCCCAATACCGTCGTGCGCGTGCGCCAGCCGCGCAAGCAGGCCGAACCCAGCAATGAACCTACTCGTGTAAAGGGTTCGACACGCCTAGAGGCCAAGAAGCAGCGCCGTCGTGACGGCCGTGATGCTGGTCGTCGCCGCCCAGTCGTTACCGAGAGTGAGTTCCTTGCTCGCCGCGAGAGCGTTGACCGCGTCATGGTGGTCCGCTCAAAGTTCGACCGAATTCAGATCGGCGTTCTCGAAGATGGCGTTCTGGTGGAACACTACGTAGCCAAGGCACAGGACGCGAGCCTTATCGGCAACGTGTACCTCGGTCGCGTCCAGAACGTTTTGCCGAGCATGGAGGCAGCGTTCGTCGACATCGGGCGTGGCCGCAATGCGGTGCTCTACTCTGGCGAAGTCGACTGGGATGCCGCAGCCGAGAACTCGGCTGATGGCAAACCGCAGGCTCGTCGCATCGAGCTCGCACTCAAGCCGGGCGACCGCGTGCTCGTCCAGGTGACCAAGGACCCGGTCGGGCACAAGGGTGCTCGACTAACCAGTCAGGTTTCGCTGCCTGGTCGCTACCTCGTCTACGTGCCAAACGGCTCGATGAGTGGCATCAGCCGCAAACTCCCTGACACGGAGCGTTCGCGCCTCAAGAAGATCCTCAAGGGTGTTCTGCCGGAGAACGTCGGCGTCATCGTTCGCACCGCAGCAGAGGGCGCTACCGAAGAGCAGCTCACCCTCGACGTCAGCCGGCTCACCAACCAGTGGGCCGATATCAGCGCCCAGGTCGAGAAGGCACAGGCCCCGGCTCTGTTGCACTCCGAGCCCGACCTGCTGATCAAGATCATCCGTGATGTCTTCAATGAGGACTTCCAGAAACTTGTCATCGAGGGCAATGACGCTCGAAAGACTATCGAGAACTATGTGCGAGGTGTCGCCCCCGATCTGCTGGACCGCTTGCAAGCTCACGAGGGATCCGTTGACTCCTTTGAGGAATACCGCGTTTCGGAGCAAATCGAGAAGGCCCTTGACCGCAAGGTATGGCTGCCCTCCGGTGGTTCACTCGTCATCGACCGCACCGAAGCGATGACGGTGGTCGACGTCAATACGGGCAAGTTTGTGGGGTCCGGCGGAAACCTCGAAGAGACCGTCACCAAGAACAACGTTGAAGCTGCGGAAGAAATTGTGCGCCAGCTTCGCCTGCGTGACATCGGCGGAATCATCGTTGTTGACTTCATTGACATGGTTCTTGAATCAAACCGCGACCTGGTGCTGCGGCGCCTCGTTGAATGCTTGAGCCGAGACCGCACAAAGCATCAGGTGGCGGAAGTCACGTCGCTCGGCCTAGTGCAGATGACGCGCAAGAAACTTGGCCTCGGTCTGTTGGAAACCTTCAGCGAGAACTGTGAAGTGTGCGCCGGTCGGGGTGTCATTGTGCACCATGATCCGGTCACCAAGCACCGTTCGCAGCCGAACCAGAACGAGCAGTCCGGTGGTGGACGCCGCGGCCGCAACCGCGGAGGAAATAACGGCTCGGGTGGTTCGCAGAACAATTCCGGAAACTCCAACGCCTCGAGCGGTGGCACCGGCGGCGGCTCGCAGAACCAACAATCCGGTGGTTCTGCCAAGTCTGCGGCAACTCCGGCTGCTGGCGCTAACAGCGGCACCCACGCGATCACCGAAGACGTTCGCAACGCGCTGGCGCGGGTGGCCGCAAGCACCGTGGTTCCGTCCATAGAGCACGGTGCGGATGCTCCGGCAGCGACACCGCCCGCGGCGACCGCCGACGAGCCGAAGTCGAAGCCGAAGACTACCGAGAAGTCGAGCGCGAAGTCCTCACCTCAGGTCAGCGACGGTCCCGAGGCTGCGGCAGAAGCATCTGTTGCGATCCTCGACATCCCGATCGCGAAGACCTCAAAGTCAGCGCCCAAGATCAGCACTCAGGATGCGGAGCAGATTCTCGGTTCCGTTCTCGAGGCTCTCCCGGAACCAAAACAGCCCGGGCAAGGCAGGGCTCGTGGTTCGCGTCGTGCCGGAAGCCAAGGCAAGACTGTCAACCCAGCGGCAAGCGACGACAACTAGGAAACGTCCTCTCGGCTCTTTCTGGGTTTCGGGTTTGTAGGATTTGTTTGTGACCAGCACTGTGAAAGCGAGAGTCGATGATCATGATCATGATCATCGGCACGATCATCGACCTCGCCGCTCACGGAATCGATGGCTGTGGCTAACAATCGGCACGGTCGGCGTCGCCGGGATTCTTGCACTACGAGCGTTCACCGGTGAGCTTGATTCCCTAGGCGATCCGGGCCTGGTTACCGACTTATTGACGCTGGCGACAAGCGTCATTATTGAGTCGCTTCCCTTTGTTGTGCTCGGCATTGCGCTGTCCATTGTGGTGCAGGCCTGGCTGCCCGACGATTTGCTGATGCGTTATCTGCCGCAGCAGCCCACTTTGCGTCGGGCGGCGATTTCGCTTTTTGGAATCGCACTTCCCGTCTGCGAGTGTGGCAATGTGCCGCTCGCCCGCGGTCTCGTGCTCAAGGGCTTCACCGTGCCGGAGTCGATGACATTCTTGTTAGCCGCTCCGATCATCAACCCGATCACGATCATCACCACCCATCAAGCCTTCGGCTTCGACGACGGCATTCTGGTCGGTCGCATCCTTGGTGGCCTAGCCATCGCGAATATTGTGGGCTGGCTCTTTAGCCTGCACCCGCAGCCTCAAGCGCTGTTGACCGGTCGTTTTGCAAGTCAGTGCGCGGCAGGATCTCACGGTAGTGCCCCCTCGCGTTCTGAAAAGAGCCTCGACATTTTCATGCGCGAATCGAGCGTGCTCATGCCGGCGGTGTTCATCGGTTCCTTGATTGCTGGAGCAATCCAGGTTGCGGTTCCCCGTGACGTTCTCGTGTCGCTCGGCAGCAATCCGCTCTGGTCGATTCTGGCCATGATGCTGCTCGCGTTCGTGATCTCGGTGTGTTCGAGTGTCGACGCCTTCTTCATTCTGCCGTTCGCCAGCACGTTTATGCCGGGGTCGATTGTCACCTTCCTGGTGTTCGGCCCAATCATCGACATCAAGATGCTGGCGATCATGCGCACAACCTTTACCGCACGAGTGTTGGCGCAACTATCGTTGGTGGTCGGACTGATGAGTGCCTTCATCGGATTGGTGATCAACTATGTGGCCTAGCCTTCAGCGCTGGTGGGGCGTCATCCTGATATTGACTGCGGTCAGCGCCACCGTCTGGCTCGCTGCCAGCCAGCAGCTCGTTCTTTACATCCACCCTCGTTATGTGGTGTTCACCGTGGTGATGGCGGTGATCGCGCTCGTTTTGGGTGTGCTCAGCGTGGCGGTGCGTCCGTCCACCGACGACGAGGCAACGCCGTCCCGTGGCTGGTCCCGCATTGCTGGGGGAGCGGCACTGGTCGTTTCGGGTCTTATCGCGCTTTCACTGGTCATCGTGCCGCCAACCACCCTTTCGAGCGCCACGGCGAGTCAGCGTGACATCGTGGGCTCCACGGTGGGAAGCGATAGTCAGAATGTTGATGAGGTCGCCAGTGCTGATGCCGAGTTACTCGCGAGCTTCACGGTCGTTGACTGGTCATCACTGCTTCGGCAGACCAGCGACCCGAGCTTCTACGCAAATAAGACGGCGAATGTCGTGGGTTTCATCACGGCCAGTGAAGACGACCCGAATGACATGTTCTACCTCTCTCGTTTTACCGTGACCTGCTGTGCCGTCGACGCTCAACCGACAGGAGTTGCTGTCTACGCGCCCGACTGGCAGAACGAGTTCGAGGTTGACGCGTGGGTAGAGATCACCGGGTCTTTCGCAACGAATCCGAGCTCGCGCAGTGAGCTGCCGCTCGCGCTGATTCCAACGACCATGATTACAGTGGAGCGGCCGAGTGAGCCATATCTCTATTAGCCCGCCTCCGCCAGAAGCTTCTAATAGCATCCGGTCGTTCCGGCGAACTTTTGCCTGGACCGTTGGGGCGTTGTCGGTGCTGTGCGGTGTTCTTTTGACGCTCGGGTATCTGCAAGGACCTAAGCTCTCCAGCGCCCAGATCGACACGGATGCCGTTGTCGCGTCGTCTAACCAGAGCCTGCGTTTGTTTGTGAACCAAATTATCGCGCCGGTCGATGCCGATGCGGTCAGTGTGCAACCCGAAGCCGCCACAACGGTGTCGAGCGACGGCGACGTGGTCTCTGTGCAGTTTACGGAAGCCCTCAGCTACAACGCCGAATACACCGTCACGGTCGAGAACGTTCTGAGCCCATCGGGTGGACGCTCGTCAACGTTGAGCTACACGTTCACGACCGGTGAACCGCAGCTCTACTATCTCGATCGTGGCGAATCCAATGATGAGATTGTGCGCACCGGAATTTCGTCGCAGGAACGCACCGTGATTTATGCCGCTGAAGGCATCCAGGAGTTCGTCCCAGTCGGCGACCTAGTGGCCTTCACCACGGCGACAGCCGATCGCACGGGAACCCTGATGCTCGCGAATCCCGATACGGGAATCAGCGAGCAGGTTTTGCTTCCCGAAGTGGGGGAGATCGCTGATCTGGATGCCACACGCTCCGGTGCCCTACTCGGATTCACTATCTCGAGCATTGACCCTGGCCCAATCGACGCAATCTCTCACACGCTTTACACGGTCGACCTCGACCGAGGCCGCGACGTTGTTGCCGTCGTAGGGTTGGACGGTGAGCCCATGCGCGTTGTCGGCTGGCAGTTTGTTCCGGGTTCGACCACCATTGTCGCGCTGACCACGGAAAGTACCCTCGTGCGGGTGGACACCACGACGGGACTCGCTGTGCCGCTGGGTAGCTACTTCCAGTTTGACCGAGTCTCGGCCGACGGGTCCACTGCGACGGTCAGCGATACACGAGGCAGCGCCGCCGTTTCCCTCTCGGATGGTGTCGAGGCGCGACTGAACCCGTCAGAGCTCGACGGAGAGCAGCCGTTTATCGGGCAGACGGATGCTGACGCGGCGGGCAACCTCGTCGCGAAGATGGTGCTGGTTTCAGCCGATGGAGGGTCGTTTAGTAGCATCCTCGCGTTCGATGACGGCGACCAGTCGCGCATCTTGTACCAAACGGTCGACGACAAGGGGGCCATTCTCGATTTCAGGGTGTCGCCCAACAACCAGTTTGTTGCGGTCGAGGTGCAACCAAATTCGTCAACATTAGACGCTGACGGATATGTCATGAATCCGCGGCCAGAGAGCGTCACGACCTATCTGGTGGAGATAGCGACTGGTGCGGTAACGCGCAGCGTTGAGGGTTTTGGCGCTGTCTGGCGCTAGATTCACACTATGACTGCAGTTTCTGATCTCGATGAACTCATTTCCTCGATGGAGCCTCATCTGCATGAGGGCGTCTTCGTGTTCGCGACGGTGACGGCTTTGGATGACATCGAGTCGGGGTCGATCGTGGCACTCATGCGCGAATCTGAAGGGCTGTCGGTCGTCATGACGGAAGCGGACGCCCAACGTCAGGGTATCCCGCACGAGTTTCGTTCCTCATGGATCACTCTCACGGTGACATCGGCGCTGGAAGCGGTTGGGCTAACCGCGGCTTTTTCGCGTGCGCTGGGGCAGGCAAACATCAGTTGCAACGTGATTGCCGGGCACCACCGTGACCATCTCTTTGTGCCGGTGGAGTCGACGGATGCAGCGATGGTTGCTCTGCGCTCGTTGCAGTCTGCGGCGAACTAGCCGGCTAGCCCGGCTGGGCCGTATTCCGGCGCCTGTGCTGTCGGCGTTTGTGGTTCCGGGGCTAGTGCCGCGGGCGATCTCGCTGCGGCACGCGCAGGCCACTAGCCTCTAACCGGCGCACGAATTCCCGCACGCTGACAGGTTGAGCTCCGAGGGCGACAAGATCGCTCCACATTCGGGCGGGAACGTCATAGTGGTCGAGGTCAAAGCCGCGACGAGGGATTCCGGCGCGCTCGGCAAAGTCGTGCAGTTCGTCTAGTGAGGTGTCGCTGACGATGTGCGCCCAGACCGTGTCGTGGGCGGGCCAAATCGGCTGGTCGATCAACACGGTCATAGTGCGAGCCTAATTGACGGTGAATCCGGAGGTGGAGGTTTTGACCCGGCGCACCATCGCGGCGTACTATGGAGCCCGCTGCACCCGAGTTACGTCGCCCACCCTGAGTGTGCGACTGGCGGTGTACACGTTCTCGTTTTCGTCGGATCGTCAACTGTGGTTGATTCAGGCGAAATCTACCGCAGCGTGTCGTTTGACCGGGAGTGCCCACGTCGAGTATTGTTGATCCTTGGCGTGTGCTGGGCAAAGCCCGCAGAATTCGCCACAAGCTTCAGTAGTTCTAGCTATTCAATCGTTAAGTAAGGGTCAAAAGTGGTTTACGCAGTTGTGCGCGCCGGTGGGCGGCAGGAGAAGGTAGAGGTCGGCACGATTGTCGTTCTCGACCG
>Ga0209344_10002364_pt1 | contig 21209 bp, 16 predicted proteins | sample Cruoilmetagenom6_FD_187293 | JGI IMG/M metagenome (GOLD analysis project Ga0209344, IMG submission 187293) | Oil polluted marine microbial communities from Coal Oil Point, Santa Barbara, California, USA - Santa Barbara Oil Seep Sample 6 (SPAdes)... | ecosystem: Environmental > Aquatic > Marine... | reverse complement strand
TATTTTCTAATAGGAGAAAACTCCTGAAAATAGCCTGCAGGGTATTCTTGTAACGAGATAAAATCATCAGACGACCTATTTGAAACTTCCTTACTTCGCACTCTAAATTTCTTCCAAAGCTCAAAAGTTGTATTATCGTCCAAACTCATTTCTTGAGAAATACCTACTACGTTTTTGGTTTGTAAATCAATAATTTTAGGAATCATACTATTTATATTTAATTAGAGCACTAAAAGTCCATGGTCACGTAAACCTGTTACTTGTTTAGAATACCAAAACAGCTCAAAATTTTCTAACTGAGATTCATAATCTTTTTTTAACTTACCGTAACTTAGGGGTTTATTCTCAGGCTTTAATTGTTCTAACGTTGATAACAACCATTCCCCTTTATCCTTTTCTACTGTTATCTCATACAAATCGGTATTTGTATGAAAACCCAATTCCAGTTGCTGACAAGTCATGCCTTTTTTCTTCTTAACACGTTCATTAGCCAATGGCATAGGACCAATCCATGCAATTTTTGCGGTTGACTTTGTACTCAATACCAATTCCTGCTGTAGGCAATTGTAAATATAGTCTGCGGATATAGTTGAAGGTGGAATCTTAAAATCGAACCATTCTTGCAAACTCATATCAAAACCAATACCGTGCATAAAATTGAAAAGCGATTTCTTTAGTCCGAAGCTGAACTTACCGTGGTCAACCCCTGTTTTATCTTTAAAATCAATATCGTTGTTTGCAAAGGTAATGTCTTTTAAATCTGGCATTACACCGTATTCCTCAGGTTGTAACCCAACCGGACTGTGAGCCGTTAATGCAAACTGATGCCAAAATCCGGATTGTATGATTCCCAATTCAAATAACTGGCGTACCATTTCTAAACTATCAACCGTCTCTTGAACAGTCTGCGTAGGATAGCCGTACATTAAATAAGAATGCACCATGATATTTGCTTCGGTGAAATTTCGCGTTACCTGCGCCACTTGTTCTACAGTTACCCCTTTATCTATCAATTTTAGTAATCGGTCAGATGCTACTTCCAATCCGCCAGAAACAGCAATACAACCTGATGCCTTCAACAAGAAACATAAATCTTGCGTAAAGTTTTTCTCAAACCTAATATTCGTCCACCATGTAATGGTTAAATTTCTTTTCAACACTTCTAAAGCAAATGCCTTCATTAATGATGGTGGTGCAGCTTCATCTACAAAATGAAATCCTGATTCTCCTGTTTGTGCTATTAGCGTTTCTACACGGTCTACTAATAAACTAGCTGCTACAGGTTCGTATATTTTTATGTAATCTAATGATATATCGCAAAATGTACATTTACCCCAATAACAACCATGAGCCATGGTGAGCTTATTCCAACGACCATTGCTCCACAAACTATGCATTGGATTCGCGATTTCAATGACCGAAATATAATTACTTAATTGCAGATCAGAATAATCTGGAGTACCAATATCTTGCTGTTTGTAATCTGCTCTAAGACTATCATTCTTATATACGACTTTATTATCCTCTAAGATAAAAGCACGTTTTAATTCGCCTGCCCCATTCACCACATATTGATGTACCAATTCTAACGGAAGCTCACCATCATCTAAAGTTATAAAATCAAAAAAATCGAACACGCGAACATCGGTAAGACTGCGTAATTCGGTATTTGGGAATCCGCCACCCATGGCAATTTTTACTTCTGGATAATTAGCCTTTATAAATTGAGCGCAACGAAAAGCACTATATAAATTTCCAGGAAAAGGCACTGAAAAACAAACCAATTTAGGTTGTACTTTTTCTAGTTGTTCTTTTAATATTTCGAGTGTTAATTCATCAATAAAAGTAGGTTCTTCATTCAGGTGATTATATAATTCATCAAACGAATTTGCGCTACGACCTAATCGTTCAGCATATCTACTAAACCCGAAATTGGAATCAATACATTCTACTATAAAATCTGATAAATCTTCAAGATACAAAGTTGCCAAATGCTTGGCTTTATCTTGCATACCCATAGTACCAAAAGCCCATTCTAAATCATCTAACTGCTCAAAACGAGAAGCTTGCGGCAAAAAATTATCAGTACATAATTGCCTTGCAAAGGTGTCATTTTTTCCTTGTAAAAAAAGAATAACGGCATCTAAAGTTTTTAGGTAATCATTACGAAGGGCATAAATTCTTTGGCAATTTTCAGACACTATAGCATCCGTAGAAAAAGCCATGTCAAAAAGCTGGTCAAATGTATTTTTAGTAAAGAGTGATAAAATAACCTCAATCCCTAAATCGGACTGAAATGAGGAAATATCTTTTGTATTCAAAAACCCTTTAATATAAGCCGTTGCCGGATACGGAGTATTTAATTGGGTAAAAGGTGGAGTTATTAAAAGAAGGTCTTTCACAAAGTTATTTTAAAACAATGCTGCAAAGATAACTGTTCCCCTATTCATTATTCAATATCTCACGCACCGCCTGTTACTATATTAGTTGATTTCTGTATACTTTTTGCAAACTTCTGTATAGTGCGATAATTTTCTGCACGATCCGGTAAAAATGAAAAAAACTTTTTTTCAATACTTACTATAATAGCATCTGGTGTTTTATTAACTGTCAGAATAGAATCTGAAAATTTTCGTTCAAATTGAACCTTCAATTTATTCTCAGTATTCTCAATAATTTCCAAGTCCAATAATGGATTTTTAATCATTTCATAAAATTGACCCCAATTTTCTTTAGTGTTCTCTAATTTCAAACTGTGCTTAGATTCTAAAAAATCTTCATAAGCAATATCATTAAACTTTTCATAGTCAAAAAGTTGCCAAAAAGTAAGACCGAATGCTCCCACAAACCCCACAATCAGGAAAAAAATCCAATCATCGAAATTAAACTGACTACTTAAAATCCCAAAAGCCAAACAAAATGGAAAAAACATAAGAATTTTTAATAAAAACTTGGTGGTTTTGTTTTGCATATCAGAATACTAATTAAATGATTTATACTAATATAAGAAAAATCTTACTCGTTATTTAATATCTCACGCACCGCTTGTTGATAAGCTCTTGGATTACTGGCTTTTTTAATCTTTTTAAATGCTTTATGCGGATTGGAAGTTGACAATGCAAAATACTCCCAAAAACCACGCATTTTCATTTTTATAGGCGTTGGTCCAGATAATGCCTCGTCGTATTGCCGATAAATGGTATCATGAAATTCAGAGAAAATTTTCCAGCGATCTTCTGGGTATTCAGTAGTGTTATTCTTAATCATACTAGGTAGAAATGGGTCGGCAATTAATCCTCTACCCATCATAAAATGGTCAATACAAGGAAAACGCTCCTTCATTTCCTTAAACTTAGCAACGGTTGTTATATCGCCATTATAATACAAAGTATGCTTCGTACTTTCTATACATTTTTGGAATGCATCTAAATCTACCCCCCCTTTATATAATTGTTTGCCAATACGTGCATGAATGGCAACATTCTTTAACGGGTACTTATCTAGAATAGGAAAAACATCTAATATTTCTTCTGCATTTTCATAGCCCATTCGCATTTTCATAGAAACCACCACATCTGTTTCGTCGTGAGCTCGTTGTAAAATATGGTCTATTTTCTCAGGATTACAAATGAGTCCGCTACCCATACCCTGCTTCGTTACCATTGGGTAAGGACAACCTAAATTCCAGTTCAGCTCTTTGTAGCCTAAACTCTGAATATACTTTACAACAAATAAAAACTCATCGGCGTCGCCGGTCATTACCTGCGGTATCACCTCTAAAGTGGTATTATTCTCTGGTTGTAAATCTTTCTGGTATGAGTTTTTAATAACCATTTTTCCATTCAAACGAATGTATGGCGCATAGAATGTATCAATACCTCTAAAATATTTATGGAATGTATTTCGAAATCTAAAATCGGTAAAACCCTGTAATGGGGATGATAATAAGGTAACTGACATGTATGTTTTACTGCGTTAGGTGCAAACTTTTCAATTTTGCAACAACAGATTCAGCTGCAAAAATAGCGCCTTCCATGTAACCAGAGTGATGTTTTGATGTTTCTGCACCAGAAATAAACAATTTATTAGCAAACAAAGGCTCTTGATATAATGCATGCCCGCCATTTTGATGCGGAAACAAATTAGCTACCTGCCTGTTAGATTTCGTAAACTCTTCATCATACCAAGTCGTTTCATGATATGATTCATATTGCAAAGCTTCTTCTCCGAAAACCATTTTCAACTGGGCTTCAATTTTCTCCTTACGTTGTTCTTTGGTAAAACGAGCACAACTACCAGATGCAAAACCTACCAGTGCAAAAGACTCATTTTCCACATTAGATTGATCATAGAATTCTGTCAACGGACCAACATTGCTAAATATAGTACCTGACTTTCCTTGATCTCTCCAAAATGGCTTCTTGTACGTTAAAGCAACTTTTATGGAGTCTTGCATCCAAGTGTGGGTCTGTTCTGCTAAGGAAATTATATCATTTGGTAACGCCGGAGAAAATTCTATTAGGTTTATTAAAGCTGCAGGTGGTAATGTCGTAATAACAATATCGACATTTAATGTGCGGGAATTGGTTTTTACCTCAGCATTGTTATCAAGCACATTTACCTCGTTGACCACTTCTTTTAAAAAGATAGTATTTGGTCTTAATTTAGCAGCGATTGAGTTTAGCAAATCTACCGTACCATTTTTAAAGCGATAGCTAGGGCTATTGTTTGGCACTGTAATTTCTTGTGGCGGCACATTTGAAAATGTTTGAAAATAAGAGGTGCCGGTCATAAATTGTTCAAAAAAAGGAACCTTGAATTCTTCTACGATATCCAATAAATGAAAATGGCTATCATTAAACCATGTAGCGCCCATTTCAAATTTAGCGTTCCCCGATCGTAAAGTATGTATTCTACCACCAATTCTATCTCGTGCTTCTAATACTATGACATCAAAACCTAATTCTTGTAAACGATACGCGGATAATAAACCCGTTAATCCTGCGCCGATAATAGCTACCGATGTATTCATGTTGTTAAGTTATTCTAATTAAAAAATGTATAGTAAAATAGCTATTGCCAACTTAGTTCAATTTTTAAATCTATTGTCCGTTCAAGTGATTTTGTTCCCTTTTTAGGAACTCAAATTGTATCGAGAACCTTTAACCTTTAAGACAAAAAGGTTCTCGATATACTCTATTTTTCAATGATACTATTGTAAAATAAAGCACTCGAACTGACATTATTCCTTTCAATACTTATATGGTACAAATATTATAAAGTCTTTGACTGCAGTACGCTGGCCGTCACCAATAACTGACCAATATGTCTTTGGCTATGCTCGGCAGCGTGAAATAGGAGTCCGATTACGGTTGATGGCAATTTCTTTCTACCCACTGTTCTTTTTTCGGTAAGTGAAGATTCTGGCAATGTTTTAAAGTATGCTATAGCTTCGGCAACCTTTGTCGAGAATTGCTCTTGCAAATCAACTACTTCAGTGTTTAAATTAAAAGCACCTTCCTTTTTTAGGAATTGAAATTGCTCATCTGATAACGGTTCGCCCTTGGCATAGGTCAACATTCTATCTAGTACACCTGTAATATGATTCATATGAAACCCAACAGAAGCTCTACCAGACGTTTTTGCCCATAAAAGTTCTTTAGGAAAATCAGCAGTATACTCTTTAAGTTCTCTTTCAGACTGTAGTAATGCGTGAGCAGCAGGTTGTAGCAAATCTGGAACACCTTGTATAGGTCCGCTCAACCAAAATTCATATTCTTCATTTTTCATAGTAGTACTTCCTAAATAACGCTGCGTTTAAAGTCTCTCTTGTATCACTGAACTTACTACATAAAACAGAATTATTATAGGTATCGCCATGAATTTCATGGTAACGATAAGCACTAGACTAATAATCAAAAAGATATAACGCATGGCATTATCCTTAAAACTGGTATTCTTGAATTTTAATGCAAATAGCGGCAAATTGGCATTTAGCAAATAGGCACTTACCAACGTTAGTATGATCAAAAACCATTGATTAAGAATAAGGCTGTTCAGAAAATCATTGTTTTGATATAAAAGAATAAGAGGTAATGAAAGTATTAAAAGTGCATTTGCAGGTGTCGGTAAACCGATAAAGGAAGATGTCTGATTTTCATCTATATTGAATTTCGCCAAACGATAACCGGATGCCATTGTAATTATAAACCCTAAAAACGGAATTAAATGTATGAACTGAAACTTACCAGCTTCCATCAAAAAGTGAGAACCATCGCCCCATCCGCTAGTTTGCGACATTGCCAATAATTGAAACATAACAATACCAGGTACTAGCCCACTAGTAATCATATCTGCCAAAGAGTCTAATTGCAAACCCAATTCACTTTTTACATCTAGAACACGAGCCGCCAATCCGTCAAAAAAATCAAAGAAAATGCCTATTGCGACAAATATGGCAGCAAACTCTAACCTATTCATAACAGCAAACATGGTAGCCACACAGCCACAGAAAACATTTAATAAAGTAATAAAATTAGGAATATGCTTTTTCATAATAGTCGGTCTAAAATTACAATTTCAAAAGGCAGAATACCTCATCTCAATTATTGCTCTAAATTAATATAATTATATGGTGGTAGTGGTATTCTGACCTAAAAAGCTATTAGACCATCAATATTCTATAAAGCCTTAGAAGTTACCCATTGAAATTAGCGGAGTACAACAATCGTAATTACAACCACTTAAGTATATGGTTTTGAAATATAAATTACCTTTTAAAGGGTCATATCACAAATCAATTCTTAAATGAAAAATATTATGCACGCATAGTATTGTTTAGTTGGCATTTTAGAATTAAATTATAGACTTTGTAACAATTTTATAAAAAAAATTAAAATTTTACAACAAATAATCTTAAATACTAACCATTAAATACATTTCCAAAAAATGAAGATTAAAAAGGTTTTAGTAGCCAACAGAAGTGAAATTGCAATTCGTGTATTACGTGCCTGTACAGAGCTGAACATTAAAACAGTTGCTATTTACACTTATGAAGATCGCTATTCTCAACACCGAAACAAAGCCGATGAATCTTACCAAATTGGAGAAGATAATCAGCCATTAAAACCTTATTTAGACATTCCACAAATTATAGCTTTGGCGAAGGCTAAAAATGTAGATGCCATTCACCCAGGCTACGGTTTCTTATCTGAAAATTCTGAATTTGCAAGACAATGTGCAGCTAACGATATCATTTTCATCGGTCCGGATCCAAAAGTAATGGACGATCTAGGAGATAAGATTACCGCTAAGAAAGTTGCGGTAAAATGTAACGTCCCTATTATTGAAAGCAATAAGAAAAAATTAACTTCGCTTAAAGTTGCCCTGACCGAAGCGGCAACCATAGGTTACCCGATAATGCTAAAAGCTGCCTCAGGTGGTGGTGGTCGTGGTATGCGAATCATTAGAAAAGATGAAGATCTTGAAATGAATTTTGATTCTGCCAGAAATGAAGCACTAAATGCTTTTGGCGATGATACTATGTTTCTTGAGAAATATGTAGAAGACCCAAAGCACATTGAAGTACAAATTGTGGCGGATAATCACGGTAACATTCGTCATTTACATGAGCGGGACTGTTCTGTACAACGCCGTCACCAAAAGGTGGTAGAAATTGCGCCTTCACATAATGTTAGTGAAAAAGTAAAACAGAATCTTTACAAATATGCCGTTGATATTGCCAAAGAAGTAAACTATAACAATATTGGAACGGTAGAGTTTTTAGTAGATCCTAATGACAATATTTATTTTATTGAAGTAAACCCAAGAATACAAGTAGAACATACGGTTACTGAAATGGTTACTGGTATTGACTTGGTGAAAACACAAATATTTATTGCCGGTAATTACAAATTAGATAGTCAGCAGATTAAAATATATGGTCAGGAAACCATTGCTACCTATGGCTTTGCATTACAATGTAGATTAACGACAGAAGACCCAGTTAATAATTTTACCCCAGATTACGGTACAGTTACTACGTATAGAAGTGCATCGGGTATGGGTATTCGTTTAGATGCCGGTAGTATTTACCAAGGGTATCAAGTGAGTCCGTTCTTTGATTCAATGTTGGTAAAAGTATCATCTCACGGTAGAACACTTGATGGCGCTACCCGTAAAATGGTACGTGCATTAAAAGAGTTTAGAATTAGAGGTGTTGAAACCAATATTCATTTCTTACAGAATGTCATTCAGCATCCTACTTTCAAAAATGGAAAGGTAACGGTGAATTTTATACAGAACACTCCTGCCCTATTTGATATAAAACTTTCGCAAGACAGAACCTCAAAGGTGGTAAACTTTCTTGCCGAAGTTATCGTAAACGGCAATTCTGATGTAAAGCATATTGATGAAAGCAAAGTTTTCAGAAATGCCAAAGTACCAAAATTCAATCCGTTAGAACCACATACAAAGGGAACCAAAGATATGCTGACCGAAATGGGTCCAGAGAAATTTTGTACTTGGTTAATGGATGAAAAGAAAATTCATTATACAGATACCACTATGCGTGATGCGCATCAATCTTTATTGGCAACAAGAATGCGTACGTATGACATGTTGCGTGTTGCCGAAAGTTATGCCAAAAATCATCCAAACACTTTTAGTATGGAAGTTTGGGGAGGCGCTACTTTTGATGTTAGTATGCGATTTTTACATGAAAGTCCGTGGACACGATTACGTGAACTTAGAAAAGCAGTACCAAATATATTGTTTCAAATGCTACTTCGGGGATCAAACGGAGTTGGTTACAAAGCATACCCTGATAACTTAATTGAAAAATTCGTTGAGAAATCTTGGGAGAACGGCATAGATATATTCAGGATTTTTGATTCGCTAAACTGGGTAAAAGCAATGGAACCTAGCATTAATTACGTACGTAATAAAACTGGTGGTATTGCAGAAGCAGCTTTGAGTTATACGGGAGATATTCTTGATGTAAACGAAACCAAGTACAATCTAAAATACTACACCCAGCTTGCGAAAGACCTAGAAAATGCCGGAGCGCACATGATTGCCATTAAAGATATGGCAGGACTTTTAAAGCCCTTTGCCGCTACAGAATTGGTAACCGCATTAAAAGACACGGTAAAGCTACCTATTCATTTACATACGCATGATACTTCTTCATTACAAACAACTACCTACTTAAAAGCAATTGAGGCAGGTGTAGATGTGGTAGATGTAGCATTAGGCGGATTATCAGGATTAACATCACAGCCCAACTTTAATTCGGTAGTTGAGATGATGAAAGGTCAGCCAAGGGCCAACGATTTCGATATGCCGAAGCTGAATCAGTTTTCTAACTACTGGGAAAATACAAGAGAGTTTTACTACCCGTTTGAATCAGGATTAAAATCTGGTACTGCAGAAGTATATGGTCATGAAATACCAGGTGGACAATATTCGAACCTACGTCCGCAAGCAACAGCATTAGGACTAGGAGACCGATTTGATGAAGTGAAGAAAATGTATGCCGATGTCAACAAGCTTTTTGGAAACCTGATCAAGGTAACGCCAAGTTCTAAAGTAGTAGGTGATATGGCAATATTCTTGGTAACCAATGAACTTACTACCGAAGATGTAATGACACGTGGCGAGGAAATATCTTTCCCCGATTCTGTCATTAGTTTCTTTATGGGAGATTTAGGTCAGCCCGTTGGCGGATTCCCTAAAAAGCTTCAAAAAATCATTCTTAAAAACAAGAAGCCGTACACCAATAGACCAAATGCACATTTAGCACCAACAGATTTCGACAAGGAATTTAAAGCCTTTAAAAAGAAGTTTCAAAAAGGGTTTACACGTGCCATAGAAATGGAAGATTTTCTTTCATACACGCTATATCCAAAAGTATTTGAGCAAGCACATGAGAAGTATAAACTATACGGAAACCTAGCTTTGATACCTACTAAATATTTCTTCTACGGTATGAAATTACGTGAAGAGACATTGATAGAATTAGAACCTGGCAAAACCGTAATTATAAGATTACTATCAGTAGGTATACCAAATGAATTAGGCATGAGAACGGTATTCTTTCAGGTAAACGGTGAAAATAGATTCGTTGATGTTTTGGATACCTCTTTAAATCTAAAAATTGAAGAAAACGAAAAGATTGACCCTGCAAACGATAATCAGATTGGAGCACCCTTACAAGGATCCCTGTACAAGGTTTTGGTCAAAAAAGGTCAAGTAGTAAAAGAAAACGATCCGTTATTTGTTATTGAAGCCATGAAAATGGAAACTACGGTAACCGCTTTTAAGTCTGGTAAAGTAGCTTCTATTACTTTAAAGGAAGGCAGTATGGTAAAGCAAGATGATTTAGTCGTTACCATCTTATAGAGACACAACTTACTTTTGGTACATATTCTTAAAGCCACCTATTTTAGGTGGCTTTAGTTTTATTTGACCCTAGCACAACCAAATCATAGTCTTTTACAAAAATTAAAAAAAACCAACCTCCTTCAAGTCTGTTATTATTTGCATCTTTGCAGTTGCTATGAACTAGTAAAGGTATGTTCAGAAAAATCACATTTCTTTTAGTCCTCCTTTTCACTGCATTTTTGGCTCACGCTCAAAATGCACAACTATCTCCATTATCAAAAATCAGTCTCCTAACCGTTGGTACAGGCGAAGACTTAGCAGCCAAATTTGGGCATAGCGCTATACGATTGCAAGATCCAACTCTTGGTATAGATGAAGTATATGGTTACGGCAACTATGATTTTGAAGACCCAAACTTCTATTTGAATTTTACACGTGGTAAACTATCCTATACCATTTCTAGAATTCCATTCAAATATTTTGAATACTCTTACCAACAAGAAAAACGTTGGGTACGAGAACAAAGCTTAAATTTAAACCTCGAACAGCGTAAAGCAATTATTACATTTTTAGAGCACAACTTACTACCAGAAAACAAGAAGTATAAATATGACTTTTTGTTCGATAATTGTGCCACCAGAATACCAATGGTATTTGAAAAAACTTTGGGTGACACATTCAAATTCGATTACAATTACCTAGAAGAACAATTAACGTTTAGGGAGTTGATTCGTTTAAAACTGAATCCGAATTCATGGTCCAATTTCGGTATTGATTTAGCTTTAGGCTCTGTAATCGACAGAGAAGCATCACCATACGAGCATTTGTTCTTACCTATTTATGTGTATGAGCAAATGAAGCACACCACTTTAGATGGCAAACCGATAGTTAAAAAAGAAACTGTATTATTAGACATACCAGAACAAGAAGACAGGTCTCTCCTATTTTTAACCCCTTTATTTTGGCTAAGCATTTTTTTGATTTTAGTCTGTTGCGTTACTTATAGCGATTACAAAAATCTACGCAGAAATAAATGGTTAGACTTTGGGTTATTTGCAGTTACCGGATTAGCAGGTATACTTATATTATTTCTGTGGTTTGCAACAGACCATTTAGCCACCAAAGCCAACTTTAATTCCCTTTGGGCATTTGCTCCAAACATTGTCGTAGCATTTGTACTGATTAAAAAACAGATACCGTCATGGATGATCACGTATATCATATTCTTGACCATATTACTTGGCATCACTTCTATATTATGGATTTTTAAAATTCAAGTGTTTTCTATATTATTAATCATTGTATTACTAGCATTGGCTATACGCTATCTATATTTGATCTATTATTTTAAGAATAAATCACCTCGGGGCAAACCCGCAAGGCATTGAATTGAAAATTTAATTTAGATTGCGACGCAACCATCGGAGCATTTAAATCTCGATTATCGAGTAAACAAATAGCCAAAAAATAAAAATCTAGCGACCATTTTATGAATTTACTTACCGTTGAAAATATTTCTAAATCCTATGGCGAATTAGTACTTTTTGATAACCTCTCTTTTGGAATCAATAAAGACCAAAAAATTGCCTTGATCGCTAAAAACGGTACAGGAAAAACATCGATTCTTAATATACTGTCGGGTGCAGATACACCAGATAGCGGACAAGTAAACTACCGTAAATCTACACGTGTATCGTTCTTGGCACAAGAACCGAAAATGAATCCTAATTTAACTATCGAGGAAACTATTTTTGCTTCTGACAACGAAGTATTACAAGTTATTAAAAATTATGAAAAGGCACTTTTAAATCCCGAAGAAGCAGATGCCTATCAAAAAGCATTTGAAGCAATGGACCGTTTTCAAGCTTGGGATTTTGAAACGCAATACAAGCAGATTCTATTTAAATTAAAGTTAGATGATTTAAATGCCAAGGTGGGTAAACTTTCTGGTGGACAAAAAAAGCGTTTAGCATTGGCAAATGCCCTTATCAACAAACCAGATCTTTTGGTCTTAGATGAACCTACCAACCATTTAGATTTAGAAATGATCGAATGGTTAGAAGAGTTCTTCGCCAAAGAAAACATGACCTTGTTCATGGTAACGCACGATCGTTATTTTTTAGAGCGTGTATGTAATGAAATTATAGAATTAGAAAACGGGAAGCTTTATCCATACAAAGGAAACTACTCTTATTACCTAGAAAAGAAAGAAGCCCGTATAGAGCAAGAAGCAGTTGAGCAGCATAAAACAGAATTATTATTTAAGAAAGAGTTAGATTGGATGCGCAGACAACCAAAAGCGCGTACTACCAAATCAAAATCTCGAATAGATGATTTCGCTGTTATAAAAGATAAAGCAAGTCAACGCAGAAAAGACCACCAAGTTCAGTTAGAATTGAATATGGAGCGTATGGGAAGCAAAATTCTTGAACTACACAAGATTTCAAAATCTTTTCCCAACAAACCAATTCTTGACAAATTTGAATATGTATTTCAAAAAGGAGAGCGTATTGGTATTATAGGAAAGAACGGTACTGGAAAATCGACTTTCTTAAATATATTAAGTGGTCGTGACCAGCCTGACAGCGGTAAAGTTGTTGTGGGTGAAACTATCAAATTTGGGTACTATACACAAAAAGGTATCGAAATAATAGAAGGTCAGAAAGTTATTGATGTCATTAGAGAGTTCGGTGATTACATTCCGCTAATGAAAGGCAGACAAATTTCTGCACAACAGTTATTGGAGCGTTTTCTATTCGACAGAAAAAAGCAATATGATTTTGTAGATAAGTTAAGTGGTGGTGAACGTAAGCGACTTTATCTGTGTACGATATTGATACAGAACCCCAACTTTCTTATTCTTGATGAACCTACCAATGATCTAGATATTGTTACCCTTAATGTTTTGGAAAGCTTTTTAATGGATTTTCAAGGATGTTTAATGGTGGTTTCGCACGACCGTTACTTTATGGATAAGATCGTAGATCACCTTTTTGTATTTAGAGGTGATGGAGTTGTCGAAAATTTCCCAGGAAACTACTCAGACTACCGTGCATACGAAGACAGCCAGGTCCAAGAAAAGAGGGAACAGAAAGAAACGCAATCTAACATCAAGACCAATTGGAAAGAGCCCGATGCGGCTACCAAGATTTCATACGCCGAACAACAAGAGTATAAAAAATTGGAGAGAGAGATTCAGAAATTAGAAAAATTAAAAAAAGTACTACAGGAAAAGTTTAACGATGGTTCATTGAGCGGTGATGATATTAAAATCATGTCTATTGAATTAAACGATATAAGCGATGCTATCAACAGTAAGACAGAACGTTGGTTTGAACTTTCTGCACTAATGGAGGGCTAAGCCATATTACACTAGTCTAAATATACATTTTCAATACTTGTTAAAACTTGTTAAAAACAATAATCTTTACCGTTACAATTCTAATTTACAACACTATTCTTATCTTTTGCAAAAATTGAAAAAATAATTAGTGTTCCGTTTAATTTCTCATTTAAAATTTCTTTTTTCTGCCACCAATCAACATGGTGTACATTCACCATTTGTGTATAACTATGTGACCAAATGTCTTTATAAAAAAGATACATTAAAGCTTCCGGTTATCTTAAAAGTGCTCGTTAAAAGTATTTGTTATTTTAATTATAATACGATACTCCTGCTAGAAAACTATAAATCATCCGAAGAAAATATAATACAACATTGCCCTAATGTGTCTATCGTTAAAAACAATGCTGACCTTGTCATTGGTAATGTATCAGATTTGCAAAGCTCTCACTTAAAGGTAAATGAATTATCAAATAACTGCATGCTTCTTTTAGACGGAATCCATGAAAAGCCATTAAACAATAAAAGCTGGGAACTTATAAAAGAACTAGAACATGTTCGTGTCACCATAGATCTTTTTTATTGTGGTGTAATTTTCTTTAGAAAAGAACAAGTAAAGGAGCATTTTAAAATACGGATATAAACCAGTAATTTTAAACTAAATCAAATCTTAATGAGCAGCAATACCATTTATATAACCTTAGGAGTTGTATTCGCTATTTATTTAGCCATACGCATAACCAGTAAAGGTAAATCGAAAGCTAGAAAATCAAGAAAATTCATGGGCGATTATGAGCGAAAAGATAAAAAATAGCGAAAACTCTTCTTTATCAATTTTCACTTTTCACTTCTAAATATGAATTGCTACACACAAATTCACTCAACAATCTATAAAAATGAACATATATACCAAAACTGGAGATGACGGCACTACGGGATTATTTGGTGGTACACGGGTACCCAAGCACCATATTCGTATTGAAAGTTATGGCACTATAGATGAATTAAATTCTTGGCTTGGACTAATAAGAGACCAAAATATTACACCGCAATATCAAAACCAACTGGTTACAATTCAAGAACATTTATTTACAATAGGTGCTATTTTAGCTACCGACCCTGAAAAGGTAGTTTTTAAAAATGGAGAAGAACGGTTAACTATTACAAAGGTAGGCGTCTCCGAGATATTTTTTTTGGAGCAGGCTATTGATGAAATGGATAATCAATTGCCCCAAATGACCCATTTTATTCTTCCTGGCGGCCACACTACCGTGTCATACTGTCATATTGCTCGTACGGTATGCAGAAGAGCAGAACGCATATCAACTTTATTATATAAAAATGAGCCATTTGATAAAAATGTACTTTCCTTTATAAATAGGCTTTCAGACTACCTATTCGTATTGGCAAGAAAATTGTCATTTGACTTACAAGCGAATGAAATAAAATGGGTCCCCAAAAAAAAGAACTAATAAATATATAATTTATTCGTTATCAATTAATAAATGCAAAAAAAGAGTAGGTAAACTTAAATTTATTACTAATTTCTTTGCTATCTCAATTTTAAAATTACTTTTGCAAAAAAATAAAATCAAACAATTACTATGTATTGGACATTAGAATTAGCATCTTATTTAAGTGATGCACCTTGGCCGGCAAGTAAAGATGAGTTAATAGATTACTCCATCAGAACTGGAGCCCCTCTTGAAGTTGTAGAGAACTTACAATCTATGGAAGAAGAAGGTGGCGAGATATATGAATCTATCGAAGAGATTTGGCCTGACTATCCTACGGAAGAAGACTACCTCTGGAATGAGGACGAATATTAATATTCGATATCATAATAACTACTAAAAAGTCTCTTCGGAGGCTTTTTTTTTATGTAATTTTGACATGTTTTTAGGTAAATCAGTTGAAAAATTAAGACTGGAATGCCTTTTGCTCTTTTACAGCGTCGATCATATTTATCGATTCTAAAATATGTTGAAACCTATTCTTTCTATTATAGTTAGAAAAATTTCAATTCTAATAGTTTAAAATATATGAGTTTCATTAATTCCATTCTAAAGGCATTCGTTGGTGATAAATCACAAAAAGATGTAAAGGAATTACAGCCTTTAGTAGATAAAATAAAGTCGTTTGAATCGCAGTTAGAGAGCCTTAGTCACGATGAACTTAGGCAAAAAACCATAGGATTTAAAAGGGTTATTCAAGATGCCATCAAAGAAAAAACGAATCAGATAAACACATTAGAAGGAGAGGTTAAAAACTCTACCGATATTGATAAGAACGAAGATATCTATACTGAAATAGACAAGTTAAAGGAAGAAGCTTACACCATTTCCGAGGAGACCCTTAATCAAATATTACCAGAAGCTTTTGCTGTCGTTAAAGAAACTGCCAAACGTTTTGCCAACAATTCTACATTAAAGGTGACCGCTTCAGAGTATGACAGAACTTTGTCAGGCACCAAGGATTATGTCACCCTAGAAGGAACAGATGCCGTCTGGAAAAATTCTTGGGACGCTGCCGGCAAAGAGGTTACTTGGGACATGGTCCATTATGATGTTCAGCTTATTGGTGGTATTGCCATGCATCAAGGTAAAATTGCCGAGATGCAAACTGGTGAAGGTAAAACCCTTGTCGCCACCCTTCCATTATATCTAAATGCATTAAGCGGTAACGGTGCCCATTTGGTAACTGTAAATGATTACTTGGCAAAAAGGGATAGTGCTTGGATGGCTCCAATATTTCAATTTCATGGACTATCTGTAGATTGTATAGATTACCACAGACCAAACTCTGATGGTAGACGTGCAGCCTACAATGCCGATATCACATACGGAACAAATAATGAATTCGGATTCGATTACCTAAGGGATAATATGGCGCACACACCAAAAGATTTGGTACAACGTCCACATAATTATGCCATAGTAGATGAGGTCGATTCAGTTTTGGTCGATGATGCCCGTACACCCTTAATTATATCTGGCCCTGTACCAGAAGGGGATCGTCATGAATTCAATGAATTAAAACCAAAGGTTGATGAGATCGTTAGAAAGCAACGTCAGCATTTAACGGGAGTTTTAGCAGAGGCTAAAAAGTTAATCGCAGAAGGTGACACTAAAGAAGGTGGTTTCTTATTATTAAGAGTCTACAGAGGTCTACCTAAAAATAAAGCATTAATTAAATTCTTAAGTGAAGAAGGAGTAAAACAATTGCTTCAAAAAACAGAGAATTATTACATGCAAGACAACAACAGGGAAATGCCGGTTGTTGATGAAGACTTACTTTTTGTAATCGATGAAAAGAACAATCAAATAGAATTGACCGATAAAGGAGTTAATTATATTTCTGGAGAGCAGGATAAAGATTTCTTCGTTATGCCAGATATCGGTGGAGAAATTGCCAAGATTGAAAATCAAAATCTTGAAATTGAAAAAGAAGCCGAACTTAAAGAAGAGCTTTTTAAAGATTTCACTATAAAGAGTGAGCGTATTCATACCATGAGTCAATTACTAAAAGCGTACACTTTATTCGAAAAGGATACCGAGTATGTGGTAATGGACAATAAGGTAATGATCGTAGATGAGCAGACCGGTCGTATTATGGACGGTCGAAGATACTCTGATGGATTGCACCAAGCAATAGAAGCAAAAGAGAATGTAAAGATCGAAGCATTAACACAAACTTTTGCAACGGTTACGTTACAGAACTACTTTAGAATGTACCGCAAGCTAGCGGGTATGACAGGTACCGCTGTTACCGAAGCCGGTGAATTCTGGGAAATCTACAAGTTAGATGTAATGGAGATTCCTACGAACAGACCTATTGCTAGAGCAGATAAAAATGATCTTATCTACAAGACAAAAAGAGAAAAGTACAATGCCATTATTGAAGAAGTAACCAAAATAAGTCAGGCAGGTAGACCTGTTTTGATCGGTACAACCTCTGTAGAGATATCAGAATTGTTATCTAAGTTATTGAGCGTTCGTAAAGTACCACACAATGTACTGAACGCTAAACTTCATAAGAAAGAAGCAGATGTAGTTGCTGAAGCAGGTAATGCCGGTATTGTAACTATTGCAACCAACATGGCTGGTCGTGGTACAGATATTAAATTGTCTGATACAGTTAAAAAAGCAGGGGGACTAGCAATCATAGGTACGGAAAGACATGATTCTCGTCGTGTAGATAGACAGTTACGTGGTCGTTCTGGTCGTCAAGGAGATCCAGGAAGTTCCCAATTCTATGTTTCTTTAGAAGATAACTTAATGCGTTTGTTCGGTTCTGATAGAGTTGCTAAAATGATGGATAAAATGGGCTTGGAAGATGGTGAAGTTATTCAGCATAGCATGATGACCAAATCTATTGAACGTGCTCAGAAAAAAGTCGAAGAGAACAACTTTGGTGTACGTAAGCGTCTATTGGAGTATGATGATGTTATGAACGCGCAACGTGAAGTTGTATACAAAAGAAGACGTCACGCATTACAGGGTGAGCGTTTAAAACTAGACATCGCCAATATGGTCTACGATACCTGTGAGGTTATTGTAGAAAGTAATAAAGCTGCAAGTGATTACAAGAATTTAGAATTTGAATTGATCAAGTACTTCTCTATTACAGCACCTGTAGATGAAGCTGAGTTTGGCAAATTATCTGTTCAAGAAATTACCGGTAAAATATATAAGACTGCATACGAGCATTATAATGATAAGATGGAACGTAATGCTGCAGCCGCATTCCCAGTGATTAAAAAGGTCTATGAAGACAATGATAATAATTTTGAGCGCATTGTAGTTCCCTTTACCGACGGAATTAAAAGTTTGAATGTGGTCACTAATCTTCAAGAAGCATATGATAGTAATGGTAAGCAATTGATTACCGATTTTGAGAAAAACATCTCTTTGGCTATTATAGATGATTCGTGGAAAACACATCTTCGTAAGATGGATGAGTTGAAGCAATCTGTACAATTAGCTGTTCACGAACAAAAAGACCCTTTATTGATTTATAAGTTCGAAGCATTTGAACTTTTTAAATCAATGATCGAAAAAGTGAACAAAGATGTTGTCTCATTCTTATTTAAAGGTGAATTACCTTCTGAGAACCCTAATGCTATTCAAGAGGAAAGAAACGTTCAACGTAAAGATAATTTACAAACGACAAAAGAGGAAATTCCTAATAGTGATGAATTAGCGGCACGTAGCAGAGCAGTTAGTCAAAATCAAACTCAACGACCTGTTGTTACAGAAACTATTACAAGGGAACAACCGAAAATAGGAAGAAACGAACGTGTTACCATTAAAAATGTAATGAGCGGTGAAAGTAAAACGGTAAAGTTTAAACAAGCTGAACCACTTTTACAAAATGGATCATGGGTTTTGACTAAAGATTAATTTAGAATAGAACTATTCTATTAAAAAAGGCATCCAATAGGATGTCTTTTTATTTTTTTATCTAACCAACTATAAATAAATAAGCGGTATAATTAATACGTAATTGTAAATCATTCCTTTATGACGATTTACATAAAATATGCCTTAACAGTTTATTTAATATTTTTAACCATTATTTAGTCAAAAAAAAAGTGTAATTGAAAAAAATAATCGTGGTTTTAACTATACTAAAATAGAAAATACTAGTATAATGATAAAAACATAATTAGATTTACATTACGTAATTCGTATGTTTTCTAGCACATAAATAATATCTATGCCCGGATTTACCATTGACAATGAACGTATACTGGATAAAACCAAACTATTTTTAAGAGTAAACTATACTGTAAGTATCATCTCTATTTTTTTTGGGGCTCTGTGTTATTTTATTTTAAATATTACCCGAATAATTCCCTATACACTTATTGGCTTTGCGTTATTGAACACCGTCAATCTTTTATATTTCAGAGTTCATAAGAAAATTTCACCCACATTTAATTTCTCTTCCATAATCGGTCTAATTTGTGCTGTAATAGTAACAGTATATAGTGGCGGCATTCACAGTTCGTTTATTTTTATGATTCCTCTAATTGCTTTTGGCAGTTTTATTAACAGCTCTAAATACGGTAGAATATATCTTAACATTATCATAGTACTTATTCTTTTAGTCTTTACACAAACAATCCCTGAATTAAGTTATACCGAGAATGTTGTTCCAGAAGAATCCAGTTCTATTTTTAGTTTGATATCGGTATTATCTGCCGTATTCATATTAGGTAACACTTTAGGCAAAACTTTACTTAAAACCTATAATGCCATGTACCGCTCAAAAAAGGCATTGTCCATACAGGTTCATGAAAAAGAAAATCTTTTAAAAGAAGTCCATCACAGGGTAAAAAACAATTTACAAACTGTATCTAGCCTATTGAGTTTACAATCAAGAAATATTGAAACAGGGCCAATGAAAGGAATATTAAAAGGCACCCAAAATAGGGTTATTGCCATGGCTATGGTTCATGAAATGTTATATATGCATAGTGACATTAGTCATATTGAATATAAATCATATGTTCAAGAATTAAGTGATTATTTAATTCGGTCCATAAAAGGAAATGACAATCAAGTAAATTTAAAAATCGATATCCCAGATATTAAATTAGGAATAGACACAGCAATTCCGCTAGGTTTACTAATTAATGAAGCACTGACCAATGCATTAAAGTATGGCATTGAAGGCGATAAGGAGGGAAGAATCAGCATTAGGCTACAACAGGAAACAGAACAGAAGAATTGCTATATTTTAGAAATCGGTGATAATGGTGTTGGTTTCCCCGAATCTATAAATTACAAAACAACCAAGTCTCTAGGTTTAAAATTAATTCACAATCTTACACGTCAATTAAAAGGTACTATCTCTAGAGATCACTCTAAAAAAGGCACTAATTACATTATTAAATTTTACGAAATAAAGCAACAATTATCTCCAGTTGCTTAACCATTGTTAGTCAATATCGATTTTATTATTTTTTTCGTTAAGTTGATAGACAAGTAACCAATTTATTTTACATAAAACATTGTTCTTGAAGGCAATGATTTTTTTCCATTATATTCACCCGTTAACTCCAAACCATTTGAAGGCGATGGTCCACACAACTAATTAATTATTAGAGGTGTAATACTAATTAACGGTAATGGCGCACCAGAATGTACCTCATATCGAGTTTCATTGACATACACACCCATATTGGTGTTGACGCACAAAGAGCAGGTCCAGATTATGTTTTCAAAATTCGGATGGGTCACACAGTATAACTACCGTATATGAAGTTACGGCTAGAGATACTGATATTGCAATGGATTTATAATATAAAAGAAAAAAAATCATCGCACCATATCATTTCTTATACAGCATTCGGGCAAACAAACAAATCATTCAATCCACTCAACGATGTTCCTATTTCAACCCCAGAACGAGCAAAATCGCTTTGAAAATACCAAAAAATTATGGGCATAAGCTGCCGAACCTTATTCAGAACATT
>Ga0209344_10002363_pt1 | contig 21231 bp, 19 predicted proteins | sample Cruoilmetagenom6_FD_187293 | JGI IMG/M metagenome (GOLD analysis project Ga0209344, IMG submission 187293) | Oil polluted marine microbial communities from Coal Oil Point, Santa Barbara, California, USA - Santa Barbara Oil Seep Sample 6 (SPAdes)... | ecosystem: Environmental > Aquatic > Marine... | reverse complement strand
CTGTAAAGACGACGTAAAAGTCACCATGCGTGCAATGGTTTTGGATGTAACGCCAAATGAGACAGGAATAGATACCCCTGCAGCAGCAGAAGAAACCAGTCAAGAAGAAGCGCCAGCCGCTGTTGAAGTGCTAGATGCCGAGCTGGTTGAGAAGGGTAAAAAAATCTTTAAGAAATGTAAGTCCTGTCACCAAATAGGTGCAAAGGCGAAAAATAAGACGGGCCCGATCCTAACAGGGATCATTGGGTCGCCTGCAGGTGCTGTTGATGGGTTTAAATATTCGAAAAGCATGAAAGCTGCAGCCGAAGGCGGATTGGTATGGACTGAGGAACAGATTGCCGCGTTTCTAGCGAAACCTAAAGCCTATTTAAAGGGGACAAAAATGTCGTTTGCAGGGCTTAAGAAAGAACAGGATCAACTGGCTATTATCGAATATCTGAAATCTGTAGAGTGATCTGATATGATTTTCCGAATGTTCCTCCCTATAACTTTCGCTTCAACTATTGCTGCGAGTGTTGTCTTTGGCGAGGGACTTGGGGATGCTGGTAAGGGTACTAAGATTTTCTCAAAGTGCAAATCGTGCCATCGAATTGGAAATGGTGCAATAAACCGTGTTGGGCCCCATTTAAATGGTATCTTTGGGCGTAAAGCTGGCACTATTGACGGGTTTGCATATTCAAAATCTATGGTGCGTGCAGGTGTGGATGGTTTGGTTTGGACAGCAGAAACATTAGACGCTTATTTGGAAAACCCAAAGTCGCTTGTATCTAAAACACGTATGAATTTTCGCGGTTTGAAAAACCCACAAGCCCGTGCCGATTTGCTGGCATTTTTACGCGGCTACTCTGACGAACCTATAAATATTCCTGAAGCAGAACCAACAGCAACAAAAACAGATTTGAAAATAGATCCCGCAATTCTTACCATTAAAGGCGATCCGGAATACGGTGAATATCTTTCTGGTGAATGTAAGACATGTCATCAATCCGGGGGAGAGGATGATGGCATCCCAGCGATTACAAAATGGCCGGAAGAAGACTTTGCGATTGCAATGCACGCATACAAACAAAAACTACGACCGCACCCTGTCATGCAGATGATGGCGGGTCGTTTATCAGACGAAGAGATCGCGGCATTAGCCGCATATTTCAAAGACCTTGAGTAAAGGCAAATAGGGAGGAAGTTAAGATGAAAATGAATAGAAGAAGCTTTATAGGGACTGTGACTGCGGCCACTGCAACTTTATCCGCTCCGATGGTTATGGGTTCTGGAAAACCGCGCGTTGTTGTTGTGGGTGGCGGTGCAGGTGGCGCAACTGCTGCACGTTACATAGCAAAAGACAGCAAGGGCGGGATCGATGTAACATTGATTGAACCAAGCCGCGCGTATTACACATGTTTCTTTTCCAATCTTTATATTGGTGGTTTGCGCGATATTAACTCAATTAGCCATTCCTACGGTACATTAGCCACAAATGGTGTGAACGTTGTGCATGATTGGGCGATTGGTGTGGATCGCGCTGCAAAGACTGTATCATTAGCAGGTGGCGGGACTGTTCCATACGATAAATTGATACTTAGCCCGGGTATCGATTTCGTAGAGGGTGCTGTCGAAGGTTGGGATACAAGTGCACAAAATGCTATGCCTCATGCCTATAAGGCTGGTTCGCAAACAGAATTGCTTAAAGCACAAATTATGGCAATGCCACAGGGTGGTACATTTGCGATGGTAGCCCCACCAAATCCTTTTCGTTGTCCTCCAGGGCCATATGAGCGTGTGTCTATGGTTGCACACTTGTTAAAAGCGAATAACCCAACGGCAAAGATTATTGTGGCCGACCCGAAGCCGAAGTTTTCAAAGATGTCATTGTTCCAAGAAGGCTGGGCCGAGCATTATGAAGGCATGATTGATTGGATTGGTGAGGATTTTGGCGGCGGAAATGTATCTGTTGATCCTGCCGCGATGACTGTGACCATTGATGGTGAATTAACCAAAGTTGATGCCTGTAATGTTATCCCGGCAATGAAGGCGGGGCATATCGCACATTTGGCCGGTGTGACTGATGGCAATTGGGCACCTGTTAATGCTGCTGATATGAGCACAAAAGCAGACCCTGATGTTTATGTTCTGGGCGATTCAAGCCAACAGGGCGATATGCCAAAATCTGGGTTCTCGGCAAACAGCCAAGCAAAAGTTTGTGCAAATGCTGTACGCGGTGCATTGACTGGATCGAAAGTATTCCCCGCAAAGTTCTCAAATACATGCTGGTCTTTGATCGAGATCAACGACGGCGTAAAAGTTGGTGCTACATATCAAGCAACACCAGAAAAGATCGCCAAAGTAGATGGGTTCATTTCTAAAACAGGTGAAACAGCTGAGGTGCGCAAAGCCACTTACGAAGAATCTGTAGGTTGGTACACTGGCATAACAGCGGATATGTTTGGCTAAATCGTTTTTGCGAGGCTTTGAGTTTTTCTGAGCCTCACAAATTCCAGTACTTATACAGGAGAAACATTATGAAACGTTTTATGTTTGGGGTAATTGCCTCTTTATTCGCAGTACAAGTTGCTGCTGCCGGTGAAACATCAACTGTTTATACATTTGATGGTAGTTTTGACGATGCGGCATTCAGTGTTGAAAGTGCTATTATCGGCAAGGGGCTGGTGATTGATTACGTAAGTCATACGGGTGCGATGTTAAATCGGACTAGCGAAGATGTCGGCAGTGAGGTGAAACTGTTTGAAGCAGCGGATGTGTTTATATTCTGCTCTGCTGTTGTATCGCGTAAAGTGATGGAAGTGGACCCAATGAACATAGCACATTGCCCTTATGGTATCTTTGTTGCGGAAAGAGAAAATAAAGTGATGGTCGGTTACAGACATTACCCATCAGGCGCGATGCAAGAAGTGCAGGCGTTACTGGACGAAATCGCGCGCGAAGCGGTTGGAGAATAAATCAAGACGGACTATAGATTATTTTTCCGAGTGCTTTGAATGACTTAATAGACAGTGGCAATTGCCGCTGTTTTTTTATGCGTTAATAACGGCACCAAACGAATTCTATAAAACTATTCGAATTCCATTTGCTCAAAAACACGCCCTGCGTTTTTTGTAGCAAGTTCTTCGTATGTATCTAGATGTTTGTACGGGGATTGATCCACATAATATGCATCAGCCAACGATCCACCATTGTCTAAGTATTCGCCAATCTTACCGCGTAGATATTCTAAGTAGCCCTTGGTGTACCGTCTGACCTGATCCATATTAGTCGGATGCCCATGGCCCGGAATGACATATGTGGCATTCAGCGTTTCGAATTTTGCATCCCACGTTTCGATCCATTCCAATGTGCTCGTGTGTTCAAATATCGGTAGCATACGCTCATGAAAAGCCATGTCGCCAGCAATAACCAAACTTTGCTCTGGCAGCCATATAACGATATCACCTGGGCTGTGAGATGGCCCAAGATAGCGCGCTTCGAGTTTCATCCCGCCCATTTCAACGATATATTCATCTTCAAATGTTTCATCTGGTAAAACGACGGTTGTTTTATCTGCACGTTCTTTGACACGCGTCTGTGCAGAAAGCAAAGATTGTGGCCCGTATTCCTCAAATTCATGAGCGGCGTCTATATGGGCTACGATCTTAACACCTTGTTCGGCCCAATATGAATTACCAAGCATGGCGTGACCTTGGCCATTCTCATTGAACACAAGTTTCACAGGCTGACTGGTAACAGCTTTAATTTCTTTGTGCAGTGCCTTGGCTAGCAAATAGGATGCACCACCATTAACAACTACTACACCATCATTTGTGACGATGAATGTCAGATTATTATTGTGGCCTGCATTCTCATAGGTTGGCGGAGCGGTTGCACCGATGGCGGAAAAGACATTCGGGATAAATTCGACTGGTTTTGAATATAGAAGGGAGCCTTCGTATTGATCCGCAATATCTTCACTTGAAGAAGCAGGAACTGCGACCAGTATAGCGATCGTTGCTGCAATATATTTCATGTTAAACCTCTGAGATAAATTTATAGGCATCGCCATTGCGTTCAACATAGCCAATACCATTAACATCAAGATGGTAACCAATGATTTTGGTCTTCTCTAATGCCAATTTATCGAGTAACCGCACGCGTGTTTGCGCCGCTAAATCGCGATCTTGATCAGACCCTGATGGCCACTTTGGACGTTCAAATGCAACGTGGTGATTTACGATACTATCACCAATAACCATTACGGATTCTGACCCTGCATGTATTTCATAAGACATATGGCCAGGGGTATGCCCAAAACTAGCATGGGCTGCCACACCTGGCATAACCTCTTGCCCATCTTCGATAAAAGAAATTTGATCTGCGATAGAAGCAAGGCGACGTTCAGCACCAACTGCAAAAGAGGTTAGTCTTTCACCAATTGTACTGACTGTATTTGGATCCATCCAATAATCCCATTCAGCTTTGCCAATCATATAGGATGCTTCTGGAAACAATGGATCATCAAAATCATCCAACAAACCCCATAGGTGATCTGGGTGTGCATGAGTGAATACAATATCTGTAATATCATTAGGTGTTAGACCCAATGCATCCAAAGACTCTATAAGAACCCCAGAATTAGGAGAAAAATTAGGCCCCGATCCAACATCAAACAACACATTACGATCGCCATTCTGTAGCAGGGTTACATTGCAAGGCGGGGTTAGTGTTTCACTAGATTGATTGTATTTTTTAAGGATTGGTTCCAACTCGTCCTGAGGCATGGGGCCAAAGGTAAATTCACCCGGCAGGGTTAAGGAGCCATCGCTAACGGAATGAACAGTCATATCACCCATGATTGTGCGACTGTAACCAGTATTTGGTAACCCTGTAGCAATTATGCTTGCAGACGTACCCTGTAGAAACCTACGACGTGTATGGAGCATATCAAACCTATCAAATTCTATAAATTGAATATGTATATATGTTTTGCAGAGCGCAAGCTTTTTCGCATATGAGCTTTCATCAAGGTAACTAAATTCTACTGTATGTTTCGTTCCCATTGTCGTTCTCCTTTTGCGCATAATACGCGGTTAAAGGAGCGGCACAATTCCGCGACAGGTCCACTTGCAGGTAAGCTTTATGACGAGACAGGAGATCGGCTGACACCCAGCCACACGAAGAAGAACGGAAAACGCCTTCGGTATTATATCTCGCATCGTCTTATTAAGCGCTCTGGTGAGAAAGACATCGCCGGATGGCGCCTGCCTGCACTCCCGCTTGAAGAGCAGATCGCAAAAGCAACACTCAAGTATATGAACGACAACGTTGCATCCAGTATCCTGATTGCACCCACCGCAGAAACTATCAACAAAGCAATGTCGGCTATTACCAATATTGCGTGCGAGAAGAACGTCCTCTTTGATCTGATAGATAAAATATCGATTGAACCTGGGCGGATTGTAATTGCCCTTGATCATAAACACCTAGCCGTATTGTTCGAAGCTACGAAAGATGTTTTGAACGAAGAAGCGTTAACATTCAACTTACCCTTCCAAACCAGAAAGCGCGGCGTGGAAACCAAGTTGATCATTGGTCATGTTGAACCTGCGAAAGACATGACTTTAATCCGCAATCTGGCAAAGGCGTATAAATGGTTTGGTATGATTAAAGCAGGTTATACATTTGACGAGATCATCAAGCAGGAAGGTACGTCAAGAAGACGCATTCAACAAATCACTGAACTCGCATTCTTGGCGCCGGACATTGTGCAAATGATATCAGAAGGTCGCCAACCTATCGGACTAACCAGTGAATGGCTGCTGCGCTATATGAGCCCAGCGATTGGCAGGCTCAAAGAGCGCTGTTTGCGACCCTTTAAGTTCAAGCTACATAACACTTAAATCAAAAAACGGATGGTGGAATTGGCCAGCAGAGACTTTTGGGGTATTAGCGGCTATTTAGGGCCCTATATAGCGTCTCCATTTGAAAACTGTATTCCCAAGGCTTTGATAACACGCGACTAAACCGCTCTAAATATGCACCGTCATAATAGGGGGAAGTGGTTGGTGCACCGAAAGGGATTCGAACCCCTGGCCCCCTGATTCGTAGTCAGGTACTCTATCCAGCTGAGCTATCGGTGCACGAGTGCGGATTTATCCTGCATATCCTGGTTTGGCAAGGGGCAAATGTCGTAGGTTGATAACTATTCAGATGCACCTGATTTAACTTCCAGATCAATTGCGGCCGAGATCAGTGCGCGGGTGTAATCTGTGGTGGGTGCATTGAAAATCTGTTCGCCGGTGCCGATTTCCACAACATCACCCTGCCGCATCACGATCACTTTGTGGCTGACTGTGCGTACGACTTTCAGGTCGTGACTGATGAACATAAATGCCAGCCCGTATTTTTGTTGCAAATCGCGCAACAAGTTCACGATCTGAACCTGCACTGTCATATCCAGTGCCGATGTCGGTTCATCCAGAATGACCAGTTTCGGTTTCAGGATCATCGCACGCGCAATCGCGATACGTTGTCGTTGACCACCCGAAAACTCGTGCGGGTAGCGGTTCATCATACTGGCTTCAAGGCCAACCTCATTCATGATGTTTTTGACCAGTTGGCGCTGGTCTTGCCCCGGCTCCAGCTCGTGAACACCAAGCCCTTCGGCAATAATCTGTTCTATCGTCATACGCGGGCTAAGTGATCCGTATGGGTCCTGAAACACCATTTGCATATCTCGGCGCAGTGGTTGCAGGCCTTTGGACTTCAATTGATCAATGCGATCGCCCAAAAATACAATCTTGCCGGTGGATGAAATCAGGCGCATGACAGCCAGTGCCAGTGTGGTTTTACCCGACCCGCTTTCTCCGACAATCCCAAGGGTTTCGCCCGCACGTATCGTGAAACTCGCGTCATTGACTGCTTTGATGTGTCCAACAACCCTGCGCATCAAACCGCGCTTGATCGGAAACCAGACCCGCAGGTTTTCGGTGCTGACAATAACGGGTGCATCTTCCTTGGCCGGTATAGGTTCGCCCGCCGGCTCGGCAGACAGCAACATTTTTGTATATTCGTTTTGCGGATTGTCGAAGATATCTTTGGTTGGCCCGGCTTCGACTATATGGCCACCCTGCATGACGTTGACACGATCCGAGATTTTATGCACGACCCCCAGATCATGGGTGATGAACAAAAGCGCCATGCCCTCTGATTTTTGCAGCTCTGCCAACAATTCCAGAATTTGCGCCTGAATGGTAACATCCAGCGCAGTTGTCGGTTCATCGGCAATCAACAGATCGGGTTTGTTGGCCAAAGCCATGGCGATGATCACACGCTGGCGTTGGCCACCCGACAGGGTATGGGGGTAATCGTTCAGGCGTGTTTCGGGGTCGCGGATGCCAACCTTGTGAAGCAGCTCCAGAATATGTCCACGGACGTCTTTGCCGCTTATGCCCTGATGCAGTGCCAGGCTTTCACCCAGTTGCCGTTCAATGGTGTGCAGCGGATTCAGTGATGTCATCGGTTCCTGAAAGATAAAGCTGATGTCGTTGCCACGCACTTGACGTAAGGTTTTATCAGAGGCCCCGATCATTTCAGTGCCGCGGTATTTGGCCGAACCTGTGACTGTGGCACTGTCGGGCAGCAAATCAATGGTTGCCAGTGCGGTGATCGATTTACCCGACCCGCTTTCGCCCACCAAGGCCACGGTTTCGCCCGGCATTATGGTCAGGCTGACATTTTCAATCGCATTAGGATCATCTCCAAAACGAATGGTCAGGTTGTTGATTTCCAGTACAGGTTCGCTCATCGAAAGGTTTTCCGTGGGTCGAATGCATCACGCACACCTTCAAAGATGAACACCAGAAGGGACAGCATTGTCGAGATTGTGAAAAAGGCGGCAAAAGCAAGCCACGGGGCTTGCAGGTTATTTTTGGCCTGCAATGCCAACTCTCCCAGTGATGGATATGATGGCGGTAGTCCAAAGCCCAGAAAATCCAGAGATGTTAATGTTCCGATGGCACCGGTTACGGCGAACGGTAAAAACGTCAATGTTGCAACCATTGCGTTGGGTAAAAGATGACGCAGCATGATTTTCCAGTTCGGGACGCCCATAGCGCGTGCAGCGCGGACATATTCGAAATTCCGCGCGCGCAGGAATTCGGCACGCACCAGCCCGACAAGTCCCGTCCAGGCAAACAGAATTACTATAAAAGTAAGAATTGTGAAATTCATACTGAAAATAGCGGACAAAATTATGATCACATAAAGCAAGGGCATACTGATCCATATTTCAACAAAGCGCTGGAATAACAGATCAACAATGCCGCCAAAATAACCTTGTGCCGCACCGGCGGCAACGCCCAAGGTGGATGAAATGCCGACAACGATAAATGCGAACAAAATGGAAATCCGGAACCCGTAAATAATACGCGCCAACACGTCGCGCGTTTGATCATCCGTGCCCAGCAGGTGTTTTGCATCAGGTGGCGAGGGGGCAGTTTGTACATCATAGTTAATGGTGTTGAAGCTATATGGGACAGGGGCCCATAACATCCAGCCGGCCTGAATTTTCTGCCCGTCAAACGTTCCATCTTCAATATCAGCTGTTGTTGCTTCGGGATCGTCCAAACAAGCCTCCAGCCCGCCGGATTTGATCAGGCACTGGACTTCGTGGGATGGGTATTCGGCTTCGGTTTCAAATTCGCCACCAAAATCGACTTCGGTGTAAAAACTGAATGCAGGGGTGTAAAAGTCGCCTTTGTAGCTCACCAGCAATGGTTTGTCGTTCGCCACTATTTCTGCAAGCAAGCAGATCACAAACAGGATGCTGAATATCACCAGTGACCAATAGGCACGGCGGTTGGCTTTGAAATTGGACCATCTGCGTTTCGATAGGGGGGACTTGAACAATGCCATTTAAGTTTCCCTGCTTTCAAAGTCTATGCGTGGATCAATCCAGACATACATCAGGTCTGACACCAGCCCGATGACCAGCGAAATCAACCCAAACACATAAAGCGTGCCGAAAAATACCGGGTAATCCCGGTTGACTGCAGCCTCAAACCCAAGGCGGCCAAGGCCGTCCAGCGAGAAAACAATTTCGATGATCAGGGAAGACCCAAAGAATACACCGACAAATGCGCTGGGAAAGCCCGCGATAACAATCAGCATCGCATTGCGAAATACGTGCCCGTAAAACACGGCATTTTCAGTCAGGCCTTTGGCCCGCGCTGTGGTCACATATTGTTTGTTGATCTCGTCCAGAAACGAATTTTTGGTAAGCAAAGTCAGGGTTGCAAAAGCCCCGATTGTAGCGGCGGTAACAGGCAGAATAATATGCCATAGATAATCTATAATTTGGCCAAATACACTGAAATCCGCAAACCCATCCGACGTCAATCCACGCAATGGGAACCAAGATTTATACGATCCGCCAGCAAAAAATACTAACAACATAATCGCAAACAAAAATCCCGGAACCGCGTAAGCGGCGATGATGATACCGGATGACCATGTATCGAACTTGCTGCCGTCCTTGATAGCTTTTCGAATACCCAGCGGGATGGATATCAGATAGGCCAGCAATGTAGACCATAGGCCCAGAGTTATGGAAACCGGCATCTTTTCTATGATCAGGTCTTTAACACTGATCGATCTAAAGTAGCTTTCGCCAAAATCGAACTGCAGGTAGTTGGTCATCATGATATAGAAGCGTTCATAGGCGGGTTTGTCGAAACCGAATTGCTTTTCAAGATCTTTAATGAAATCTTCAGGCAGGCCGCGCGCACCTTGATATTGGCCACTAGAACCGCCACCGCCGCTAACCTCACTGCCACCACCGGAAATGCGGTCAGTGGCACTGCTTTCGCTTTCTATTTGGGCTATGATTGTTTCAATCGGGCCGCCGGGAACGAATTGGATCAGGACAAAGTTGATCAACATGATCCCCAGCAATGTCGGGATCATCAACAATAACCGTCGTAGAATATAGGCTCCCATTTCTTAAAATGCGCCCTCGGCCTGTAGTTTCTTTGCTTTGTCGGCGTTGTACCACCAGAAATCCATTTGTCCTAGGGCATATGGGGGTATTTTTTCGGGATGTTCATAGATATCCAGATATGCGACGCGGTGGGTGGCGTTATACCATTGCGGCACCCAGATGTGCAATGCACGCAGACTGCGGTCAAGGGCACTCACCGCGGTATTCAGATCCTTGCGCGTTTTGGCTTGTTCTATTTTTTCCAGTAGGGCGTCTATCGCAGGGTTCATGATGCCGCTCAGATTATCCGACCCATGCGCATCCGCAGAGCCGCTGCTTAAAATACGGCGCAGTTCTATGCCCGGCGTTTTGCTCATTGAAAACCGTTGAATGACGATATCATAATCAAAAGATTTTTGCCGTTCGGTTGCTTGGGCTGCATCAACAGTTTCAAGTCTTGCGTCAACCCCAAGACGTTTGAGGTTTGCGATATAAGGATTGGTGATCCGTTCAAACGCGGGGCTGTCATTTAGGAAATTGACTGACAACACCGTACCATTGGCGTTTGTACGTTTGCCTTTAATGACTTTCCAACCGGCTTCATCCAAAAGCTTTCCTGCTTTACGCAATGCGGCGCGGTCAAGTTTCGTTGTCTTTGATATGTTAGGCAAGAAGGCTTCTTCTTTGAAAACCGAGGCCGGCAAATGTTCTGCCAGAGGCTCCAACAGTGCAAGTTCATCTGCACTTGGCAGGCCGTTCGCCTGCATCGGGGTGTTTCCCCAAAAACTGACGGTACGGGCGTATTGGCCATAAAAAAGCGTTTCGTTTGACCACTCAAAATTGAATAAAAGCCCAATAGCCTGACGTACGCGTGGATCCTGAAATTTCTCTTTGCGCGTATTTATCCAATAGCCTTGTGTGCCGGACGGGTTGCCATCAGGCAATGTCTTTTTCACGACCCAGCCTTTGCTTAACGAAGGAAAGTCATAGGCAGTTGCCCAAAGCTTCGAGTAGTTCTCGGCGCGGAAATTATAGACACCGCCTTTGAAGCCTTCAAATGCTGCGGTTGTATCCGTGTAAAACTCCACTGTCAGGCGGTCAAAATTACTGCGCCCTATGTTGATTGGTAAATCCTTGCCCCAATAATCATCGCGTCTGGTGTAGGATGCGGTTTTGCCGGGAACAACTTTATCCAGAATATATTCACCGGAACCCAAAGGCGGCTCCAATGTGCTTTCGGCAAAATCGCGATCTGCATAATAGGCTTTGGAAAATACAGGTAGCCCCGCTGCAAGAAGTGGCAATTCGCGCAGGTTGGAGCCTTCTTTGAAAGTGAATTTCACCCTCAGCGGGCTTAGGGCTTCAACGTTTTCAACATCGCGCAGCGTTGCTTTGAAACTAGGGCGGCCTTTTTCGTATAGGATGTTGAAGGAAAAAACCACATCATCCGCCGTGACCTGACTACCGTCTGAAAACCTGGCTTCAGGGCGCAAATTAAAGATCGCCCACTGGCGGCTTTCCGGATATTCGATGGTTTCGGCAAGCAGGCCGTACATGCTGTCGGGTTCGTCTGCACTTCCGGTCATGAGGCTTTCAAAAAAGATAGATGAAAGGGCTGCTGCCTGACCCTTTAGAATATACGGTGTCATGCTGTCGAAAGTGCCAAAACCCCAAGTGGAAAATTCACCGCCTTTGGGGGCGTTTGGGTTTACATAATCAAAATGCTTGAAGTCAGGCCCATATTTCAAATCACCAAATGTAGATATGCCGTGTGATTTGATGATAACGTCTTGCGCCATTGCGGGCGATACTGTCAGCCATACTGCGCTTATAAGAATCGTTATCAGTTTCATGTGTGTTTGCATGGGTTCACCAAAAATAGATTTGCCTGATATTCAGCTAAAACAGGCGCGGCGTAAACCGCAATACAAAATTGTGTATAAAAATTGTAGCAAGCCCACTAAAAAAGCCGCCCGAAATGAGCGGCTTTATTAAAATGCTATGCGCAAACTTACTTGATGGTCATCATATAAGTAATAAGGTTTGCACGGTCTGCTTCTTTCTTCAGGCCCGCGAAGCTCATTTTAGTGTCAGGAATAAAGTTTTTAGGTTTTGTCAGGAATGTATTCAGCGTTGCTGCATCCCATGTGCCACCTTTGCCGGACATGCCTGCAGAATAGCTAAAGCCTGCTACTTTACCGATTCCGCGATCAACAACGCCAAACAAGTGAGGTCCTGTGCTGTTCACGCCATCATCAGTTTTATGGCAAGCTTTACATTTTGAGAAAACCTTTTTGCCTTTTTCAGCATCAGCTGATGCCATCATATCTTCGAATGACGGGCCGGCTTCCGCAGATTCTGATGTGCTGGCTTCAGCAACTTCGATCTCATAGCCGACTTTATGTTCACCTTCCGCATGGCCACCACCTGTGTGATACATGCCTTCTGCAACCCAACTGAACAATAGGAACACTAAAAGTGCGCCACAGACGCCACCGACTATTTTTGTTACATTCATTGTATCCATGGCTTGTGTACCTTCGCTGCAGGGCGCCCAATGGCGCGATTCATTGCAGACCTTCTAAGCCTTCCCATCATTGCAATCAAGGTGTAGAATCGCGCTCAAACGCTCATACCGCTAGGAAAATAAGAAATGAACACATCACCGACCACTGTAGCATTCCAAGGAGTTCTGGGGGCTTATTCCCATCAAGCGTGCCAAGAAGCCTTTCCCGATGCAAAAGTTATTGCCTGTAATACATTTGAAGGTGTGATTGCCGCGGTAAAAAACGGTAAAGCAGATATTGCAATGCTGCCCGTCGAAAACTCTACTTATGGCCGCGTTGCAGACATTCACAGCCTGTTGCCGGACTCCGGTTTACATATCGTTGGCGAGCATTTTGTGCGTGTTCATATAAATCTGATGGCCAAAAAAGGGGTGAAATTGGAAGACGTTAAATCCGCGATGAGCCATACGGTACTATTGGGTCAAGTGCGCAGATTTTTAAAAAATCACGAAATTGCTCCGGTTGCGGGCCCCGACACGGCCGGTTCTGCACAAGCTGTAGCAGCTTCCGATAACATGGAAATGGGCGCGTTAGCCTCGGAGATGGCCGCAAAGATATATGGTTTGGAAATACTGGCGCACCATATTGAGGACAACCATCATAATACCACGCGGTTTTTGGTGATGTCGCCCGAACAAAATTTTCCTCAAAACGGCAGTGATGAATTTATAACAACATTTGTATTTCGTGTGCGTAATATTCCTGCGGCATTGTATAAGGGTATGGGTGGGTTTGCCACCAATGGTGTGAATATGGTCAAGCTGGAAAGCTATATGATCGAAGGTTCATTCACCGCCACGCAGTTTTATGCGGATGTAATCGGCCACCCCGATGATCCCGCTTTGAAACGTGCTTTGGAAGAGTTGGATTATTTTACGACACATTTGGACATATTAGGCGTTTATAAAGCAGATAAATTCCGCCAAACAGCCTAAGCGTTGCAAATAGCGCGACCGGATAACGTGAAATTACTGAATGTGGAGTAAGAAAATGGCAAAAACCTATGATGCAATTATCATCGGTGCAGGTGTAATCGGGGCATGTACCGCATATGAGATGGCAAAAAAAGGTTGGAAAACCTTGTCGATCGATAAGTTGCCAGAGGCCGGATACGGCTCCACCTCTGGCTCATGCGCAATAATTCGAACATATTATTCAGCCTTTGAAACCTGCGCGCTTGCCTTTGAAGGCTGGCATTATTGGAAGGATTGGGAAGGCTATATCGGAACGGGTGTGGCCGATGATCTAATCAAGTACCATGATACAGGCTGTTTGGTGATCAAGACGCCACATAATCATAACCTATCCAATGTCTGTGATGTAATGGATCAGATCGGTTGCCCGTATAACGAAGTACCAGTGAATGATATACCAACTTATTTACAGGGTGCGGATACCCGCAGTTTTGAGCCTGCCAAAAGGCCCGAAGATGATGGCTTTGGCGAAGCAACGGCAGATGCAGTCAACGGCGCTGTGTTTTTTCCGCGTGGCGGCTATGTCAGTGACCCGAAATTAAGCGCACGCAATGCCCAACAAGCGGCCGAGGCCGCAGGCGCCGCGTTCATGTTCAACGCACAAGTCTCGGAATTGCGCCAGAAAGACGGACGCATTCAGGGTGTAACTTTATCTGACGGCACTGAAATTGACGCGGCTGTTGTGGTTAATGTCGCAGGCCCGCATTCGTTCGTGATTAATGATATGGCCGGTGTCAGCGCGGGTATGAACATTAAAACCCGTGCTTTACGGCACGAAGTGGCACACGTGCCGGCCCCGAAGGGCATGGATTTCGAGCGCAATGGTATCATCTATTCAGATAGTGATATTCATACATATGCGCGTCCGGAAGTTGGCAATAATATTCTGATAGGTTCAGAGGATCCTGCTTGTGACCCGAAAGAATGGGTGGAAGATCCGGACGCGTTTAACGCGGATTTTTCGGATCAATGGAAAATTATGGTGATGCGATTGGCGCAGCGCTTGCCAGAACTGGGTATTCCGGAACATGCACGCGGCGTGGTTGCACTTTATGACGTGTCCGATGACTGGATGCCGATTTACGATAAAAGTGATCTGGACGGGTTTTATATGGCGGTAGGGACCAGTGGGAACCAGTTCAAGAATGCGCCCGTTGCCGGTAAAATTATGACTGCGATTATTGAAGCTTGCGAAGCGGGCCATGACCATGATGCCCAACCAGTTACGTTTCATCTGGATCATATCGACAAGGATATATCACTCGGGGCATTTTCGCGTAAAAGAAAGATCAACGAAAGCTCCAGCTTTTCTGTGATTGGGTAAACGCTCACGGTCTGCGTGAAAACCTTAGCCGTGATATTTTTCACCAATGATATTGGCGAATTCATGCATACGTGCATCAAACTTGCGATCAAGTGATTTTTTCGCAAGTTTTGCTGACTGCATTGCAATGCGCGCAGACAGTCCTTTTGCAATGACGTCCACAATGATCTTCATGCGGCTTTCGGTGCGGCTAAGCGGAATAATGTCCAGGCTGATAGCCGCATTCAAGGATTTTGTCGTACAGAAATACGATAGCGCTTCAGGTGGATAGTAGCTGTCCAAAGTTAGCTCAAGATTGCGATCTTTGCCGCGAAAATGGCCTTTGACAGCCCAACACATGCCTGGTTGCGTTTGAGTGAAAATATCCATGCGTTCTACTTGGGCACCCATACGCATGGCATAGGATTCGAAAAAGTCAAAATCCGACAGTTGTTGAAACACATGTTCAACCGGTGCGTTGATGTCTTGTTTGTTTTCGAAATTCATCTGTTGCCTGTTTCGTCTGTATTACTAGGCTATACTGTCTTTGACCCAGTTTTCTATTAAAAACTGTGCAATCGAGCCTTTTCGGGATGGTAGAATATCATCGCTGTTACCGCAAAGCACATCAACGATTTTTTCCTTGGAAACCCATTGCGCATCATCCAGTTCGTTTTCATCCAGTTTTATAGTGGTAGATGTGGCTGTACCATAGCATCCAATCATTAATGATGAGGGAAACGGCCAGGGTTGGCTGGTCATATAGCCGACGTTGCCGACAGTGATGCCGCTTTCTTCAAATACTTCACGGCGCACGGCGGCTTCAATGGTTTCGCCCGGTTCCATGAAACCTGCAAGCAGAGAATACATTTTTTCCGGCCAAGCCGGGGAACGGCCCAACAGTACGTTATTCCCGTGGGTTATCAACATGATGACCACAGGATCAGTGCGCGGGAAATGCGACGCACGGCATGCCGGACAATCGCGTTGCCAGCCTGCTTCGGTTATTTCGGTTGCCGCCCCGCATTTTGCACAAAATTGATGATTAATATGCCAACCAAAGACACCTTTGGCCGCAGCGGCCAATTCAGCATCATCACGCGACAAAAGTGCCATGATTGCGCGAACTTCCTGAAATGCGCTGCCTTTGGGGGCTTTAGGGTGATGTTGTAGGGATTGGTCAACGAAAGCGGCATCATCTGCCTGTTGCTCCGCATCGGGTTCCCATGTGGAGATATCGTAAGCGAAAATAGCTGCATTTTCGATCAAGCCCAGAAAAATCTGTGAGTCTGATCCGTTAAGAATCAGATGATCTATAGGAACCCGTGTCAGCATTGACGTTTTGGTGTCGACCAGCGGCTTGCCCCGCCAAAACACAATTGCTTTGGTTGATGCATCTTTAGCCAATTCAGGTGCCGATTTGCGTAAATGTGCAGCCCGATCAAGGGTTGCGGCACCAAATGTGACGGATTCTGCGTTTCGCATGGGGTTAGGCCTTATTTTATCATGTGTTGGTTTTTTCGTTAGAACATCTTGAAGCCCAGAAGAGAAGCCTGTAAATAGGACATGAGAGGTTGGCGCGGGTGAACGCCTCGCCAACTTGGTCAGGTCCGGAAGGAAGCAGCCACAACGAGCCCCGTTCGGGTCGATGTCCAGCCTCTCACTTTTCACAAAAAACCGTAGATGTAGAACTGGCAATTTGTGTCTATGATGGCTAGTGTCGACCCGACCAAGGAGCAGAGCACATTATGTCCGAGAAAACCGAAAAAACCTATCAGGTGCTGGCGCGGAAATATCGCCCGGCAACCTTTAAGGATCTGATCGGTCAGGATGCAATGGTGCAAACCCTGAAGAACGCGTTTAAGGCTGACCGTATTGCCCACGCCTTTATCATGACTGGTGTGCGCGGTGTGGGTAAAACCACGACGGCGCGGATTATCGCCAAGGGCATGAACTGTGTCGGTGCCGACGGTAAAGGTGGGCCGACGATTGAACCTTGCGGGGTTTGCGAAAATTGCACCACAATCGCTGAAGGCCGCCATGTCGATGTGATGGAAATGGATGCGGCCAGTCGCACGGGTGTGAATGATATCCGCGAACTGATCGACAGTGTGCATTACCGTGCGGCCTCTGCCCGCTACAAGATTTATATCATCGACGAGGTTCACATGCTATCCACCAGCGCATTCAACGCGCTGCTGAAAACGCTGGAAGAGCCGCCCGAGCATGTGAAATTTATCTTTGCCACAACGGAAATACGTAAAATCCCCGTAACGGTTCTATCGCGCTGCCAACGGTTTGATCTGCGGCGCATCGAACCCGAAGTGATGATGGCGCATTTGCAGAAAATCGCTGGATTGGAAAAGGCGGAAGTCGCCGAAGATGCACTGGCCCTGATTACCCGTGCGGCCGAAGGCTCTGTGAGGGATGCGCTGTCTTTGCTGGATCAGGCGATTGCCCACGGTGCCGGCGAAACAACAGTCGATCAGGTGCGTGCCATGCTTGGCCTAGCGGATCGCGGGCGGGTGCTGGATCTGTTTGATCTGATTATGAAGGGCGATGCGGCAGGTGCGCTGAACGAGCTGTCTTCGCAATACGCCGAAGGGGCCGACCCTATGGCGGTGTTGCGCGATATGGCCGAGATCACCCATTGGGTGTCAGTCATAAAACTGTCGCCTGATGCCGCGGATGATCCAACTGTATCGCCTGATGAACGGATGCGCGGCAAACAGGCCGCCAGTGATTTGCCGATGCGCGCGCTGACGCGCATGTGGCAGATGTTGCTGAAAGCACTGGAAGAGGTGGGGGCAGCCCCCAACGCAATGATGGCCGCTGAAATGGCGATCATCCGCCTGACCCATGTGGCCGAATTGCCCAGCCCCGAAGAACTGGTCCGCAAATTGCAAGATATGCCGCCCATCCCACCAACGGGCGGCGGTGGAGGTGTCACTCCGACTAACAATGGTACAACGCAGGATGCGGGATCCGTACCTGTTGCAGGCACGGTGTCCTCTGGCCCAACGGCGATGATTGCGGGTGGCGGGCAAACACTGCAGCCGCAAGAACAAACCGACACTGCATTGGCGCGGTTTACGGCGTTTGAACAGGTCGTGGACATGATCAAATCACGGCGCGATATGACACTGCTGTTTGATGTCGAAAACTATGTGAGACTGGTCAAGTATTCACCGGGGCGCATCGAATTTCAGCAAGCGGGTGATGCCCCGAATGATCTGGCCACACGATTGGCGAAGCGTTTGCAAGCATGGACTGGTGCGCGCTGGGGTGTGACTGTTGTTTCTGACGCGGGCAAGGCTACGATAACAGAAGAACGCGCGGCACATCGCGATGATCTGCAAGGCCAAGCCATGCAACATACGATGGTACAGGCCGTTTTGCTGGCATTTCCGGGGGCGGAAATCCGCGACGTGAAAACCTTTGCGGATTTGAATGCTGAAACGGATGCATCATTGCAATATCTGGAAGAAGAAGCGGATGACTGGGATCCGTTTGAAGATGATTAAGACATTTAAAAGGAACATAAAATGTTAAAAGGCATGGGCCAACTGGGCGATATGGCAAACTTGATGAAGCAAGCCAAGGAAATGCAGGGCAAAATGACAGATGCTCAGGCAAAGCTTGATGAGATCGAGATTACGGGCGGTGCAGGGGCAGGTTTGGTCTCTGCGACGGTTACGGCAAAAGGGATGCTGCGGCGGCTGGATATTGACCCTACCATTCTTGTTGCCAGCGAAAAAGAGGTTGTAGAAGACCTGATCGTTGCCGCGATTAAGGATGCACAGGAAAAAGCCGCTGTTGCTGCCAAAGAAGAAATGGCGAAAGTAACCGAAGGGTTGAACCTGCCTGCGGGTATGGAACTGCCGTTTTAGGGGCGAATGTGAGCAGCAATAACTCTGACATAGACAATCTGATTGCGCTCATGGCCAAGCTTCCGGGCTTGGGGCCGCGTTCGGCGCGACGTGCGGTTTTGCATCTGATCAAAAAACGATCCATCATACTGAACCCGCTGGCGGATGCGCTGTTCAATGTCGCGCAAACCGCTCGCGAATGTACAGTTTGCGGCAATATCGGCACCGATGACCTGTGCGAAATTTGCACCAATGGCAAGCGCCGGAACGGGCAGATTTGTGTGGTTGAAGATGTAGCAGACCTCTGGGCAATGGAGCGCGCGGCGGCCTTTAAGGGGCGCTATCATGTGCTTGGTGGGTCACTGTCGGCACTCGATGGGGTCGGGCCGGAAGAATTGCGCATTCCGCTGTTGGTAGATCGGGTTAGGGATGAAGCCGTGCAAGAGGTTGTTCTGGCCCTCAATGCCACTGTCGACGGGCAAACCACCGCGCATTATATCGCCGATCAACTGGAAGATACAGAGGTCGAGATCAGCCTGCTTGCCCAAGGCGTGCCCATTGGCGGCGAGCTGGATTATCTTGATGACGGCACGATTACGGCGGCTCTTGCCGCGCGTAAAGCACTTTAAGCGGTGCTATCCAAAAGGCCACTCATTCGGATAAAACCCTGCAACTGGACGAGCGGGCATTCAATGCGTAACGTACGTTATATGGGTTATTTACCGTTCGGAGGGGTTTTTTGAGCAGCGAGAGTAATGTTTCCGTGGCTTTTCGAAATCTGGTCCGTCAATACGCGCCGGGGCTGGATACCTTGATGCAATATGACCGCTCATGGCTGCCGCGCGATTTCGGTGCGGGATTGTCCGTTGCTGCCATAGCGCTTCCCATCGGTATTGCCTATGCCGAACTTGCCGGCGTTCCGATTGTTGTCGGCATGTATTCAGCAATTTTTCCACTGCTTGCATATGCCATATTCGGTTCGTCCCGCCAGTTGATGGTCGGCCCGGATGCTGCAACCTGTATTATGGTTGCGGGCAGTGTAGGGCATTTGGCGGGCGGTGACCCAGAAAAATATATGGCCATTATGGTTGTTCTCACGCTGATGACAGGTGTTTTCTATGTCATAGGCGGTATTGCGAAATTGGGTTTCATTGCGAATTTTCTGTCCCAGCCGGTTCTTGTCGGATTTCTAAACGGTATCGCCTTATTGATCATCGTCGGGCAGCTTCCCAAACTGTTCGGTTATACCAGTTACGCCAGTGAATTTTTCCCCAAATTACTGGAATTTTTCAATGTATTGAGTCACTTCGAGGCAGTTCACCAGCCGACAATGATACTTGGTATCGGGCTGTTCGGACTCTTAATTGCGCTGCAGTATTTTGCGCCGAAGATCCCTGCGGCTCTGGTCGTTGTGATGACCGGTATCATAGTGGTGTTTGTTTTTGATCTGGTGGAATTCGATATTGCACTTCTTGGATCGGTGCGAGCGGGTCTTCCAGAATTTCACTTCGTCGTGTTTGATTTTGCGGTTTACGCCGAACTGATCGGCGATGCGGCCGCCGTTATGCTGATCAGTTACACAAGCGGTGTGTTGACCGCCAAAAGTTTCGCCAGCCGTAACAATTACGAGATTGACGCCAATCAGGAAATGATTGCTTTTGGTGCCGCGAATATTCTCACAGGACTTTTTCAGGGCTTCCCCGTCACAGGCGCAGACTCGCGTACCGCCGTCAATAATGCGACAGGCGGGAAAACCCAGTTGGTGGGTATTATTGCAGCTGCAGTGATGCTTTTTGTGTTGTTCTTTCTGACGGGGCCGATAAGTTATATGCCCACCGCGGGCTTGGCAGTGGTCATTATGGTCGCGGCTTTTGGCCTTATTGATTTTAACGCACTGTACGATCTTTTCTGTGTCAGCCGGCGCGAGCTTATGCTCTCGCTTGGAACCACGTTCGGTATACTGGTGCTGGGCGCACTTCCGGGTGTATTCCTTAGCCTTATACTGACTTTTGCATGGTTGATATATGTGGGCTCACGGCCCCATGTCACAATTCTGGGGCACACGAAGGGTATCGGCCCCAAAGGGTATCATAGCGTTTTGGATTATCCCGATGCGATAACTTATCCCGGTCTGCTTCTCTTTCGGTTTGAATCCGATCTGTTGTTCTACAACATAGATTATTTCAAACAGAGTCTTCTGGAAGCGATTGAAGCGGCTGAAACACCTGTCGAATGGGTTATTATCGATGCCAGCCCGATCAACATAATGGATACCACGGCAGTTCAAAAGATTGATGATCTGACTGAAGAGTTGGCAGCTCAAGGTATTGTGCTGGTCCGCGCCCGTGCCAAACGAAGCCGTTCCAGGTTTTTTTCCGGTGATTGGGGGAAAGAACGGGATGAGGCGCAAAGCGAACGTGATTTCCCCACGATCGGCGATGCATTGAAGGCTTTTAACAATCGCCCGAACCCATTGAAGAACTCTTAGGTATTCAATTTCAAAGCAATTCTGGGATCGACTTCAGATCACATTTGCTACGCCCCCCCCCAGCAT
>Ga0209344_10002362_pt1 | contig 21244 bp, 17 predicted proteins | sample Cruoilmetagenom6_FD_187293 | JGI IMG/M metagenome (GOLD analysis project Ga0209344, IMG submission 187293) | Oil polluted marine microbial communities from Coal Oil Point, Santa Barbara, California, USA - Santa Barbara Oil Seep Sample 6 (SPAdes)... | ecosystem: Environmental > Aquatic > Marine... | reverse complement strand
CCGTTATGGTGGCCCCTTAGGTCCTCCCGCAACGCTAAACTGCGAACCCCGCCAGGCCCGGAAGGGAGCAACGGTAGTGGTGGCTGCGTGTGCCGGGATGTGGCTTTTGGGGCTGCCTCCATTTGTAGTAAGCAATTGATAGAGCTTGGGAATTTCGCCTTCTGCGTCTAAGTGATACAGAATGGTGGTACAAATGAGCTCACCCTACCTATTAAAATCTCGTCATGGCATATACTACTTTCGTTTGGTTATTCCTGTCCCGCTTCGGGTAGTCATTGGGAAGACGGAATTAAGACGATCCCTCAAAACCAGAAGCAAACGAGAAGCTTTATTAAAGAGCGCTAGGCTGCTGCTAGAAGCTCAAGAGCTATTGGGTAGTGCAGAGGGTAGGGGGACGGGTAGCGATCCTACTCCAGCCTTTACAGGCGCTCCTAGGCCTCCTTCTGATACTACTCTGTCCGCGCCTGTTCCTACACTCTCCCAATTCTTTGAGTCGTATCGTCAATTTCAGCTAGTCCAAGGGGTTAGCTTAAAAACGCTAGATGATAAAGAAGCCGTTGTTCATCTGTTGCTGTTGATCTGTCAAGATAAGAGGGTTGACTACTACACCATAGGCGATGCCAAGCTCTTTCGAGAGAAAGCCTTACAGCTACCTCCGCTAGCTCTTCGCACACTTCAAAAGCATCCCAATAAGGTGCTCTCAGACTTGATTGGTATGGGTGAATCTGCCATCAGCATTACAACCTATAACAACTACATTAAAAATTTATCTACCATTTTTTCATATGCACAAAAAGAAGGAATATTGAAGAGCAATCCATTTGCTAATATGAGGATCAAGAATCCTATGCGAGTTAGCTCATACCGTGATGTATTCACTCCTAGTGAAGTGGCATTAATATTCAAAAAAACAAGCCATTATCGAGAGTCTAAACAAAGTTTCAAGTATTGGTTGCCTAGGCTGGCTTATTATACTGGTGCGCGTTTGAATGAGTTATGTCAGTTATGCAAGCAAGATATAAAATTAATAAATGATGTGCCATGCATCCACATACAAGCAGTTTCACCAAATCAAAGAATAAAGAACTCTTCTTCTGAGAGAGTTATACCTTTACATAGCAAGCTTGTAGAGTTTGGTTTCAATGAATGGGTGGATAACCAAGATAATCAAATATTTCCAATGCTTAGATATTCTGATAAACATGGATATTCAGCTACACCAAGTCGATGGTTTGGGAGGTTCAAAGCTGATCTAGGCTTGTTTGAAAATGGCGCTGGAAAGAAAGACTTTCATAGTTTTAGGCACACAGTAGCCGATGAGTTGAAGCAGAAAGGAGTGAGCGAAAACTTAATAGGCGGAATTCTGGGGCATACAACGGGTGGAATAACCAACACGCGATACGGAAAGGATTTTAAGCCTGAAGTTTTGAAGCCGGTAATTGAGTTGCTGGCGCACTGAAGGTAGCTCGTCCAGTTTTAGACACTATTGCAACTGCGTATAGCTATGTTTTATTCCGCATAGGTGGGTGCAGAGAAAGGATAGATAGCAATATCTAGATAGACTAAGATGTACTAGCTACTTAAGATTGAGTGATCTATTGCTGATATTAAAAATACATCTAGTATCCACGTTTTTAATTGTTCATAACAAACGGAAGGGGGTGATATGAGAGCAGATTTTCTCCGTAACTGGCGTTCATATGTAAAGATAAGAAACCAAGCGATAGTGGGAATAAAGTTTACGGATAGAAGAGAGCACCTAATTTGTGGGTTGTTTAGTCGTGTAGATGGGCTGTCTCAAGAAATAATAAAGTTGCTTAAAAGTGAAGGTTCGTTGGGCTGTCCTCCTATGATGAGATCGGCTCTTGAATCTTATATAGACTTAAAGTGTTTGAGGAAAGATGAAAAATACATTTACGAATTTGAGGCTATGCATGTAGATAGCCAGATAAAATATTATAAAGCTTATAGCGATGAAAATATTTGGTTTAAAGAAATGAGCGAAGCAGAGGTAAATCTGAAAATTGAAGCATTAAAGGAAAGAAAAAATGATCTATTGGAAGGTAGGAAAAAGCCAATGAGGTTGAAAGAGCGCTTTGAAATGGCCGAGGAAAGTCACGCATATGATACTATTTATCACAACTTGAGTAACCTTGTTCATTCTTCTATTGATGCATTGGCAAATCAATATGATGGTAAAAATCAAGTGTTGAATATGAAAGCAAAAGAAAGCCAGGCCAATTATTATTTTAGCAGTACTATAAATTTGTGTTGTGCTACACTTATTGAAACTCTCGAAGCTTTAGGTCATAAAGAACACATAATTGATGAGCTTCAAAATGTTATGAAAGCTGTCAATAAAAAAGCTAGGGAAGCATCACAGATAAAAGTAACTATTTAGTCTCTCAAATAGGTGTGTTTAACTATGAAAATCATGCTTATTTCTTCCCTTACTATATTTGACTCTTATTCGCGGTAAGAAAGCATTGAGCTAAAAAGAGTGAGTTAATATATTGAGCGCACCATCTGATTTAGATTGCTTAACAAATCCTAATAAATAGAGAGGGATGTAATAAGAAATTAAGTTTTTCTAGCCTTTTGCGCTTATTAAATACGAAATGTGTTTACCTTAAATCACCATTCTGCGTTACATAAAATTACAATTTGACTTGAGTCTATGCACTGTGGTTTAATGATTCAAGTACCTCACAATCGAATAGCTGAACCGGGCATCCTCTTAATGGATTTGTTTCCCGGCTCTCTTTTTGCGTCTGTAATTTTGAACAAAACTATTAATCACTTACACGGTGATATGTTCACTGTGGGGCACAGTCTGGTGTTCAAAAACCTTATAAGTACTTATAGAGAAATCGAACACTTCTCACCACAAAACTGAAAAGAGAAAAATAATATGAATAATATTGTTAATATCGCCTCTGCTAAACCTGGAACAGGAAAGACACAGTCATTTATCAAAGCAGTAGATGGAAGTGAAAATATTTTACTTGCACTACCTACAATGATACTTGCAAAAGATGTTAAAAAGCGTTTTGAAGATGCGGGTGTTAAGGTTACTGTTATTAACAGTGAAACACACCCAAAGAATATTAAAGGATGTGTCGAGTGTGAATTGTTAAATCCAAATAATTCTGGCACAGTGTTGATAATTACTCAGAAAACTTTACAGGCTATCAATCCTACTCACTTATCTGGTTGGAAGTTAGTACTTGATGAGGTTCCTGATATTACTAATGTTTACTCTAAGAATATTGGTGAGAATTTGTTCAGGGACGCTTTTGATCATCTTATTACATGGGACGAAAAAGGAAATGTTAGCATTCAAGATGGTAGGGAACATGAAGTGCGTATTCGTTTTCGAGAAGCAGTATGTGATATGAGTATGAATTCACAAACACGTGTATTTAATGCACTTTTAAAACCTGAAGCTGAGGTTACAATTAGTATAAATGATAAAAAGGGAGGGTTAAAGTATTGGGTGAATATTATTGATTACCATGATTACTCAACTATTATTAAGTCATGTGATGATTTTCATATAATGGGTAATGCTGTTGAGAAGAGCTTATTCTATGAGTATGTAAAAGCAAAAGGCTTCAAAATTAAATTATCTGAATACACACCCGATTACAAACCTTACCATATGAAGCCTACATTAGTACCATTATTCGAAGATGAGAAATACAGTCGACTGATGTTGTTTCAAGGTGGTGATGGTAATAAAATGAGTTATGGTAGTGTGGGTTATAAAGCGATTGAGCGTGCATTATTTTATGTTGATGGTAAAGATGTACTATTTCAAGGCAATACTTGGATGTCAGTTCCTGGTGCATTTCCTTTTAGTGAACATGATAATGTAAAGGTTATACCTAGTGATGCGAGGGGTATTAACACATATAGTAGTGTGAATCATTCAATCCATATGATGCACGGAAACCCTAACACTAACCTCAAACCTCTATATATACGGATGTTGAAAATTATGGGGGTAGATGAAGAATTAGGTATGAATGTTCTTCGTCATGAACGTTCTACTGAAAGAACCGTGCAAGGCATCACAAGAACCCCAATCCGAAAATTTGAAGAGCAGGAACATCCTACAGTGCATATAGTGCCAACAATAGAAGAGGCTAAAAAGCTGGAAAACGAACTGGGTATTGAATGTAATTATGATTTTTCAATTATGATAAAGACTCCTAAGAATGATATTGAATTGAAGCGTGATGAACTAAAACAGTGTGCTTGGGAGCTGCGCAAGCAAGGTAAAAGTCTTCGTGCTATTGGGAAAGAGCTTGATAGAAGTCATTCTATTATATCTAAGTGGATTAACGAAATTAAAAATCAAGCAATACAACAGGAAGGGATAGAAGTCGCTGCATAATTAATAAAAATAAATCAGGTATTTGTAACGATTGAATATTATTGCAATTTTATAATAGCCATAATGTAAAGAAGAATAGTAAGGTATTGCAAAGTGGTAATGCTTAAATTTCGATTGCTAGCTTTTCTACGTTGTTAATATTATTTTTTTTGCTATATTTAATAGAGATAATTTTATGATTAAAAGCGAGAAATAAAATGGTGGTTAAAATTGAATTAAATCAGAGGCGACAGCTAAAAGAGGCAAATGCACAGTTTTATGAAATCCAGGTTTTTCATCCAAAAGGTTACTATCCCTCAGGTCTTTTTTTGACAGATAAAGGTTTTTTTTATGCTGATGAAGATATTGCTTTTTCGGCGGTAGTTGAAAAACCTTGGACGATTGAAGAAGGACTTCCATACAGTGAGGTTGATTGGATGGGGCGAGAATTAGTCCGTTTATTAGGTTCTTTTATTATTACTGATTCATTTTCTTATGGTGGTAAAAGTCTATTTTATCCTATTTTGAATGCTTGTTTTCAAGCTGTTCCAGAGGTTAAGAAAAGCTACTCAAGTAAAGAATTAGCTGAAACTATAAAGTCATCGTTGTTAAACTATTTCAAGGAACATGCTGATAATTTGCATCAGGTTAATAAAGTAAAGGAGTGTATAAATACTAGATATAACTTATATACTCTTAATGGGGAGGAGCTGGCTTATCAAAAGATAGGCTGGAAAAGCATCGATCCTGAAGTTCACCTTATGACACGTGGATTCCAGGCTATCGTCAAGTCTGATATGCTATCAACTTATCCTGAGTTTATTGAAGAAGCTGCTTTGGCAATGTTTATTTCGCTTGACGCCTCTTTTGAATTGGTGCGAAGAGAGTTAAAGCAGAATGGAATACAAAGCCCAACCTCTCAGGATGCGGGTGATTGGTTATATGAAAATTTTGAGCAGGACTTAGGGTTTGAGAAAGTTATAGGGTTGAAGTATTTTGAAGATTTTTATTCACAGCGAGTACAAACTGTACATCCTGGAAGTCGATATGGAGACTCTCCATATGCAGTTTTAAGCGTTGATGACCTCTATCATCTGCGTAACTCACTTCCTTCGCTTTATGGTTTTTTAGCCACTGGGAAACACTCACCAAGCTTTGTTAGAGAAGTTGATGAGAGAGCGATGAGATTGTGAAGTTTGCTAAGCTTGATATCCCTTTTATCGCTCTCATGGAAGGTCATTTTTAAAGACTAGCTTTTTTTTGGAACTTTGGCTGGTTGTTTTGTCATATTGCTTTCAGGTGGTTTTCCTTGTTGTTTACTCATAGGCATATATCCTCTTTGCTGTGGTTGATATCCATCTTGTGCAAATGAGGATCTTCCGGTAGATGTTGGCTTTTTTGTCATCTTTTTAACCCTTTTTCGGTGGCTGTACAGGAATTTTTCTTTCACCAGTCCCTGTTGTTGTTACCCGTCCAGGTTGGTGCCCTCCGGTCACCTTGCCTGTGTTACTTTTAAGGCTTTCACGGTTAGTATTCAGGCTACTGCTCTTCGGTTTTGTCATATTCAAACCTCTCATCACTACTTATAAACTGTATGTGTGAAATTTCGGAGTCCATTACTAATATACCTGCAGAACCATTTTTAGGGCCCGTAGGATATCCTGTTTCATCTGTCTCATACTCGATGTCCAGAAGAATTTGATAGTTGTTTGGTAGGTCAGAGAAAAAAGCTTCTTTATCTAATTGGCCTGCTATTACTTTACCATTTTTTAGATGAATTATTAGAATGAGGCCGTCATTCTTGTCATTTAAATACTGCCCGAAAGTATAGTCCCAGGCAATTTTACTTGGATGTTTGTTGAATAAGAGAAATCGGCGGCTAAGGAAAGACCACCCCTTAGCAACCAAGAATGGAACGATGATTATGGCAAATATTGAAGGAGGTGATGCAAGATTTAAGTCCCAAGGAATACCCACTTTATTTAGCGAAATCTTATCTGGGAATAAGCTGATAATGCTAAAACATATTGCGCCAAAGACTACTGCGTTTAGAATCAATTCATTCGGCGATTGCTTACCGTAAGGATGCAATAGTCCCCAAATGCGAACCCCTACCAAGCCTGGGATAATATAACTAAGCAAAAAGTCAATACCAAAAGAGTTTAATGCCACGTTGCTCACCAATAAAATTTCTTATAAAACTAGTCTCTCGATAAATCCTATGTTTGTCAAAACCTTCATGCTTCAACAGAAGATTAGGACGCTAGTCGTACTCGGGGGCTATAGAAGCTTATGCCAATGATAAGGGGTCACGGGTAGCGTCGTGGTACATCGAAAATGCCAGCGGCACTAAGATTGACCGAACAGAGTTAGCGCGTCTAATTAATGATGCACAAGCGGGAGACATTCTACTGGTTGAACAGGTAGACCGGCTTACACGCCTCATTAAGGGAGATTGGGATAAGCTGAAGGCTGCTATTCAGAACGCTGGCTTGCGTGTGATCTCTCTTGATCTACCAACTAGCCATGTAGCCATGACAGTAAGCGCCAGCGACGACTTCACTGGTCGGATGCTTGATGCTGTTAATTCAATGCTTATGGATATGCTAGCAGCTGTTGCTCGTAAGGACTTCGACGATCGATGTAGAAGACAGGCTGAAGGTATTGAAAAAGCGAAGGCTCAAGGTGTTTATAGGGGAAGAGCTGTCGATGCGGTTCTGCATCAGAAATTTCTTAAACTGAGAGAGAAAGGCTTCAGTATCCGTAAAACAGTTGATCTTGCTGGTTGTGGCGTTTCGACTGTACAGCGCGCTCTCAAGCTTTGTATATCAAAATATGCTTATGTATGTGTCTGCCAAGTAAATTATGAATTTTAGAAAAAATTATATAGAAAGTAAGCATTTACATAGAATCCTACTATGTCAGAACTCTATGTGTTTACTATGCCAAAAGCTCAAAACCTGTATGTCTGCTTATCCAGACCAGTATCCATGTTGATGGGTGGTGCTTGAAATCTCTGATATGAGTCCAATGGTATACAACATTTTCTTAGAATTTCTTGTGGGCACTTTTGAGATGCATGAGTTTGATACACATTGGTGATACAAAATGGGTATTTTTGGGTACAATCTAGGTAGCGTACTGGGAAGTGTGCGCTAATAAGTGAAGGCTGAAATTTCTTTGTAAATCAATTGCTAAAATACTCGGAAAGCAACTCGGTAGTGGTGGCTGCGTGTGCCGGGATGTGGCTTTTGGGGCCGCCTCCATTTCTTGTCGTTTCCGGTCTGTTTTGACATAAATTCCGGTTAAAATGACATAATTTGCGGTTTCTCGTGACATAACCTATTTTTGTAGTAAACCTACGAAATGGGGTGTTGTCATGTACAGGCGTAAGCTCCGTCATTCCCGTGTCAAGAACCTCTACAAATTTGCTAGCTTCAAAACTGCTTCTGCTCACACTGTAGAGTCTTCCCTAGAATTTGATGCCTGCTACCATTTTGAATACTCCCCTCAAGTTAAGTCTTTCATTGCCCAGCCTATAGGTTTTACTTACTCAATTCATGGGAAAACTAATCCTTATACTCCTGATTTTAAGTTAATAAATAATAATCAAAAAATAGCCTTTATTGAGGTCAAACCCCATAGTAAAACCCTCCATCCAGAATTTGTTCAAAAATTTCAAGCAAAAAAAGAAGCAGCATACCAGTTAGGTTTCGAGCTAAGCTTAGTAACTGAGCTTCAAATCAGAAAGTATCCAGTCTTGAATAATTTTAAGCTGCTACATCGTTACGCTGGTTTTCAAAGCCATTGTGAGTTGTATGATAGTGTTTATGGCCTTGTAAAAAGGCACTCCCCCATCTTTATGCATCAAATTTGTGCTCTATATGAAATTAATTTCCGTCCTAGAGTTATTCGCTCACTGGTTTCGTTAATAGCCTCTGGGAAATTAAAGGCCAATATATTGGAAAAAGAAATTGGTGACGATTTGCTTCTTTGGGCATGAGGTGACTTATGTTGGAAGATCCTTTTTTTGATGAGTCTTTAGCAGGCATAGATTTCTCGCATACAGCGAGTAAAAAAAGCCGTGATGAAATTGAGGATGTGGCATTCATAACAATAGATGATCTTGATGAGGAGTACGCCGATAAAGCTTTGTTCAGGTATAAAGTAATAAAATTGGTCAATAAAAGGCTTAATGGAGGCTGGACGAAGAAGAATATAGAGCCAATTATCTATGAATTGTATAATGAAGGTGTTATAGATAAAAAGCCTGGGTGGCAAAGCGTAGCTAGATGGAATGCAAAGTATCGTGCCGATAAAAATTTGCTTTGCTTGGTTGATATGAAAGCTATAAAAAATAATTTTTGTGATTTTAAATCTTTTTCAAAAGATACTTTTTTTTGGGACGCAATCGAAAAGAAATATCTTACAAGAGTGAGGGGGTCTGTTGCGACCACTTATCAATTTTATAAGGATTTAATATTAGTCCATAATAATGAAAATCCAGATGATAAGTTTGTAGCTGTTGGGCGAAGTGCCTTTTACGATAGAGTTAAAAAGCTTCCACCTTATATTTGTGACTTGAAGCGTTATGGCAAACGATATGCGGATAAAAAATATCGATTTATCAATAGTTTTACAAAATCTACTAGGGTGATGGAGCGTGTTGAAATCGATCATACCGCTCTTGATTTGATCTTGCTTGATGATACCTTGAATATACCTATTGGAAGGCCATTTATAACTGTCTTGATTGATACATTTAGTAAATGTATCGTAGGTTTTTACTTAAGCTTTAGAGGGCCGAGCTATAATTCTGTAAGGTGTGCAGTATTAAATGCGTGCTTAGATAAAAAAGACTTGTTGGAAAAGTATCCAGACATCGAAAAAGATTGGCCATGTCAAGGGCGTATTGAAACACTTGTTGTTGATAACGGCGCAGAGTTTTGGTCGAAAGATCTTGAGAGGTTTTCTGCCTCAATAGGAATGAGCGTTGAGTACAACCCAGTTGGAAAACCATGAAAGAAACCTTTAGTCGAGAGAATATTTAACACTTATAATACAGAATTTATTCATCAAATACCGGGAAAAACTTTCTCGAGTGCAAAAGATTTAGAAGGTTATGAGCCTGAGAAAGATGCGCTATTACCATTTTCCAGGTTTTTACATCTACTGCATATATGGGTTGTAGATATTTATAATCAGCAGCCAAATAAACGTAGAACCAATATACCTGCTTTGTCTTGGCAGATTGGGTGTCAAGATTTTCCGCCGGTTGTTTACCAAGGTACTGAAAAACAAAGATTTAAAATCGAAAGTTTTCCCACCGTCTATCGCGATTTACGACCAATTGGGATAGAGGTAGATCATATAAACTATAGTAGCGAAATGCTGGTAGAGTTCAGAAAAAACCATCCACCGCCCCCTGGTCAAAAAAAGCATAAGCTGTGTGTTAAGAGAGATCCATTTGATGTTTCTTTTGTGTATGTATTCTTGCCTGAGTTTGAGCAGTATATCAAGGTTGATGCTACTAGCCAGGAGTTTCAGTTAGAGGGCGTCTCTATTTTCCAGTACCAGGTTATGAGAAGGTTGTTGAATAATCATATAGAAATTAATACCGATCATGAGGGGCTTGCCCTTGCAAATATGAAGCTAAGCGAGAGAATGGATGATATAAGAGAAAATGCTTTAGCCAAGAAGAGAAGTGGTCTAAAAGGAATGAAAAGCGTTGCTGCTTTCATAGGCGTGGATAGTGATGGTGCTGCGACTTTTGAAAGTGTGCACCGTGACTTGAAAAGTAGAGATAATGCTATGTGTGATTCTTCAGAAGGAGGCTTAACAGATTCAAAAAACTTTGAGCATGTTGATGATTGGCACGATATTGCTGATGATGTGGAGCCTTATTAATGAGCAGCATACTGTCTGAAGCTAAATGTTGTCAGCTGATCGATTTTAGAAACTGTTTTGTCCAACATGCAGCCTTAATACAGGCGATGAGTTCTTTGAATCGATTGAAAAATAATCAACTATTAGGCGGAGAGCAGCAGTGTATGTTGCTGTTAGGAGATACAGGGACTGGTAAAAGTAAATTAATCAATGAGTTTTATTCGGCATTTCCAAGCTACAGAGAGGGCGATGTTCTCGTAAAGCCAGTGCTCGTTTCACGCATACCAAGTAAGCCTGATGTTGAAAAAATGATGATTCAATTATTGAGCGATTTGGGGCAGTTTGGTTCAGAAGCAAGAAAAGGTAGTCGCCGAGAGACGGGTCTAGCAGAGGCATTAATCAAAGTATTAAAAAAATGTAAAACACAAATAATCATTATCAACGAATTTCAAGAGTTAATAGAGTTTAAGTCTGTTGAAGATCGTCAGCGTGTTGCCAATAGACTTAAGTTGATCAGCGAGCAGGCTTGTATACCCATCGTTTTAGTAGGTATGCCCTGGGCTTCTGAAATATCTAATGAGCCTCAATGGGCCTCGCGATTAATGTGTTCAATTGAACTGCCGTATTTTAAAATTTTTAAACAAAGCGATCGTCTAGAGTTTGTTAGATTTTTAAAAGGCTTGGCGTTAAGGATGGGCTTTCATGAACCGCCGCCACTTCATAGTGATGAGATACTATTTCCACTTTTTTCTGCAACGCGAGGTGAGGTAAGAAAAATCAAACACATTCTCGATGAGGTTCTTTTTTTAGCCTTGTCGCAGGGGGATAATACTGTTCATAAACAGCATTTTGTTGATGTTTTGGATAACGTTTTTTTTGATAAAGATAATCCATTCAAGCTACCTATTGATGATGTCCCACTGAGCGAAGTATCTCGATATGCATCTTATAATCGCTACTCATCGGTTGAGTCTGAGACTTTTATAGGGACCCAGTTTGGTCGGAAAATTTCGACTAGAGAATTATTTTCTAAAAATTAATAAATTATCGAGAAAGACCTCCTTTTGTTAAATCAAAATGAAGACGCTTTCAAAACACCATTGCATTCTTGCTAAGAATCTCTTAGCATATTTTTGTGTCATCTTGCGCTAGCCTAGCGGCTTTCCAAGTAGCGATGGTGTTTTCATGGATAGTCCGCTTCCAGATCGCTTGAGAGCCGCCAGGCAAGCAGCGGGTATGACACAAAGGCAGTTGGGTGAATACCTCGGCATGGAGCCGAATCTGGCGAGTGCGCGTATGACGCAGTATGAAAAGGGCCAGCATGCGCCCAATTACCAGTTGCTGAAGAGGCTTTCAGAGGCACTAGATGTGCCCATTCCCTATTTTTTCTGCGAAGACGATACGATTGCAGAATTGATCCTTGAACTTGATAAGCTCGGCCCTGCAGAACGCCAACGCTTGTTGGAACAGCTTAAAAAGGGCAGTGCGCCTAGCGAAAGCTGATCTCGTTACTGATCAGCCGCCTGCAACTTCAACGTAATTGACCTTGATGAGCGCCTTTTGACTTCTTTCAGCTACAATTCTGACCTCATTGGTGGTGGACTGATGGTGCGAGAGAGCCGCGCTGTTGCCGACTTGCTGCTCTCTGATGCTGATGAAGGGCAGTGGCACCAGGCAATCATCGTTGATAACCGCCTCCAGAAGAACCGTCCCGCCACTGCTAAACGTGCAGGCCAAGCTATTCGCAAGCGCTTAGAGAAGCTGGAGCCACCGTTTTGGCAAGCGCTGCGTGATGGTGACGACCAGCTCGCCACGCAGGTGTCTTTCTGTGCTGCCATGGCACGTAACTTGCTACTAATGGAATTTCTCGAAAGTGTCGTTACCGATGCCTTTTTGACCCAGGCGGAAATACTTCAGGCCTACCAATGGGACGAGTTTTTAGCCGAGCGTGCCCATCGCGACGAAGCGATAGCAGGATGGGCGGAAAGCTCCAAACGTAAAATGGGGCAGGTGTTGTATCGTATGCTGGCTGAAGTTGGCGTATTGGAGTCCAGCCGCTCGCGCAAATTACAGCCATTACTGCTTCGGCCAGAAGTGAAAAGCTTGCTGGAAACCTACCAGCACGAACGCCTACATGCATGTTGTCGCCTGTTACGGTAAGTTTCCTTGCTACTGTCTTAAAAACGTCGCTTTCACAAAAACGTTGCCTACGTCAAAACAATACTAAGTAGACCTTGCAACGCAGGTGGCTAGCGGCATAGTCTTATCAAACCAGTCTTTTGCATTAAAAAAAGCCTTGCATCAAACATGCTAGACACAGGGACGCATCCGCATGTCACAGAGTGATCAATACCCATCCCCCGGCGGTATTATCAGCCACGAAGATGACCAGCTTCGTGCGCGTTTAAACCAAGTGGCTGAAAAAATCACTCGGCCTGATTTTTTAGCGGGCCATGGGTTGGGTAATGAAATCGGCTTCTGGATTTTTGATTATGCTCCTGAGCATGAACTACAGGTGCGTGCCTACCTGAACTTCCTCCCCTCGTTAATGGCACGCCAGCACCCCGACATTAAAATGGCGCAGGTCAATCTGCTTGAGGTGCTCAAGGACTATCTGACCGAACGCGGCTTCTTAAACAAAGCCATCGCCATGCAGAAGAGTAAAGGCGACGCAGCACTGCTCAAGGCGCTGCGTGGGCCACTGCACATGGATAAGTTTGCTCCCTATCTTCTACGACACTACTTATCGCACGAGCCTGATATCGTACTGCTCACCGGTGTTGGCAGCCTATGGCCCATGGTGCGAGCGCACAGTTTGTTAAATGCGCTGCACGGGCCGCTCGGCCACAAGCCTTTGGTACTGTTCTACCCAGGCCGTTACGACGGGCAAACGATGTCGCTGTTTAAGCAGATAAAAAGCAATAACTACTATCGTGCGTTTGCGCTCGTGCCTTAGGCAACGAATTACGTCATCCCGTGTGTTACGTTCGCTCGGTGGTAGCGGACATCGGTATCGCGGTACCTCTCAGCGTGAAACACCCAGGGTTTAAACATTTACAGGACTGATATGCGCATTCAAGAGCTTTTCCTCAAGCCGCTCAGCCGGTCAATCAATGGTGTTGTAAAGGCTGATCAGCGTGACCAGGAAACCATCTACCAAGAGCTAGATGAGTACGTGGTCACCAATGAGCTAGAAAAGCACTTCCGCGCCTTTTTTGAATCCTACACCACCCCGCTAGACGACCCCTCCATTGCCAACCGGGTAGGCGTCTGGGTTAGCGGTTTCTTTGGGTCGGGTAAATCGCACTTTTTGAAAACGCTCTCTTATCTGCTTGAAAACACCGAAGCTTACGACGAACACGGCCATGCCAAGCGGGCGGCGGATTTCTTTGATGAGCGGAAGCTGGTGGACAGCTCCATACGGGCTGATATCACTAACGCAGTACGCGAACCCGCCCATGTGGTGCTGTTCAATATCGACAGCAAGGCCAGCTCTAACGACGATGGCAACCCCATCCTCAACGTCTTTCTGCGCGTATTTAACGAGTACCAAGGCTTTAGCTCGGATTACCCGCACATTGCCCACATGGAGCGCCACTTAGAAAAGCGGGGTGTGTATGAGCCCTTCAAGCAGGCGTTTAATGACGCCAGCGGCATGGCGTGGGAAGAGGAACGGGACGGCTATCAGTTTTACCAAGATGACATTGAGCAAGCGATTAGCGTTGCGTTAGAGCTTTCCCCGGAAGCTGCCCATAAATGGTTTGAAGAGTCAGAAGCCAATTTTAGTGTTTCAGTGGAAAACTTCTGCCACTGGGTGAAAGAGTTTTTGGAATCCCAATCATCCACCCGGCGCATGGTGTTTATGGTGGACGAAGTCGGCCAGTTTATTGGCAGCGACACGCGCCTTATGCTGACCCTGCAAACACTGACCGAAAACCTGGGCACGATTTGCGGCGGTCGCGCTTGGATTGTGGTGACGTCTCAGGCGGATATGGACGCAGTGCTAGGCGAAATGACCGCCTCAAAAGCCAACGATTTCTCCAAAATTGCCGGGCGTTTCAAAACCCGCTTATCGCTCTCAAGCTCCAACTCTGACGAAGTCATCCGCAAGCGCCTGCTGGTGAAAACCGACCCGGCACGCGCTGAGCTGGAAGGTGTGTTTGAAGCCAAAGGCTCCATCCTGCGTAACCAGCTGACCTTTGACCGCTCAGGCCCCACGCTGAAAAATATTGAAGGCGTGGATAGCTTTATCGCCAACTATCCCTTCGTGCCGTACCACTTCCAACTGGTACAAAAAGTCTTCGAAGAGATCCGCAAGGTAGGCGCTACAGGCGCGCATCTCGCTTATGGTGAGCGCTCAATGCTCGATGCCTTCCACATGGCCGCCAAAGCCGTGCAAGAAAAATCGATTGGCGCGCTGGTGCCGATGCACTGCTTTTATACGGCGATAGAAGGCTTCCTTGATACCGCCGTAAAGCGCACCATCGACCAGGCCAGCGAAAACCCCGTGTTAGAGGCGTTTGATGTCGAAACGCTGCGCACGCTGTTTATGATCCGTTATGTGGATCTTGTCAAAGGCACGGTCGACAACCTTGTTACGCTCTCGCTGACTCAAATTGACGACGACCGAATTGCTATTCGTGAGCAATTAGACGCGACCTTAGCGCGACTTGAAAAAGAGAGTTTGATTACGCGTAATGGCGATGAATACCAGTTCCTCACCAATGAAGAGCGCGATATTACCCGCAAGATCAAAGCCACCGAAGTCACCAGCAGCGATGAAAACAAAGAGTTATCCAGCCTAATTTTTAAAGACCTGCTGCGTGACCGCACCAAATACCGCTACCCGTTGAACAAAACCGACTACAGCATTGGCCGCTACCTGGATGGCCATACCCTAGATGGTCGCTACCAGAGTCAGCTAAGGGTAGAGGTGGTGTCGCCCTTAGACGTAGAGTACGTGCAGCTTAGCGACGCAGGCTGCATCCACAAAAGCGGCGACAACGGCGGGCAAGTGCTGATTAAGCTACCCGACGATAAGCGCTTTACCGATGAACTGCGCACGCTGTTAAAAACCGACAAGTTTATCCGCTTGAACCTATCGGCCAACGACCACAGCGTCGAGCGCATTCTGGCCGACCGTGGCCGGGAAAACCAAGAGCGCAAAAAACGCCTGCGCGTTCGTCTGGAAGAGATGTTATTAGATGCAGACGCCTATGCGCTCGGCCAAAAGCTGGAACTCAATCGCAGCCAGCTAAGCACTCGCCTGGATGAAGCCTGCCGTTACCTGCTGGAAAACACCTATAACAAGTTGGGCCAGCTGACGGTGCTTAACCCAGAGCCCATGCGTGAACTGCAAGCCGTGTTAACAGCAGATGATATTGGTACACAAAACCTTAATTTAGACGGAGAAGAGGGCAACGCCCAGGCAGTAAAAGAGGTGGAGCAGTATATCTCGCTGCACAGCGGCGAGCCCGTGCCGCTTAACCCGCTTATCGAACGTTTCAGCAACCGACCTTTCGGCTGGCCAGAGGGCGAAACGCTGCTGATTCTAGGCCGCCTGCACGCCGCTGGCCGTTTGACCTTCCACACCGCAGGCCCCGCGCTCAGCGGTAAAGAAGCCTTCGAGCTGCTTAATAACGCCCGCCGACGCAGTGAAGTACGCATTCAGAAAAAGCGCCAAACCGAAGATGCGGTGCTCAACAAAGCCCGCAACCTCACCAAAGACCTGTTTGGCCAGTTAGGCCCTGCCAGCGAAAAAGAGCTATTCAGCTACTATGTGGATCGCTTATCCCGCTGGCGCCGCGAGCTAGAAGCGTACAAAAGCAAAACCGACGTGGGCAATTTCCCAGGGCGAAAAGCCATTGAAAGCTCACTGTTGGAAGTAGAGCGCCTGCTGCGCCTAGACGACAGTTTCGACTTCTTTAAAGAAGTGGCCAGCCAGCAAGACACGCTGCTCGATTTAGAAGAAGACTACCGCGACCTAAGCGACTTCTTCACCAAGCAGCTCACCACCTGGCAGCAGCTGGAACAGGCGCGCGTAAGGTTTGGGGTTAACCGCCTGGAGCTAGAAAAACAACCGGAGGCCCAGCAGGCATTGGCCGAGTGTGAGCGCATTTACAGCGCTGATGCCCCCTACGCCATGTTGAACAAAGTAGATGGCCTGGTGCGCACGTTGGATGACATTAATACCCGCTTGGTCACCGAAAAACGCGAACACGCCATTTCACGTATCGACACGCGCATAGCCAAAGTGAAAGCAGAGATCGAAAAGAGTGGCATTGCCACCGCCGAGCTAAGCAACCGTTTACTGCACCCACTGCAGCAGCTCAAGGTGTCGATCAATCAATCGGTCAGTATCGCGCAGATCTACCAGCTGCAAACAGAAACGGCCGTTGAGCAAGAAGAAGAGAGCTTGGATGCGCTGCATAAAGCCCAGGCCGAGGCTGCCAAGCTCCAGCAGGCTAAGCCCGCACCTACTTCAGCAGCCGAGGGCACCACGGGTGGGGATTCCGGAACATCCATCAAATCACCGGATAACACCGCCGCCGCACAAACCACACCGCATGGCGATGGCTACCGATCTCACACAATCACGACACCCGCTACGGTGAATGCGCCCAAACCTGTGGCGCGAGTGCGTGTAAGCGACGTGCTCAGTCGTGTGCATAGCGGTGTCTACCTGGAGAGCCAAGCCGAGGTAGATGCTTTTATGGATGAGCTTAGAAAAGAGCTGGAAGGGGCGGTTTTAGCAGGCAAGCGTATTAGCATTAAATGATAATAAAGTGTTAAAACGGAAGGTGAAATCATAGATGGATAGACAGAACGCCGAGCAATTGCTAAAAACAGCCCTCAATGACAGCTCTGCTCTATTTCGCTCTGGGCAATGGGAGGCGATTGATGCAATAGTCAATCAGCACCGCAAGCTGCTGGTGGTTCAACGTACTGGATGGGGTAAGAGTTCTGTTTACTTCATAAGCACTCGTATTTTGCGAGACCGTGGCTTCGGGGTCACCATCATCATCTCGCCTTTGCTGGCCCTGATGCGCAACCAGATCGAGTCGGCTCGACGGCTTGGTATTAGAGCCTCCACCATCAATTCGACGAATAGTCATGAGGAAGAGGCTGTAAAAAGGGCGCTGTTCGCGGGTCAGGTTGACTGCTTGCTGATATCACCAGAACGCTTAGCCAACGATAATTTCGTGCGAACCGTGCTTATGCCGGTTGCTGACCACATCGGGTTACTGGTAATTGATGAAGCGCACTGTATCTCCGATTGGGGGCATGACTTCCGGCCTGACTATCGTCGCATCGTGGCAATTCTTCGGCAGCTTCCGCCTGGTGTTCCGGTTCTAGGAACAACAGCTACCGCTAATGACAGGGTCATAGAGGATATCCGCACCCAGCTGGGAGATATCCTGATTCAACGTGGCCCGCTGGGACGTGAAAGCCTAGCGCTGCAGGCGATAACGTTACCGGATCAGGCTTCTCGACTAGCCTGGCTGGCCAATGTAATCCCAACGTTGCCAGGCACCGGTATCGTTTACACTCTGACGACCCGCGATGCCGATCAAGTAGCCGACTGGCTGCAGCGTCAGGGTGTTGAGGCCAGCGCCTACTATTCTGACGTTACTCCTCCGCAATGGCTGCATGCGCAGGGGCTAACGGATAAAAACCGTTATCGTGAGTACCTGGAAGACCGGCTGCTCTGTAATGAACTCAAAGTGCTGGTAGCCACTGGGGCGTTGGGAATGGGTTACGACAAACCAGATCTTAGCTTCGTTATCCACTACCAGGCACCTGGCTCTATCGTCGCCTATTATCAGCAGGTTGGCCGCGCTGGGAGGGCTATTGACTCTGCCCTTGGCGTGCTGATTGCTGGACACGAGGATGACGATATTCATGACTATTTCCGGCGCTCTGCATTTCCCTCGGATCATGAGGTCAGTACGGTGCTGGATACACTCGCACAGTTCGACGGTTTATCCGTTGCGCGCATTGAGCAGAATGCCAACCTGAAGCGCAGCCAGATTGAAAAGACCCTAAAGATACTCAGTGTAGAATCGCCTGCACCAGTGGTGAAGGAGGGCAGTGTCTGGCGGCGTACGCCAATACCCTATCGGCCAGATCATCAACGCATCCACTACCTGACAGAGATTCGTAAGCGTGAGTGGCAGCAGGTCAACGACTACATCAACACCAAGGGCTGTTTGATGAACTTCCTGCGCTTCTCTCTGGATGACCCGCAGAGCGAAACATGTGGGAAGTGCGAAAATTGCCTGGGGCATCCGCTGATGCCAACCAACGTTGATGCGCAGTTGGTTCATCAGGCTGCCGCTTATCAGCGCAATGCCGAGATGCCGATAAAGCCAAGAAAACAGGTGAACGCCAATGCGTTTCAACAGTATGGCTTTCAAACAAGCAGAGGGAGCCTGGTAGCGGGGTTGCAGGCACAGGAAGGGCGCGTGCTCTCGCGTTGGAACGATGGGGGATGGGGTCGGCTAGTCAAGCAAGGCAAGCAACAGAGCCAATTCAGTGACGAGCTGGTGGAGGCCATGGCCGAGATGATCGAACAGCGCTGGCAGCCCCAACCTCGCCCAGGTTGGGTCTGCGCGGTGCCTTCATTTAACCATCCGCACCTTGTGCCGGAATTTGCATGGCGGCTAGCTAACCGGTTGGGCCTACCCTATATCGAAGCAGTGCGTAAGATCAGGCACAATGAGCCCCAGAAAGGCCAACAGAACAGCTTCCATCAGTCCCGTAACCTGGACGGTGTCTTCCAAGTAGCCAATAGACTACCAAGAGAATCTGTACTGTTGGTCGATGATATCGTGGACTCAGGTTGGACGATGACCGTGATCGCCGCGCTTTTACAGCGTGCCGGTACGGGGCCTGTTTTCCCTGTAGCTTTGGCATCTAGCTCGGTGAATGATTGATGATTATTTCTACTGCCGCTCAGGCAACCCTGCTTCTGACTAGCTATTTCAGTAAGCCGGTTAAGGGGTCTATTAAACCCTTGACGCCCACTGAATGGGGAGCCTTTGCGCAATGGTTGCACGAGCAGGGCCACACGCCAGCTGATCTGCTAGTACAAGATAGCAGCGACATTCTCCAGGGGTGGAGCCATCCCAAGGTGACAAGAGAGCGTCTGCAAGCCCTGCTCCAACGTGGCAGCAGCATGGCGTTGTCTCTGGAAAAGTGGCAGAGATCGGGTCTATGGGTGATTACCCGCTCCGACTCCGGATATCCCCGGCGTTTAAAAAAGCGTCTGAAGCACGCCGCTCCACCGGTATTGTTTGGCTGCGGTAATGTTGAACTTCTCAACACCAGTGGTCTTGCCGTGGTGGGCTCGCGCAAGGCAGGTGATGAAGATCTAACTTATGCTCGCAGGGTCGGCGCAATAGCCGCCAAGGCAGCCGTCGGAATCGTATCTGGTGGGGCGCGTGGCATTGACGAAGCTGCCATGCAGGGAGCAATCCAGGAAGGAGGCTCTGTCACCGGCATCCTAAGCGAAGGCTTGCTCAAGGCGGCGACGTCTAGCCAGTGGCGCCAGGGCCTGATGAGTGGTGGTTTGGTGCTAGTTTCCCCTTATTATCCGGAAGCGAGTTTCCATACCGGCAATGCTATGGGGCGCAATAAGTACATTTACTGCTTGGCAGATGCCGCCATGGTAGTGCACTCCGGCAGCAGTGGTGGTACCAAGGCGGGTGCTGAAGAGAATCTGAAGAGGGGCTGGGTGCCGCTTTGGGTCAAGCCCACGAAAGACCTTGACGCCGGAAACCATGCGCTGGTAAGGGCTGGTGGCGCCTGGTGCGAAGAGAATGTTGAGCAACTAGACATAGGATCGATGTTTACTGCTGCCGCAACGCACTCCTCTCAGCAAATGCCTGATCAACCGGATACTGTCTCGTCTCGTGAACCTGATATCAGCACTCGTGAATCTGATATCAACAACGATATCGAGACCAATGAAAGTGAAGCAGACAAGGCTCAGAGCGATGTCGCAAACGATATCCAGTATGAACTTGCAAACAGTGAGCCTAAGCCACCCATTACTTCCGAAGATACTGATCAGAAGGTGTCCCAAAAGGCGGTCAAGGCTCCTCAACCGGACTTGTTTGGTGGCAACACCGCCAACAATGAAAAGGCAGAAGTGGCCACATTAGCAGTTGTGCCTGAACAAGCCACGGACGAGTCCAACGACACGATGGAGCCAGATGCACCACTAGCTGACCCTGCCGCTCATAGAATTGGTGCCGACCCCTACCGTTTTGAGCAGATCGATTTCTATCAGCTGTTCCTGAACGAGATGCAACGACTTGCAAAAAGTCCCATGACAGTTGACGAGATTACCGCCGAAACCGGCTTGCACAAGACACAGGTAACCACATGGCTGAAGCAGGCCGTAGGAGCAGGAAAGGTGGAAAAGCTAGCTCGTCCGGTGAAGTATCGTGCGATTCCAGTGGATCCAAGTAAGTAGACGAGGTTGAACGCCTTGGACATTATTTCAGCGTCCACATCTTCTATGCATGATCGCCACATCTTACAGAGACAAGCCTTGATAACACATAAAAAGACCTAGTTGTCAAACTGAAGCTTTCTGTCTTTGAAAACCAGTCATTTCGTGTGGAGCGACCACTGGGTCACTGACCCAGCCACCGACTCAGTAAGCACTTCGGCCAGTGTCACGGCCAGAGTACGGCTAGCGTCAGTTCAGTAGATGGCTAGCAAGCCTAGAGTAGTCACGTACAGAAAAACCAGAACACCTCGGCCAAGCCACGCAGGCGGCCCGATAAGGAATTCACCATGAACACCGCCAACATCAAAAAATACGCCCCCAAAGCCCGCGCCCGCTTTATCGACACCATGACGCGCCAGGCGGCCCGTGTGGGCATTAGCCCGGATGGCAAAGGCGGTGCTGTGATTGCCCCCTTGGAGAAAAAGGGCGATGTGTTGGTGATGACCGCCCAGGATGGCCAA
>Ga0209344_10002361_pt1 | contig 21249 bp, 15 predicted proteins | sample Cruoilmetagenom6_FD_187293 | JGI IMG/M metagenome (GOLD analysis project Ga0209344, IMG submission 187293) | Oil polluted marine microbial communities from Coal Oil Point, Santa Barbara, California, USA - Santa Barbara Oil Seep Sample 6 (SPAdes)... | ecosystem: Environmental > Aquatic > Marine... | reverse complement strand
ACCCTAACGAGGTCTCGACTGCGCTCGACCTGACATTGAGCATATTTTTCAATTTATTTGAAGTAAACGGCAAAAACGGTTCACTCAAAACTGCCAACGCAGAAGTAACCTGCAGCGCAACGTACATCACGGTTTTGGTGCGTTCTTCATCTGTTTTTACCGTTTTCCACGGCTCCTCGTCTGCCAAATATTTGTTTCCGAGACGGGCAACATTCATCAATTCTGACTGCGCTTCGCGGAAACGGTAACGCTCCAACGAACTTGCAATCACTGCGGGATAGGCTTTCAATTCGCTTAAAACCTGTTCGTCAATTTCTGAAAAAGCTGCTGGTTTCGGCACAATTCCTTCGTAATATTTATCGGTCAAAACCATCACTCGGTTTATAAAATTTCCGAAGATGGCAACCAATTCGTTATTATTTCGGGCTTGAAAATCTGCCCAGGTAAAATCGTTATCTTTTGTTTCCGGAGCGTTTGCAGTTAAGGCATATCGCAAAACGTCCTGCTGGTTTGGAAAATCCTCCAAATATTCGTGCAACCAAACCGCCCAATTTTTACTGGTTGAAATTTTATTCCCTTCAAGATTTAAAAATTCGTTTGCTGGTACGTTATTCGGAAGAATGTAACTTCCTTCAGCCTTCAGCATCGCCGGAAAAATGATGCAATGGAAAACAATGTTGTCTTTCCCAATAAAATGAAGGAGTTTGGTGTTTTCATCTTTCCAATAATCTTCCCAATTTTTGCCTTCGCGCTCTGCCCATTCTTTTGTTGAGGAAATATAGCCAATTGGTGCATCAAACCAAACGTAAAGCACTTTTCCATCAGCACCTTTTACGGGCACGGGAATTCCCCAATCGAGGTCGCGGGTCACGGCACGTGGGCGTAAACCATCGTCAATCCAGCTTTTGCATTGACCCAACACGTTGGTTTTCCAATCTTTTTTATGGTCAACGAGAATCCATTCTTTTAAAAAATTCTCGTATTCATTTAAAGGTAAAAACCAATGTTTTGTTTCTTTTAGAATCGGTTTATTGCCAGAAATTATGCTCCGCGGATTTATCAAATCTGTTGCATTGTGGCTGGTTCCGCAATTTTCACATTGGTCGCCGTAGGCTTCTTCGTGGCCACATTTTGGGCAAGTTCCCACAACAAAACGGTCTGCCAAAAACTGATTGGCTTCCTCGTCAAACAATTGCTCGGTCACTTCCTCTATAAATTGGCCTGCATCATACATTTTTTTGAAAAATTCCGATGCCGTTTTATGATGAATTTTCGCAGAGGTGCGCGAATAATTATCAAACGAAATTCCAAAATCTTCAAAACTTTTTTTGATGATTGCGTGATATTTATCAACCACTTCCTGTGGCGTAATGCCTTCCTTTTTCGCTTTCAACGTAATGGCAACGCCGTGTTCATCACTTCCGCAGATAAAGGCAACGTCTTTATTTTGAAGCCGTTGGTAACGTGCATAAATATCAGCAGGCACATAAACACCCGCCAAATGGCCAATGTGAACAGGTCCATTCGTATAAGGCAATGCGGCGGTAATAGTATATCTATTCTTGTTCAGATCCATAATTTTTTTTGAAATCCTGCCAAAATGGGTAGGCAGGCACAAAAGTACACATAAATGTAGTAATTTGTGGTTTTAAATAGATTCATGATTACACCATATAGACTTCAAAAGGGCGATTCCGTGGCCATCGTTTCCACCGCTCGGAAAATTTCAAAAGAAGAATTAAAACCTGCACTTCAATTATTGGAAAAATGGGGATTGAAATATGTTTTGGGAAAAACAATTGGTGCCCAAGAAAATCAATTTGCAGGAAATGATGATTTGCGCGCTGAAGATTTTCAAAAGATGATGGACAACCCCAAAATAAAGACAATTTGGTGCGCAAAGGGAGGTTATGGAACGGTTCGGATTCTGGACAAATTGGATTTTTCGGCTTTTAAAAAATCCCCGAAATGGGTCATTGGCTATAGCGATGTAACGGCCCTGCACTCGCACATACACACTCTTGGAATTGAAACGCTGCATGCCCAAATACTTCAAAATCTTGAAAACAAATCAGAAGAAACATCTTCTTCCATTAAGAAAATTCTTTTTGGTGATTCATATGAAATAAAATTTGAATCCTCAGGAAAATTAAATAGGCGCGGAACAGCTAAAGGGCAATTGATAGGCGGAAATCTTTCACTTTTGTATTCGCTCTGCGGAAGTAATTCCGCACTAAAAACGGACGGCAAAATTCTTTTTATTGAAGATTTGGACGAATATCTGTACCACATTGATAGAATGATGATGAATTTAAAACGAAATGGAATGCTAAATAATCTTGCAGGTCTGGTTGTGGGCGGAATGACCGACATGCACGATAATAAAGCCCCTTTCGGAAAAACTGCTGAAGAAATTATTTTTGATTCTGTTTCAGAATATAATTATCCTGTTTGCTTCAATTTTCCGGCAGGTCATATTGATGATAATCGCGCATTGATTTTGGGAAGAAAAGTTGAATTAAAGATAACTGAGAACAAAATAGCCGTAAGCTTTTAATTTTAAAAATGGCAAGTCATAACGAATTAGGAAAAATAGGTGAAGAAATAGCTGCGCAATATTTGCTTCGCGAAGGCTACAAAATTTTACACCGTAACTTTTTCTTTGACAAAGCTGAAATAGACATCATTGCACAAAAGGAAGAGGATACAATTGTAATTGTTGAAGTGAAAACCAGAAATAGTGACTTTTTCGGTGATCCGCAAAGTTTTGTAACGCCAGCAAAAATCAAACTTTTGGTGAAAGCCGCCAATGAATATATTGTTTCAAATAACTTAAATGCGGAAGTTCGATTTGATATTATTGCTGTTTTGAAAAACCAAAAAGAGGAAAAATTGGAGCATTTTGAAAATGCTTTTTATCATTTTTAATTTTTTCCATTACGGGAATCTCTTTATTTTTTTACAAATTCTTCAATTTTATAGAGTAAAATAATTTGTAAAATAGTAGCCGGGATCAAAAAGGTAAGTCCCAACCACGCCATAAAAACAAGCGCAAACAATATCCCGCTTACTACTTCAAATCCACCGGCTATTTCAGGGATTTTGCCGAAAGGATTTTTCAATCGCATCACGGCCAAACCAAAGATAATACTGCCAATTCCGCAGAAAATGGATTGTGTAACCATAACATATTCTGAATACAATGGTTCAAAGTAAAGGGAGGCCATATCATACCCATAAAATAAAATGGTAGTACCGATTAGAAAGAAAGCGCCTATTTTAAGCAAATAATTATTGAAGATTTTACCGCTCAAAACAAACCCCCATAAAAAATAAATATAGGCCAAGATGACAATAAATTTCATACTGATGTATGCGGCTTTGGGAATTATCAATTCATCTTCGTAAAATCGGGCGTAATCTACAGCAAATTCTACAAATCCTGAAAGGAAATAAATTATCCCGCAGATCCACCCAAGTTTTATATAAAATGCTGAAAATACTACTTCTTTAAAATTGAAATTTTCAAAAGGGGAAGTGTCAGATTCTTGTAGGTTTTCCAAATTTTCGCCCAAGACATTTAAAATAGTTTTTAAAGTAAAGCTTCGCGGGGTAACTTCGCCAGCTTCAATACGCTGAATAGTTCGCACATTGATGTTGCACTGCTCCACAAGTTCCTCCTGCGTAAAGCCTTTTTGTTTGCGAAGTTCGAAGATTTTTCGGCCTAATTCTGGTTGTTTCATCATTCCAAATTTTAAGGGCAATAGTACGATTGCAGTAAAGATAGTGCAATATTTTCAAGTGAATTTCACCCGACATTTGCCCGACATTTGCTGATTTTCAATTGATTATTCCGAAAAAGATTTCAAAGCCTGAAGTGCTTTTTCTATGGAAGAAATTCCCTCAAAAGTCAGTAACAACCGCAATCCGTTGCGGGTTTGTTTTTCCTTCATCGTTACTTTTTGTGGATGGCTTTGCACGTATTGCAAAACTTTTGAGAAGGAGGGACTTTGGTAAAAAGCACTCTGTTGGTCAGCCACAAAATAACCCACCATTTTTTTCTGTTTCATCACCACGCGCTCCAAGCCCATTGAAATTGCTATCCATTTTATACGGACACTGTTCAACAAATCTTCTGCCTGTTTTGGCATTTCGCCGAAACGATCCAATAATTCCTTTTCAAATTTTTGAAGTTCGGCTTCGTTTTTCAGCTCGTTCAATTTTGTGTAAAGGTTGAGCCTTTCCGTTATGTTATTTACGTAATCGTCCGGGAACAGCAATTCAAAATCGGTGTCGATGGTCATTTCCTTCACGAAATTTTTCTTCGGACCTTCGGTTTCTTCGTACAGATTTTTGAACTCTTTATCCTTCAATTCATCAATCGCCTCTGCAAGAATTTTTTGATAGGTTTCAAAACCAATTTCGTTAATAAATCCGCTTTGTTCGCCGCCGAGTAAATCGCCAGCGCCGCGGATTTCCAAATCCTTCATCGCAATGTTGATCCCACTGCCCAATTCTGAAAATTGTTCCAATGCAGTGATTCGTTTTCGCGCTTCGTCCGTCATCGCCGAATATTCGGGCGTAATGAAATAACAGAAGGCTTTTTTATTGCTTCGGCCCACGCGACCACGCATTTGGTGCAAATCGGAAAGTCCGAAATTATTGGCATTGTTGATGAAAATAGTATTCGCATTCGGAACATCCAAACCACTTTCAATAATGGTTGTTGAAACCAAGACGTCGAATTCGTTGTTCATAAACCGAAGCATCAAATCTTCCAGTTTCTTGCCGTCCATTTGCCCGTGACCGATACCAATTTTAGCATCTGGAACCAAACGTTGGATCATTCCAGCTACTTCTTTTATGTTTTCAATTCGGTTGTGGACGAAGAAAACTTGCCCGCCGCGGGAGATTTCATACCGAACCGCATCGCGAATACTTTCTTCCCCAAAACGAATTACGTGCGTTTCCACGGGATAACGGTTGGGCGGTGGCGTGGTAATCACTGAAAGGTCGCGCGCGGCCATTAAACTGAACTGCAACGTACGCGGAATAGGCGTTGCAGTGAGTGTGAGCGTATCCACATTTTCTTTGATAGTTTTCAATTTATCTTTTACGGCTACGCCAAATTTCTGTTCTTCGTCAATAATCAAAAGACCCAAATCCTTGAATTCAACCGATTTGTTTACCAATTGATGCGTTCCGATAACGATATCGAGTTTGCCGTTTTTTAGTTCTTCCAAAACCGTTTTTCGCTCTTTTGTATTTCGAAATCGGTTTAAATAATCAACTTTTACGGGCATTTCGGAAAGTCGTTCCGAAAAAGTTTTAAAATGCTGAAATGCTAATATAGTCGTCGGCACCAAAACTGCGACTTGCTTTCCATTATCAACCGCTTTGAAAGCCGCGCGAATGGCAACTTCCGTCTTTCCAAAACCAACGTCGCCACAGACCAAACGGTCCATTGGGCGCTCGTTTTCCATATCCTTTTTTACATCTTCGGTCGCAGTGCTTTGATCCGGCGTGTCTTCATAAATAAAGGAAGATTCCAATTCGGCTTGCAAATAACTGTCTGGGTCGAATGCAAAACCTTTTAGCGTACGACGTTTGGCGTATAGTTCAATTAAATTGAAGGCGATTTCCTTTACGCGTGTTTTGGTTTTTTGCTTCAGTTTTTTCCAAGCATCGCTGCCCAATTTGTAGATTTTGGGCTCTTTTCCGTCCTTCCCATTATATTTTGAAATCTTGTGCAATGAATGGATGCTGAGGTATAAAATATCGCGTTCGCCATAAAAAAGTTTAATGGCTTCCTGCATTTTTCCTTCCACCTCAATCTTCTGCAAGCCGCCGAATTTCCCAATTCCGTGGTCGATGTGCGTTACATAATCGCCCACTTCAAGATTGGTGATTTCCTTTAAAGTAATTGCCTGTTTTTTGGCGTAACCGTTTTTCAATTGAAATTTATGGTAACGCTCAAAAATTTGATGGTCTGTGTAACAAACCAATTTTAAATCATCATCAATAAAGCCTTGAAACAGCGGAAACACAATGGTCTCAAACTGTTTTACATCTAAATGAGCATCCTCAAAAATATCGTGGAAGCGTTTTGCCTGCTGTTCGCTGCTGCAGAAAATGTAGTTTTTATAGCCTTTTTCGGCATTGTCATTCAAATTTTCAATTAGTAAATTGAATTGTTTGTTGAAGGAAGGTTGGGGTTTGGTAGAAAAGGAAATGGAATTTGAAATCGAAATCGAACTATTCAGTAATTGAACCTTCGTAAAATCATTCAATTGCCCTTTCAACAATTCCGAAGTGCAGAATAACTCAGAAGGTTTTGCGCGTTTTATTTCCGAATCAATTGCGTTGAAAGCCTCGCTTGCTTTTTTGAAAAGATTATCGATAGCGCTACTGAAAAGTTCTTCGTTCTTCAAAAAAACCACAGTTTTTGAAGCAATGTATTTCAGAAAACTTTCCCGATTTTCATCCACCATTTTGTTTTCCACATTGGGAATGATGGAAATTTTTTTCACCTGTTCCAAAGAAAGTTGCGTTTCCACATCAAACGTTCGCATGCTGTCAACCTCATCTCCAAAAAACTCGATTCGGTACGGTTCGTCATTACTAAAACTGAACACATCCAAAATTCCCCCACGCACCGAAAATTCGCCAGGTTCGGTAACAAAATCAGTTCTCTTGAAGCGATATTCGAATAAAACTTCATTAACAAAATCTATTGAAAGTCGATCGTTTACGGCAATTTTTAATGTGTTTCGTTCCAATTCCTTTCTCGTGACCACCTTTTCAAAAAGCGCTTCCGGATAGGTAACAATCAACGCCGGTTTTTTTCGGGAATTTATTCGATTTAAAACCTCGCTTCGCAACAAAACATTGGCATTGTCGGTCTCTTCAATTTGGTACGGACGCCGATAACTTCCCGGATAGAAAAGCACATTTTGGTCACCCAACAAATTTTCGAGATCGTTTAGATGATAAGCGGCTTCCTCCTTGTCATTAAAAATTAAAAGAAAAGGCAGTTCCGAAATTGAAAAAGTTTCAGCAATTACAAGTGAAAGTGATGAGCCGACAAGACCGGAAACTTGTATTTTATTTTCGGTTGAGGCAATGGAATCCTCCAGTTTTCGGGTTTGCGAAGACTGTGAATAAAGCGAAGTAACGAGTGTTTTGCTCATTGAGCGGCAAAGATAATACGCATAATTAATTTACAAAGTGCAAAATTCAACTTTATCATTTTACTAACACAAATAAATTTAGCGATTCTCTATTTTCGGTTTATGGCAATAAAAGAATATGATGTTTTTGTAATAGGAACCGGAACCGCCGGAAAAATTGTAGCTTACGATTGCGCTGCCGAAGGGATGAATGTTGCAATTGCCGATAACCGTGAATTTGGCGGAACTTGTCCAAATAGAGGCTGTGACCCGAAAAAAGTTTTGGTTGGAATTACCGAAGCGATGCAACTTGCAGAAAATTTAAAAGGAAAGGGAATTGTTTCCGTTCCAAAAATAAGCTGGAAGAATCTTCAAAAATTCAAATGTGAATTTACTGATGCCGTCCCAGCTTCCACGGAAAAAAAATTGAAAGAAGCGGGAATTAAAATGTACCATCAATCCCCAAAATTTCTTAATGAAAACACACTTTCGGTGGAAGGGAAAACCATCAAAGCGAAAAAGATTGTAATTGCGACTGGGCAAAAGCCAATGGAGCTCAAAATTTCCGGAAGGGAGCATTTAAAAGTGAGCGATGATTTTTTGGAATTGGAAGAATTGCCCGAAAATATTGTATTTGTAGGCGCTGGTTATATTGGGATGGAATTCGCCCATATTGCCGCCCGGTGTGGTGCAAAAGTAACGGTGGTTGAATTTGAGGACCGTCCTCTTGGGCCTTTTGAAGCGGATATTATTTCGCACCTCACAAAAACTTCGGAAGATTTAGGAATAAAATTTATATTCAACGCAAAGGTTTCCGCTGTGGAGAAACTTCAGAAAAACTATCGCGTTTCATTTCAGAAAAACGGAAAAATAGAAAGTGTTACTGCCCGAATGGTTTTTAATACCGCGGGTAGAGTTCCTTCCATTGATGAACTTGATTTGGAAAAAGGAAATGTTGCTTTCGAAAAAGCTGGGATTTCTGTGAACGAATTTCTTCAAAATACTTCAAACAAATCCGTCTATGCCTGTGGCGATGTTTCGGCAAGTGACTCGCTTCCATTAACGCCAGTTTCTTCACAGGAAGCGCGTATTGTTTCCTTAAATATCAGAAATGGAAACTATACCAAAATGGATTTTCCGCCGGCACCATCGATTGTTTTCACCATTCCGCAAGTCGCAGCCATCGGTTTAACAGAAGAAGAAGCGAAGGATAAAGGCTATGACTTTGTGGTGGAATACAAAAGCGTTCCCCAATGGTTCAATGCAAAACGCATCAACGAAGAAGTTTACGCTTATAAAACCATTGTGGATAAAAAACGTAATATCGTTTTAGGAGCCCATATAATAGCTGCTGAAGCAGGGGAAATGATAAATCTATTCGTGCTAGCCATGTGCGGAAAACTCACCACCGAAAACATAAAAGCAATGATTTTTGCTTATCCCACCTGGGGGAATGATATCAAAGGAATGGTTTAATGGAAGTTTAAAATTACTGTTTAGAATTGAGATGCTCCTTTAATTTAATATTGGGGCTCGTCGCTCTATTTTTAAATCCATGGTAGCTGCTGCTGACAAATAAAACCGCTGCAACGGCAATTGCGGCATAGGCAACTGTTTGGGTCATCTCCCAATTTGCGACTGCAATCGCCGCCAAAGCCCAGGCCCCAACCAATGCAAATTCACGCATATTTCTTCGCCAAGTAACAACCAGGTTTATTATTCCTGAAATGATTATCATTGTTACGGCCCATGAAACCTCACTATAACCCCAAGCGTGCCAATCAATACTCGTTAAGTAAGCCGCAACATTGGCAATACTTGCAACGGTAACCCATCCGCTGTAAATAACGAAAGGCCACCACAGAAAAGCAATGACAGAAATTGGCGCGTCCCAAAGTTCCATTCGATTGTTCATCACGATTTTTAATAGTGAAAAAAGCAGTACGAAAATGGCGATGATGGAATATTCCATAAAACCGTAGAGCCAAAAGGTTATCCACATTATATTCGCAAAGCAGGAAAGCACAAACCACCAGCCTGTTTTTAAGATGAAATCATCATCTCGCACTTTGGAGAACAGACTTCGACTTTGGTAAACAATAAATCCCAAAAGCATTAAATAAATGAGGCCCCAAATAGAGAAAGCATATCCAGCAGGAGTGAACAGGTTTTTTGAGGATTCGGAAATTTCGCCAATGGTGGTGTTATTTATTACGCCCGTATTCGATAAATAATTGACGAATACAGTTGCCACGAAGGCGATGATGTTTGCTATTTGTAGTGTTTTTTTCATAGAATTTATATTTATATTCTTTCATACGCAGTCGAGAATTTAGAATTTAATTTGGGCAAAAATAGGTCTCGACTGCACTCGACTAGACAATTCAGTTATGTAGAAACACAAATAACTTCATCTTCCACGATGGCAAATACTTCATCCATCTCCGAAGGCTTTAAAATGTGTTTTCCCGTAAAGTTACCAAAAGCAGGAAGAATAAGGTTGTTAATGGTTTTATAAAAACAGGAAAAACGCAAGTATTGTCTTCCCACTCCTTTCATCCGCACTCCTGGATGTACGTGGCCACAAAAGTTGAATGTAGCTTTAATTTCAGTGGGATGGTGGGTCAATAAAAAACCGTTGAGCAACAATTCATCAAAAACTTTAATTCCCAAATCTTCGTATAAATATTGTGGGATGATATCGTGATTTCCTGAAATCAGTACTATTTCGGCTTTGGTATACTCCACCCATTTTTTAAAATCCTGCCATTCTTCATTTAATTTACTGTGAAATAGATCGCCCAAAAAGCAAATGGTTTTTGGTTCAAAATGATTTGAAATTTCAGTTAGTTTTTCCAAATTTTGAAATGCCGCATTGGCGGGAACAGGTGCTCCGTGCTTTCTGAAATGCGCCACTTTTCCTAAATGCACATCGGCAATCAATAGCATTTTTTTTTCTTTCCAAAAGATGGCACCGCTCGGGTGGAGGGTAAATTGGTGGGAATTGATTTGGATTTCTTTCATTGGTTGCAAAGATAAAACAACCCAAAGACTTCAAAAATTCTTAATTATTCTCCAATTTCAATGTCATTCTTTTTATTCTATCGGCCAATTTTTCCGAGGAAAGCTTCGCCCGCAAACCATCGGTAATTATTGGGAAGCTGAAAGGAGTTGCTTTTTCGCACTGCTTCCAAATTATTTTTTGTGAATTGATGCGCTCCAAAGCCAATCGCAATCGGCCTTCTTCTAATTGATGCTCAAAAGTTTCGCGATACGCTTGAAGATACAAAAGATTGTTGGGTTCGTAATCCCGGAAAACGTCAAAAAGCAGTTGGCTATTGCTTTGCAGATGTTTCGTTTTAATTATTTTATTCGGATATCCCTGAAAAACCATTCCGCTTATAACCGCGATATCACGAAATTTTCGGCGTGCAAGTTCGGTATAATTCAAACTTTTTTGAAGATCGTCGTAAAGATATTCCGCGGAGAAAAGATTATTGTCTAGCACTGTCTGAATATCCAAATATTGATCGCTCAACAGTTCAAAACCATAATCATTATAGGCCAACGAAAAGGAAATGGGCGACAACAAACTGATGCGATACGCTAGCAAACTGCTCATTGCCTCGTGCACAAAACGGCCCTCGAACGGGTAAAAAAGTGCGTGATAGCCTTCGCGGGTTTTAAAGGTTTCAATCAAAAATTCATCTTCACCGGGAACGATACTTTCTTTTTCCTGCCGATTAAAAATGTCACTGAGCGCCTTTAATTCCGGTGTGTTTCGTTTGTGATCGGCTTCGCTCTGCATTTCTTCCCGAAGAATCTTACTCATTTGTGAAGAAAGCGGCAATCGGCCACCCAAAAAGCTGGCGACTTTTCCAGATTTTTTGGTCGATTTTCGAACCTGTGCCTGCATTTGCCGCAATCGGACCAATTCCAAAGTGCGGCCCGCAAAAACAAAACTGTCGCCGATTTTCAATTTGCTAATAAACCATTCCTCGATTGTGCCGATAAACCCGCCGGTTACATATTTTACGTGCATCATCGAGTCACTCACAATCGTGCCGATACTCAAGCGGTGCATCATTGCAATCTGTCTGCTTTCAACTTTAAAAAGACCGTCTGGCGTGACCTCCACTTTTTTATATTCATCGTAGGCCTGCAAACTTTGGCTTCCCAAGGTTATAAAATTGAGGCACCATTTCCATTGTTCCTCGGTAATCCCCTGAAAGCAAAAGGTTTTTTGAATCTCGGGAAAAATGTCCTTCGGAAAAAATCCGTTGCCGACTGCGAGTGTAACCAAATATTGAATAAGCACGTCGAAACTGAGCAAATACGGCATTCTGTCTTCCACAACTTCTTCCTTTACCGCCCTTTTTAATGCTGAAGCTTCCAACAATTCCAGAGCGTGCGTGGGTAAAAAGTAAATCACTGAAGGTTCGCCAGGCCTGTGGTTACTACGTCCTGCGCGCTGCAGAAATTTCGCCACACCTTTTGGTCCGCCAATTTGGATAACGGTTTCCACCGGTGCAAAATCAACCCCCAAATCCAGGCTTGAAGTTGCGACAACGGCAGTTAATGATTCGTTGCGGATCGCTTGCTCCACCCAAAGTCGCGTATCTTTGCAGATGCTGCCGTGGTGCATTGCTATTTCGCCGGCAAACTCGGGATTTTTTTCCAATATTTTCTGAAACCACACTTCGCATTGTCCTCGGGTATTGGTGAAAATAAGCGTGGTTTTACTGGCTTTTATTATGGGAATTATTTCTTCTAAAAGGTGCAAACCCAAATGTCCGCGCCACGGGAAGGTTTCCATTTTTTTTGGGATAATCGAGCGAACTTCAATCTTTTTTTTCTGGTTTGCCTTGATTAAAACAGCATTTTTTCTGAATTCGGGATCCATTCCCAACAGCACATCCTGCGCCTCTTCGAGATTTCCGATAGTAGCCGAAATTCCCCAAATTCTCAAATCCTTTGAAACAGTTTTCAAACGCGAAAGTGCCAACTCCATTTGTACGCCACGCTTGCTTCCCAAAAGTTCGTGCCATTCGTCCACAACGATTGCGGTGAGATTCTTGAAAATTTTATCATACCCTTTTGAAGCCAACAAAAGCATCAAACTTTCGGGAGTTGTAATCAACAAATCCGGCATTTGACGTTTTTGTTTTGCGCGTTCGCTTTGCGGAGTGTCGCCGGTACGGATCCCCACTGTTAAACCAGTTCCCAAATCGTCGGCAAAACGTTGGGCCGCTTGATTTATTTCCACTGAAAGGGCGCGGAGCGGGGTAATCCAAATTGCTTTTAAACCTTTTTGATGTTTTGTTTTATAATCTGGATTTTCCTTTAAATATTGAAGTACAATCGGCACCCAAAGGGCATAGGTTTTTCCGCTTCCCGTGGGCGCGTTTAACAGGCCGTGTTTACCCTCGAGAAAGGCTTTCCATGTTTTTTTTTGGAAGGGAAATGACTTCCAATTCTTTGATTGAAACCAATCCTCTGCGAGTGATATGAGTTCTGACTGTTTCATTTTGGGATTAGTGCTTTTAAATCCTCCAAAGTATTTGCTTCCTCAATCGGTTTATCTTTTCGCCAGCGAATTATTCGTGGAAAGCGGGTAGCGATTCCGCTTTTATGGCGATTGCTTTCCGCGATTCCCTCAAAAGCGATTTCAAAAACGTGATGTGGTGTTACGCTTCGCACTGGACCAAAACGCTCCAAGGTATTTCTTTTTATCCACGCATCAACTTGCCGGAATTCTGCATCGGTCAACCCCGAATAGGCTTTCGCGAAAGTGACCAATTCCCCTTCATCCCAAAGGGCGAAAGTGTAGTCCGTGTAAAGATTTGCGCGCCGTCCGTGGCCGCGCATGGCGTAGGTCAACACCGCGTCAATAGTAAAAGGATCGATTTTCCATTTCCACCAATCGCCTTTTTTTCTGCCCACCAAGTACGGCGAATCCTTTCGCTTCAGCATCAGTCCTTCGCTTCTTTTTTCACGGGAAAGATCGCGTTCGGCGGCGGCTTCTTCCCAAGTTTCAAACTTCATTGTTTCGCTTAAATAGATTCCAATTTCTTCGGAATTTATTCTTTGAATCATTTCATCCAAAATCTTTCTTCTTTCTGAAAAAGAATTTTGTCGAATATCTTCGCCTTTCCACTCAAGCAAATCATATGCATTTAGGATTACAGGAGTTTTTTTCAGAAGGGCTTTTGAAATATTTTTTCTTCCAATTCTAGTTTGAAGCGCATTGAAATTACCGATTTCGCCTTCCCCGAAAGGAAGAATTTCTCCATCAATCACGGTTCCGTTGGGGATTTCACTTAGGAAATTTTGGAACTCAGGATATTTGTCGGTCACCAATTCCTCGCCGCGCGACCAAACAAAAACCTCGTCGTTTCGAATAATTACCTGACTTCGAATTCCATCCCATTTGTGCTCAAAGCTCCAATCGGAAATTGGGCCCAAATCTTCTTGAAAATTATCTTCAACGGCATACGCCAAATAAAACGGATAGGGTTTACTGAGGTAATCCTCTTCATTTTGCTCGAGGATTAGCTTTTTATAAGTGGTTTTTTCCGGTGTCCAATCGCCCATTAATTTATAGGCCAAAATATCCTCGTCAATGCCCGTAGCTTTTGAAAGCGCGCGCGTCATCAACTTTTGGCTTACCCCAATTCGAAAACTTCCGGTCAATATTTTATTAAAAACGAAGCGTTCAAAATAATTCAGTGCCAACCAATTGTCGTGCAGATATTTCTTTTTTTCTTCTTCGGGAAGGGTCCGCAGTTCAATAATTTCCGAAACAAATTCTGAAAGGGATTTATCGGAATGTTTTTCCGAAGTTGGTAAAACCAAGGCAATCGTTTCCGCCAGATCTCCAACAATATGATAACTTTCCTCAAAAAGCCAAAGTGGAATCCCGCTAATTTCGGTAGCCCACAGCCGAAGAAGTGTGGTATTGACAGGACGTTTCGGCCGACGATGCGATAGAATGGCGATGGTCCAAAGTTTATCCGTCTCATTTGCATTTTGGAAATACTCGGTGAGCGCCGCCACCTTTTCATTGGTTTTGTTGGTGCTATCGAGCTTTTTTATGAGTTGGGCAAAATCTTTCACAGCTTAATCTTCATTTTCAATTTTCTTTTCAATCTCGGCGCTTTCTTCCTCGTATTGGGTTTTTTCGGTTCGTGCATCGTAGCCCAATTCTTCCCTTAAATATTTTGCAAAAATATCGGTGTAGCCGTGTGTTGCGATAATTTTTTCACAGCCCGTAGCATCAATAGCGTTGAGCAAGCCTTCCCAATCGGCGTGGTCGCTGAGTACAAATCCGCGGTCAATCGCTCTTCTTCTTCGAGCTCCACGAAAAGTCATCCACCCACTGGCTGAAGCCGTTACAAAAGGTACAAACCTTCTGATCCAAGTGCTGCCATGGGCGCTGGGCGGCGCTACTATTATGTTTCCTTTTATTTCTTCTTTAAGAGTTTCTCTTGTTATCAAAGTAGTTTCGGGCAACTCGTATAAAGGACGCACTACTTCTGTCATATTTTCAACGGCACCATGGGTGTAAATTTTTCCTATTGAAGTATCGAGATTCTTCAGCAAACGCTGGGCTTTTCCCAAACTGTAACCAAATAGAATTGAGGTTCTGCCTTCACTTTTATTAGTAGCCCACCATTCATTTATATCCTTAAAAACTTCCGCTTGCGGTTCCCATTTAAAAGCAGGCAAACCGAATGTGCATTCCGTAATAAATGTGTGACATTTTACAGGTTCGTAAACTTCTGCCAATCCATCATCCTCAGTTTTGAAATCACCCGTAAAAACCCAAACTTCGCCTTTATATTCTACCCGTACTTGCGACGATGCTATAATGTGGCCGGCAGGATGCAGTGAAAATTTCACGCCGTTGATGGTAAATGTTTCATTCCAATCCTTCCCGGCGACCAAAATTTCACCCAAACGATGTTTGATTATGGGAACATTTTTATGATGCGTAATATATTGCTTATGTCCCCAGCGGCTGTGGTCTGCGTGGCCGTGGGTAACGATGCATTTATCGACCGGGCGCCAAGCGTCAATGTAAACGTTGGCCTTTTCGCAATAGATTCCTTTGTCATTAAAAACGAGAAGTGGTTGTTCCATTTTCTTTTTAGTAGCAGTTTAAAAATAACAAAAGCTTATTTCGCTGGGTTGTGAATTAAGAAAAGTTTAGGGTAAACTTGGATAAAAGGGATCGCAAAAAACGTTAACATAATGTTTCGCTTTGCCCGCAATTCGTTTTATATTTGCAGTATAAAACCAAATTATGTCATTTACAGATCTTTTTGAAAGCGGGGAACATTCCCGAAATTTAGGGCACTTTGCTTCCATTGCAAATATTGCTTCAGTTGATGGTGAAATTAATTCCGAAGAGGAAAAAATGCTGAAGCGTTTCGCTCGCAAACTGGATATAGAACAAGAAGAATATGAAGCAGTGCTTAAAAATCCTTCCAAATACCCAATCAATCCACCCAATGATTCCGAAAGGCGGTTGGAGCGTATCCATGATCTTTTTGAAATGATTTTTGCGGATCACGAAATTGACGACCACGAACGTTTTTTAATCGAAAAGTATGCCATCGGTCTTGGATACTCGGCTGAAATTGCGCAAGATTTGATAAAGAGATCCATTGCAATTTACAGTGGTGGTTTAAGCTTGGAAGATTACCGTTATTTGCTGAATAGGAAATAGAGACACCGAACCAAACATCCAGACATATAAAATATAGACCTGAAGTTATACTTCAGGTTTTTTTATTTGGCATCCGCCATAAATTCTTCAGCCTTTTCAACCATTTTTTTGCTGCCGGTGAAAAAAGGCACACGTTGGTGCAATGTAGTTGGCTGGATGTCCAAAATTCTCTGAAAGCCATTGCTGGCCTTTCCTCCGGCTTGTTCGGCGATCATCGCCATGGGGTTGCACTCGTATAACAGCCGAAGTTTTCCGTTTGGATCTTTTGAAGTATTTGGGTAAATATAGATGCCGCCTTTAATCATATTTCGGTGGAAATCTGAAACCAAAGAACCTATGTAACGAGAGGTGTACGGGCGGTCTTCCTCTTCCTTTTGACAATATTTTATATAATCTTTCACGCCTTGTGGAAAGTGAACATAATTTCCTTCATTTACCGAATAAATATTTCCGTTTTCAGGAAATTTCATATTTGGGTGGGAAAGGTAATATGTGCCAATGGCTGGGTTCAGCGTAAAACCATTAACCCCGTGACCGGTGGTGTAAACAATCATTGTTGAAGTACCGTAAACAATATAACCCGCGGCTACCTGATTGCTTCCGGGCTGAAGAAAATCTTCAATGGTAACTGGAGTTCCTTCGGGTGTGATTCTACGGTAAATAGAAAAAATAGTCCCTACGGAAACGTTTACGTCAATGTTTGATGAACCATCAAGCGGATCCATCAATACCACATATTTGTTATCGTTCTTTTCGTTTCGGCCTTTTATAGTAATAAAATCATCTTCCTCTTCACTTGCAATTCCGCAGACAATTTCACGATTTGTAAGTGTGTTTATAAAAACTTCATTTGCAAAAACATCCAGCTTTTGTTGGTCTTCACCCTGTACGTTTGTATCTCCGGCAGCACCCAGAATGTCTACCAAACCTGCTTTGTTCACTTTATGGTTTACAACTTTTGCCGCTAAGCGGATTGAATTGATAAGCCGCGAAAGCTCGCCAGAAGAGTACTTGAATTCGTTTTGGTTTTCAATAATGAACTCTCCAAGAGATTGGTTTATTTTTGCCATAGGATTGATGGGATTCCTGAATTTCACGCAAATATCGGGATTTTTAAGAAATTGAACCGATATTTGCAAGGCTAATTAATTTTTGAAATGATGAAAGTAAGAGAAGCCGTAAAAGAAGACATGCCGCAAGTTTTGGAACTCATAAAAGAGCTTGCCATTTTTGAGAAGGAACCCGATGCAGTTGAAGTTACCGTTGCAGACTTGGAGCGTGAAGGTTTTGGCGTAAATCCTTTGTTTACGTGCTTTGTTGCGGAATCGGAAAATGAAATTGTCGGCGCGGCCATGGTATATTATCGTTTTTCCACTTGGAAAGGCAGAACGCTTCACTTAGAAGATTTAATTGTGAAGGAAGCTTATCGCGGCAAGGGTTTTGGTGAAGCGCTTTACAAAAAAGTAATGCAATTTGCTTATGATCAAGGTTTAAAACGAGTGGCTTGGGATGTGTTGGACTGGAACAAAGGCGCAATCCGTTTTTACGAGCGCAGTGGCGCAAACATCGTGAAAGACTGGCGCGTGGTGCATATGGATGAAAAAGGCCTGAAAAATTATATAAATTCATAAAATAAATTCTGGATGAAAATATTCAAGTTTGGTGGAGCATCCACCAAAGATGCCGATAGTGTAAAAAATGTAGTTTCGGTAATTTCAAAAACGGAAGAAAAAAACTTGGTGATCGTGGTTTCCGCAATGGGAAAAACCACCAATGCCCTGGAAGCGGTAATAAAGGAATACTTTTCAGAATCAGGCGATGTAAAAAATGCATTAAGGGTTGTTTATGATTTTCATTACGAAATTTTGAAAGGTCTGTTTTCTTCTACATCACATCCTGCTTTTATTGATTTGGACAAGTCTTTTAAAGATCTGAAGCGCTTTTTGGAAACAAATAAATCTAAAAATCACGCTTTTGTGTATGATCAAGTTGTTTCCTTTGGCGAGCTAATTTCCTCAAAAATAGTTTCAGCATATTTTTCAGAAAATGGAGTAAACAATACTTGGCTGGATGTGCGCCACTGCATAAAAACAGATGCAAATTACCGTGATGCAAATGTAGATTGGGGAAAAACACAGGAGCTAATTTCAGAAAAAGTTAGTAAAAAAGGAATAACACTAACGCAAGGTTTTTTGGGTTCGGAACATACAAACAACTTTACAACCACGCTTGGTCGTGAGGGAAGTGATTACACGGCGGCCATTTTTGCTTACTGCTTAAATGCTGAAAATGTAACAATCTGGAAAGACGTGCCAGGTGTTTTGAACGCAGACCCACGCTACTTTACAAAAACCCTGCTGTTGAACCACATTAGTTATCGAGAAGCCATTGAGCTTGCTTTTTACGGCGCTTCCGTAATTCATCCAAAAACGCTCCAACCGTTACAACGAAAAGAAATTCCACTTTACGTTAAATCATTTCTGAATCCGAAAGAACCCGGAACCTGCGTAGGTAAAGGAGTAACGCTAGATCCTCAAACTTCGTGTTTTATCCTTAAAAAAGACTTGGTGCTTATTTCACTTTCATCGTTAGACTTTTCGTTTATGATGGAAGACAACATTGGCGACGTTTTCAAATGGCTTCACAAACACAAAATGAAAGTGGAGATGATCCAGAATTCCGCTATCAGCTTTTCGGTCTGTGTGAACGACAAATTCAACAATTTGGAGCCACTATTAGCAAAGCTTCGTGAAAAATTCAGTGTAAAATGGAATGAAAACGTTACGCTCTACACCATTCGCCATTTTAACCCCTCTGAAGTAAAGGCACTTGCAGAAAATAAAAACGTGCTTTTGAAGCAGGAAAGCAAGGAGACGGTACAGTTGGTAATTAAGGAATAGTATCAATCAGTTTTATCTTTCTTTAATATATATAAATAAAGCGTACAGATAGAAAATCTTTACGGACATTGAAAAAGTTTCTTTAAATTATATCATGGATGTTTCGTTATATTTGTTGGAACAAACAACCGAAATATTTCATGGGATTAGTCAATGCAAAGGAAGTTGCAAAAGCAATAAACGCCGATAAATTCGGCTTTTTGGGCACCTTCATGGGCTGGTCATTAATGAAAGTGTTGAATATTACCACCCTCAACCAAATTTACGACAAAAACAAGCATCTTCAAGATCTGGAATTCATCAATGCTCTGATTGAGGAATTTGAAATAAAGTTTGAAATTCCCGAGGAAGATCTTCGAAGAATCCCAAAAACAGGCGCTTTTATTACCATTTCAAACCATCCATTAGGCGGAATTGACGGTATCCTTCTTTTGAAAGTACTACTTGAACATCGTCCAGATTTTAAAATTGTCGCAAACTTTCTTCTGCATAGAATTGAACCGCTGAAACCGTATGTGATGCCCGTGAATCCATTTGAGGATAGGAAAGACGTAAAATCTAGCATTACTGGTTTCAAATCTGCCTTGAAGCATTTGCATGAAGGCCATCCTTTGGGAATTTTTCCCGCCGGAGAAGTTTCAACCTACCGGGACGGAAAATTATTGGTTGATAAGCCCTGGGAAGAGGCTGCAATGAAGCTGGTAAAAAAAGCTGAAGTGCCTATAGTGCCTATTTATTTTCACGCAAAAAACAGCAAACTTTTTTACCGCTTGGCAAAAATGAGCGATACACTTCGCACTGCAAAATTGCCTTCAGAGTTATTGACTCAAAAAGAACGCTTGATAAAAGTTCGTATTGGCAATGCGATTTCTGTAGAAGACCAAAAGGAACACGAATCCTTACCTGTGTTTACTGAATTTCTTCGGAAGAAAACCTATATGCTTTCCAATGCTTTTCAGAAGAAAAAATTGTTGGACAATATCCCGAAAACGCTGAAATTCCCGAAACCGCCAAAGAAGATCGCTGGACCCATTCCATTAAAAGCCATGGAAGCTGAAATTGAAAAGTTACGAGAAAACGATAAGCGCTTGCTGGTTAGTAAAAATTATGAAGTGTTTTTAGCAGAAGCGAACTCGGTTCCCTATATTCTACAGGAAATAGGCAGGCTCCGAGAAATTACTTTCCGCGAAGTGGGCGAAGGCACGAATAATAGCACAGACCTAGATAAATTTGACAGTTACTACCACCACATGTTTTTGTGGGATAACGACGCGCAAAAAATGGCCGGGGCGTACCGTATGGGGCTGGGTTCAGAAATTTTTCCCCGCTTTGGCATTGACGGTTTTTACCTTCAAGATTTATTTCGTTTTGAGCCGGAATTGTACGAAATGATGAGCAAATCCATCGAGATGGGCCGCGCTTTTATTATAAAGGAATACCAACAACGACCGATGCCACTTTTTCTTCTTTGGAAAGGAATTGTGCACACCACCCTACGTTATCCCGAACACCGTTATTTAATTGGCGGGGTGAGCATAAGCAATAAATTTTCAGAATTTTCCAAAAGTTTGATGATTGAATTTATGAAATCAAACTATTACGATCCGTATGTAGCGCAATACATCAATCCGAAGAAAGAATACAAGGTAAAATTGAAGGATGCCGACAAGGATTTCATCTTTGACGAGAGCGAGGCAGACCTCAATAAATTCGATAAAATAATTGACGAAGTGGAGCCGGGAAGCCTTCGATTGCCAGTGCTCATCAAAAAATATATCAAACAGAACGCGAAGGTTGTGGCATTTAATGTTGATCCTCTGTTCAACAATGCTGTTGATGGCTTGATGTACATCCGCATTGCAGATTTACCAGAGAGTACTGTAAAACCTGTAATGGAAGAATTTCAGGCAGAGCTTGAAAAGAAATATTCCGATAAAAATGGTGATAGTGCCGATACGTAAACTTCAAATGAAAAAGTAAATCCTGATTAATGCATTTTAAAATTTGTTCGATATGGCTGCAAAAACTATTGATGAAGTTATAGCACGGTTGGACAATATTATCGACGCCGAATGTGCCAATAATTCCTGTATGGCGTATTTTCCAATTCTATACCAAAAAGTTACTATTCGTATTAAAGAGGGGATTCTCAATAATGAATTCGAAAACAACGAGCGGATGGAAAAACTGGATGTGCTCTTCGCGAACCGATATATTGAAGCTTACGAATGTTTAGCCAAAAATCAACCCTTCACGAAAAGTTGGAAGAAAGCCTTTGAAGCTGGAAAAACAGGAAATTTGTTGATTATGCAGCATCTGCTGTTGGGCATCAATGCACACATCAATTTAGACCTCGGGATTGCCGTGGCTGAAACCGTTGGCGATGATGGCGAGTTGATGGATTTTGAAAATGACTTCAATAAAATCAATGAAATTCTTGGTTCAATGA
>Ga0209344_10002359_pt1 | contig 21277 bp, 20 predicted proteins | sample Cruoilmetagenom6_FD_187293 | JGI IMG/M metagenome (GOLD analysis project Ga0209344, IMG submission 187293) | Oil polluted marine microbial communities from Coal Oil Point, Santa Barbara, California, USA - Santa Barbara Oil Seep Sample 6 (SPAdes)... | ecosystem: Environmental > Aquatic > Marine... | reverse complement strand
TAGACCGTCACATAAATAATTTCAGCAATAGACTGAGCTATAATAAAATTTAAAAACCTCTGAAACTCGCTGCGCTCAAACAGTCAGAGTTTTTTAAATTTCACCATAGCTCAGTTTTGCCATCTGTTTTTTTGGCAAATCACTCTGAATTATTTCACATAAGCGAATATCAACTGTTGCCTTATACTCCGCATAATAAACGTGAAAATGTGGCGGCGGATGCTCTTTGGGTGAATAATACATACGAATAATAATACCATAAAACATTGATATTGTCGGCATAAGTAATCACTCCCTTTTTTTATCAGGATAGTTTTAAAAAAAGTCTGTAACTATGTTTTTCATCATATCACCGTAATGACAGTTTCAGGAGAAAGCCGTTTAAACCGCTCTTCGACATTGATTCTACCTTTGTCATCGGAAAAACACGCATCTTTAAATACCACCTTAAATGGTTTTAGATCAGCTATTTCATCGACTATTTTGAAGTTGATGTTATCGTCAAAACAGGCGATAAGAGCGTTTGTTTGCACGATAAAAACAGTGTTGCCGAGAATATCTTTTTGTTCAATGGGGAGGTTGAGTTCCAGACCAAGGTCAAGGATTACCTGGGTAAGCAGGTCATCTGGGGTGCGGTTTTCTTTGATGTTGCTGATATAATCAAGAAGCTCCATTTGCCCTAATTTTCCGGGGTGGTAATAGACATCTTTCATGTTGGTGGTGTCTGTTTTGTAGACACGGAAACCAATGTCTAATTTACCTGAATCAACCTGATTTTCACCGAATTTTAATTGCCTGTTTTTCTCTTCAAGTTCTTCTTGTATTTTCCTGCCGGCACGGCGGATTCTCTCTTTGCCTATTTCCGCTATTGTTTTGTATCCTGCTTTAAAGCTTTCTGATTTTTCATCGGTTTTTTCCGGGAGTTGTACCATGATGGATTTGCGGTTGCCGTTGTCTTCAGCGTTTAGCTGTATGACGGCGTGGGCGGTGACACTTGAACCTGCAAAAAAGTCTAAAATAATATCATTTCCATTGCATACTTGTGGAATTAAAGTTGTTAACAATGAGAGGGGCTTTGAATATTCGAATATGTTTCCACCCATAATTTGTTGAATTTGTCGGGTTGCTTCAGTATTTAGACCTATCTTGTCAATAATTAGCGAAGAGAGCGGATTATGCGTACCTTTAAGTTCGTTTCTAAATCGTTTTTGCATAGGTCTCTTCGACGTATCATCAGGGAAAAACACTCTTTTTTCATCGATCATTTTCTTCATTGAAGTTGGTATATATGCCCAGACCCTATTGTGGTTGTAAGGGAATATATTGCCTGTATTTGGGTCAACCAAATCATAGGCTTGGTTAGGTCTCATCGATGCTGTCATACCTACCGTAAGGTCACCAAGCACCCAAGTTCCACGCGGATCACTGTCAGGATTTTTGTATTTTTTAAAATCTTTTTCAACCCCTTGAAAGCCGTCTAAACTACCTTTTTGATACGTAATTACATACTCATGGTCGGCAGAAACATTATTGTCTGCCATTGCTGATGATGCTCGCCGCTTCCACACGAGCTCTGTAATAAGATTTTCTATTCCAAAAATTTCGTACACAGTTTACGAAGATTGGGAGCCTCATTATCATCAATACTAATAAATATAACCCCGTCATCTTTCAGCAAATCCCGTGCAACCAGTAACCGTTCATACATCATGCTCAACCAGTCGGAATGAAACCGACCATTGGAATCGGTATTTTTAAAAAGTTTATCGCCATCCTCATCAACCGCGCCTATCTCTTCTTCATATTCATCTTTGCTGACCTTAAAATTATCCCTGTAAATAAAATCTTTACCCGTGTTATAAGGCGGGTCAATATAGATCATCTTGATTTTACTTAAGTACGATTCCTGCAAAATCTTCAAGACTTCAAAATTATCCCCTTCAATATAGATATTTTCAGTGGTATCAAAATTAACACTCTCGTCTCGGCAAGGTCTCAGGGTTTTACTGATGGGTGTATTTGCCTTTAACAGCGAGGCTTTTTTGCCCGGCCAGTCAAGACGATAGCGTTCATTTTCATCATCCACCAAAACATCTGACAAACTCTGCTTTAACAGATCAAAATCAATGGCTTTTTTGCTGTTACCTACTTCATCTTTTATTTCCATCATTACATTGGGAAAGAGCTTTGCAATCTGTTCAATATTTTTATCGGTCAAATTAGGTGTCTGCATTTTTAATTTTTGGATCATGTGCTATTTCCCTTTATAGATTGTAATTGCTTCTGTTTTTCTAATAAAAATTTGTTCAGCTCAACCTTTCTATTAAATTGCTTTTCTTTCTTTATTTTATGATCCAGCGTTAAGACCTCTTTTTCCAGGTGCTTTATCTTATTATCAGTATCAATAATCGCATCAAAATCACCCTGCTTTTTTACGTCATCAGGAATAAATGCTTTAATCAGCTTTTGATAGACTTTTTCTAAATCAATGCCTGTAAAGTCAAAGCTAATCTCTTCATTCCATTCAGAAAAATAGTAATTTTGGCCAATATTATTTTCTTTTAAAGTAATGCCGTATGCAATATTATCTTTATAAACAAACTGATATAAAATTTGATAGGGAATGGCTTTGTCAATCACCTTGAGAATATTTTTGGGGATGATTTGCTCTTTTAACTCTATCTCAAAAACTTGAATTTCTGTTACTTTATCGGTTTTGCTTATGCCGATTGTATTTTCAGCAAGTTTGTATTTCCAGGTTATTTCTTGAATTTTATTGATAAACTCATTTTGCAGTTTTGAGCTTAACGAGGCTTTTTCATAAAATTTTGTTTTGGCGACAAATTTATTAACAATCGCATTATGCGGTAAATTCATAAAATCTCTTTCAGCCACGAAAGGCACGAAAAAACACGAAAAAAAAGGATTCTATTTCGTGTGTTTTCGTGTTTTTCGTGGCTATTTTTTTGCGGCTCATAATACAATTCTTTTAATTTCTGCTTTTGGAAAGGCGCCAAAATTAGCAATAAGTCCCAGCTTTAGCTTTGTTGCTTTCAAATAATTTAAAACCTGAGCATGGTGTTCATTTGTAATAGATTTTAATCCTTTTAATTCAACTATAATTTTATCAAAACAAATAATATCCGGCTTATAAGTCTGCTGTAGCGTCTCCCCCTTATACATTAATTTCAAAAGTGGCTGTGCAACAAAAGGGATTTTTTGTTTTAACAGCTCTCTTTCTAAACATTCTTGATAAACTGCTTCTAAAAAACCATTGCCCATTTCCTTATAACTTCAAATATTGCGCCCTGGATTTTATAACTTTCACTTTTATAAATAATATCAGCCATTTTTAATTTCTTTTTTTCGTGATAGTTCGTGTTTTTCGTGGCTGTTTTTTTCTAAATAATAAGTCGGATGATTTGTTGGTGAGTACATTGTCTTCTCCGGTTGCGGTCATATCAACCATAAACATTTTACTTTCAACCCTGTTTTTTAGATTTATATAATCATCCAGCGAAAGTTGCGGCCAAAAATTAATAAGTTGAATCTCTTTATTGCGCGATCCAATTCTATCTATCCTGCCAAATCGCTGAATAATACGGACAGGATTCCAGTGAATGTCATAGTTGATTAAGGTGTCGCAATCCTGAAGATTTTGCCCCTCGGATATACAATCAGTTGCAATCAGAATATCTATTTCAGGTGCGTTTTTATTTTTTCTTTCTTTAGATACAGGAGAAAAATTGATCAAAATATTATTAAAGGCATTATCAATATCAAGCGTTGTTTTGTTTTGATTTGAACCGGTTATTTTTGCAGTCTCTAAATTATGCTCTTTTTTATTATGCAGGGCGAGATTTTGATAGAGGTAATTGACGGTATCAGCAAAGGCGCTGAAAATGAGTATTTTTTTATTATTGCCATTGATGGGATTGAGGGCCTTATTTTCAATAAAGGCTTTGAGATCCTGCAGCTTTTTATCATGCCTGGGTGTTACTTTTTGCATTTCTGCCAATAGTTCATTTGCAATATCAAAATCTGCCTGCAAGTCAATTTTCCAGCCCGAGGTATTCATATCCGCCAAATTTATTTTTATTTTGTCTCCAATGCTGAATTCATCGTCTAACCAGTCATCACTTTCAGTATCTAAATTAACATCATTGACCTGGATCTCATCTGCATAGAGTATTGTACCACTGCGTTCAAACTCTTCAATTTTATCTAAACTAATTTTTATCCCTTTAATCAATTTATCCAGCGTGATTCTAAAAGAGTCAACCGAGCTTTCCAGCCTTTTCAGCAAATTAACCCTCATGAGTGTTTTTAAACTCTTTTCACGATGGGATTGTTTAAAACTTCCGCCTTTATTTATGCTGGTATCATATAGTTCGCTATAAATTTTTTTATTCTTCTTTAGAATGTAATCAAAGGGAGAGTAGATTGACATGTTTAATTTAGATAGTTGCTGATATAAACCGGAAATTTTTATAAAACCCTTTAACCCGGTAATATCTGCTCTGTGTGTAATGGGTTTTAATCTGATGGGAAACCTGCCGATTTTTTCCATATCATAATATTTTTCAATATGTTTTCTGCTTCTTGCAATTGTTACGCTGTCTAATAATTTAAAAAAATCAAAATTTGTGTTGAGACGATTCAACAATTGCCGGCTTGTTCTTTCTTCTACATCTAATTTTGCCCAGTCATTAAATATTTTTTGTGAATTTTTTAAAATGTTATTAATGGAGTGGCTCACATCCATTTTATCATCTATTATCCCTGTTTGACCTTCATAAGCTAAAGCAATTTGATTTTTAAGATCGGTAAATCTATTGTTGACGGGCGTTGCGGACAGCATTAAAATTTTTGTTTTAACACCGGCCTGCATTACATGATTGAGCAGTTTTTGATACCGTGTGATTTTATCTTTGCGCGGGTCATTATTTCTAAAATGATGCGATTCGTCGATAACAACGAGATCATAATTTCCCCAATTTATTCGAGACAGGTCAATCCCGTTTGAAATGCCTTTATCTCTGGACAAATCTGTGTGGTACAGGACATCATAGTTAAAACGATCTTTCAGCAGGGGATTATCATCATAATTATTTAAAAAGGTTTGCCAGTTATCGCCGAGTTTTTTAGGGCATAAAACAAGAACCGTTCTGTTTCTTTCCTGATAATATTTAATAACACCCAGGGCAGAGAACGTTTTGCCAAGCCCCACACTATCAGCAAGAATGCAGCCATTATGCCGCTCTAATTTATTAATGATTCCAAGGGTTGCATCACGCTGAAAATCGTACAGTTTATTCCAGATGATGGATTCTTTAAAACCTGTTTTTTCATTGGCAAGCTCATCTTCGGATATATCTTCTAAAAATTCATTAAAAATATTGTAGAGTGTAAGGTAATAAATAAATTCAGGTGAATTTTCTTTATATAGATCAGCAATATAATCCACAACCTCAGCAGTAATATCTTTTAATACTTTTTCGTTTTGCCATATCTCTTCAAAGTTTTGTGAGTATTGCTGTGTAGTGTCAGGATCATCGGTCTTAATGACTTGATTTAAAATAGCATTGTCTTTTTGATAACCAAATCCGGCACTGCTAAATTCATTAATACCTGTATAAACAAAGCTGTTTTCACTATTTTTTAGATTCAGATGTGGTTGAATATATTGATTGCCCGCATTAGTTTTGAATAATACTTTTCGTTCTATCCATTTTTTACACTCCCTGGCAATGGCTTTGCCTTTTAGTTCATTTTTCAGGCTTATTTCAAAATCAGAGCCGCTTACTGCCTTTTTTCGATGATTGGAATTAATTTGAAATTGTCTTTGCTCTCTTTTGTTTTTATCCACTTCTATAAAAGTTGGGTCTGTAAATATAAATCTTAGCTGACTAATTTTATTGAGATCTTTTTTTAGTGCCTCATAACCATAAATAGAAAATATTCCTGCTGCAATGTCAATTTTACTGCCTGCATTGATGCTTTTTCTTAAATCATCACCTGCTTTATCAGTTTTATTATTAAAGCTTTTTATCACAATAAATAAAATCCTGCTTAATTGTTATTGAACGACATAATTAGAAAAAACATCGGGGTTACATCTTGAATCTTCATTACCATCCCCGGCTTTTAGCAAAACATTAATCTTCTTTTTCTATATTTCCCCATGCATAAATCTTGAAAAAAAGTAACTTTCAAGTAACAAACTGGTGATGGGTCAAAGCTTTAATTTAGCATGAATATCTAAACCAAATTCAACTTTATTAATCAACAGCCCTATGACAGTATCATGCATTTTTTCTAATTTCGAAAAGCAGATTGTTTTCCGTGCTAACCGTTTGATCCAAGTTCTAAAATTTAAATTTTTCCGTTCAATTTTTTGTGTATTACTTTTGCCAACCTCATGTTTATCAGCCTCAAGGCAACGTTCATAAAAACCCCAATCATCAGTATAGTAACGTCTGATACCAAAAAAAAGATCAAGCAATGCCTTTAGCTGTTTGAATACAATGTCTTTGCGTTTTCCAGGTACATATACGAGTATCTTGTTAGTTGCATGATCAAAGGGCGTTCCATCCAGATTTCATAATTTTGTCACTGCCACAATTTAGGCAGATAATTTGTTAATAGCATGTCATGTAAATAATATGTACATAAAACAAATATTTATTCAATGAATTACATGTTTAACCCATTACCTATGATTTAATGACCGTTCATATTTTAATAAAGTCTTTCATAAATACGCAAAGATGTCTCCTTCTGCTTACAGAAAAAAACAGATAAAATATAGAAATGATAAAGCAAATAAGAAAAAAAGCTCTTTAGCTCCCTAAATTAGTTGGAGACCTTTTGCTCATAATTTATAAGGTTTTGTGCTATTTTATTTTTTTATCACGGGGTTTTTGAAATATTTTATTTTGTTTAATACAAGCATATAGCTATATGCTCCCAAAGCACTTCCTGCTGCGTCAGCAAGAATGTCCATTGGGTCACCTTGTCTGAAGGAAACATAATTCTGATGTAATTCATCACTGATACCGTATAAGGTAGATGATAGAATGCTTATTATTAATGCCTTTTTTACATTATCTTTATATTTTTTTACTTGAAATGCTCTAAAAAAGAGCATTCCAAGTATTGCATATATAATGATATGAATAAGTTTGTCCACATGGGGAAAATATGAAACTTTACAAGGTGACAGACAAGAAGACTGAATAAAAATCAATGAACAAAAAATTACTACCGGTATCCAGTAGTATATTACAAGTTTATGGGTTTTTATCATGAAAATATTTTTCTTCTGTTTCTACAAGATATCAAAATTTTGTTTTTTCTTCTTTATATGTAAAAAAATTTGCTCAAAAAAATCTTTATGTAAAATTTTGTATTTTACTTTTCCGTCAAGTGTTCTTACAGATAATGTGCCTGTTTCCTTTTCTTTTTGTCCACAGGTGATAATAAGAGGAATTTGATTTAACTGGGCATCACGTATTTTTTTATTCAGACTTTCACCTCTTTTATCAACTTCGGTTCGCAGTCCATTTGTTTCAAATTCTTCTTTTATTGTGATTGCATATTCTATAAGATCATCATTTATGGGTAATATGATTGCTTGAACAGGAGCCATCCACAAAGGAAATTTACCTGCAAAATGTTCAATTAAAATGCCTATAAATCTTTCAATTGAACCGTAAATTACCCTGTGAATCATAACTGGCCGATGCTTTTCATTGTCTTTTCCGATATATGAAAGGTTAAATCTTTCAGGAAGTGACAGATCAAGTTGAATAGTGCCGCACTGCCAGGTTCTTGACAGGGCATCTTGTATGTGCATATCAATTTTAGGTCCATAAAAAGCCCCGTCCCCTTCATTAATACTATATTTTTTTCCGTATGTATTTAATGCAGCCTTTAAGCCGTTTGTGGCATCTTCCCATTGTTTATCAGTACCAATATATTTTTTAGGTCTGGTGGAAAGTTCCATATGAAATCCCAGTCCAAAAGTATTGTAAATACTTTCAGCCAACTTAAGCACACCAAGTATTTCATTTTCAATTTGATCAAAAGTCATAAAAATATGCGCATCGTCCTGGTGAAAGGCTCTGACTCTGAAAAGGCCGGATAAAACACCACTTAATTCATGTCTGTGAACCAGACCAATTTCTGAAACCCTGATCGGCAGATCCTTATACGAATGGGTTTTCATATTATAAAGAAGCATACCCCCGGGACAGTTCATGGGTTTTATGGCATATTGTGTTTCATCAATAAGACAAGTATACATATTTTCACGATAGTTATCCCAGTGGCCGCTTCGTTCCCAGAGACTTTTTTCAAGCATAACAGGTGTTTTAGTTTCAACATAACCTGCTTTTTTATGCTTTTCTCTCCAATAATCAAGCAAAATATTCAAAATATCCATCCCTTTTGGATGGAAAAAAGGCATTCCAGGGGCTTGTTCATGAAAGCTGAAAAGATCTAACTGTGCTCCTATTTTACGATGATCACGTTTTTTTGCTTCTTCCAATAAATTTAAGTATTTTTTTAACTCTTTTTTGTTAAAAAAAGCTGTACCATAAACTCTTTGAAGTTGAGCCTTTGATTGATCTGCACGCCAATAGGCTCCAGATACTTTCATAAGTTTTACAGCTTTTAAAAATCCAGTATGGGGCACATGTGGGCCTCTGCAAAGATCAGTGAACTTTCCCTGGGAATAAAAAGTTATTGTTTCGTCTTCAAGTTCTGAAATTATTTCAAGTTTATATGGTTCATTTTTGTAATATTTAAGTGCATCGGATTTTGAGACCATCTTCTTTTCAAAAGGAATTTTTGCCTTGGCAATATTTTTTATTCTGTCTTCGATTTTTCCAAAATCATCTTCTGAAATCGGTTTCATGTCAATATCGTAATAGAATCCGTCTTTTACCACAGGCCCTATGGTCAGTTGTGCATCATCATAAATTTCCAGGATAGCCTGGGCCATAACATGCGCTGCACTGTGACGAAGAATCTCAAGTGCTGTATCATCTTTGGGTGTAACAAATTTAACTTTTGAATCCTTTGAAATTGTTGTATTTAAATCAACTAATTTTTCGTCAAGTTCCATTGCAACACAGCTGCGGATGAAATCCTGTGAGATGCTTTTAGCAATATCAGCGCCAGTAGTAGATTTATCAAAGGTTTTAGTACTGTTATCAGGAAATGTTATTGTAAGCATAAAAATATGTACCAGATTTTTTTGTTAGAGTTATTATGTTATAAAGTTTGCTTTTTTCTGATTTAACCATTTATATTTTAGATTGTTTTGTACAACAATCTTTTCATTGTAAATATAATATTAGGAACTGAAGGTAAATGCAAGGGCTCTTAAAAAAAATAAAAAATCAGGATGAAAAGTGAAAATAGATGGTGAACTTATTACCTCAGGAGGTCTTACGGCTATTTGTCCAAAATGCAGTTTTGAAATCCTGTAAGGATTAAAAAATGATATAAACAGGAATGGTCATTCCTCTTCTTTTAATTTGACAAAGATTTACACCATTAAATTTTAAAGTCCTTGGATGACCTGGATTGTACTAAAAGGTAGAATCATATACCAAGACTATAATTAGAACCATGCTAACATTCATTTCACAATGTGAAGCAAATATCATATTTATTATCCATTCCATTTCTCAAACTATTTTCAAAAAAACACCATCACCGTCTCCTCTCCGAGAAACAACATATAGATATTATTATATATATAATCAGTATCCATATTTTATAGCGGCATACTGCTGTAATACTTTTTGCGATATTAGAATTGCCAATTTTTTTTATCCAAAAAAAACAAATCCAAGCATTGTACACTGTGCAAACAGCGTCACTCTACAATCATGTGTTTATAAAAATTGCTTAGAAAATATTGGCACAGATATTGAAAACAAACAATTAAAAGCGCACAAATAAATACAAAAATATCTGAGAAAAAATACGTAAATAAAATACAAGGAGTAATATAATGAAAGATTTAAATAAAGACTTTGGTGTAACAGAACTTACAAATTTTGAAGTTAGTGAGATAAACGGCGGCAGTTTTATACTGAGTATTGTATCAAATGCCATCAATGTTTTTCGCGGACTATTCTCAAGTATCCTTGGAATTTTCGGAATAAACTTTTAATATCCCTGGAATTTTAGAATGTTAAAGTCTATAATAGCTTAATCATTAAAATATGCCAAGCTACTTACACCGCGCTATCAATACTAAAGCTAAATCTCAAAAAAGCATACTTTTTAAAATAGTTTTACTTAAAAGACATCGGATGGTTTTTATTTGCAAAAGCAAACAACATCCGATGTCATAACTATGTGTCAAATAAAGCCAAAGGCCATAGAAAAAATAAAACTGAATACATATCTGAATTTTTTCGCAATGGTTCCTTCTTTATTTCGTGCTACTACCTTAACCATCTTTTCAAATAAAAAATAAGTCCTAATAATTACAGCATATCACTTTTTCAAAATCTCTGTTATGGTACTACTTTTGTTTATTTTCCTGATAGTTGTGTGGGTGTGTTCCACCTTTTACACATATGGCTAAATCCCATTTTTACTCATCGCTTAAATTTGAGAGCTTTTTTAATAATGTCCACCTTAATTCCCACATTTTGGCGCAAGATCCATCATTTCTTCATCTTGTTCCTTCTTTGCTGTTTCCTTTAGGTCCCTTTTGTATTCCAACAATCCTTTTCTTAAATTTTTCCATCAAAAAAAAATTAATATGATAATTTCAAATACGACCAAGTAAATTTCAAATATAATCCAGACGAGGAAAGCATGAATACCTTATAGAAAAAAAACAGGGCACAACTGATAACTGATAAAGGGTGTAAAGGATATCAAAAAAGAATGCATACATTTGATTCTATAACAGCCTGTCTATTCATAAATTATGTTTACTATAAATAAAAATCATGGTAAAAAATAAAAGAATAGATAGTATTTTATTAATTTGCAAATATTTAATCTGCTGCTAATTTATGAAAAATGGTGCTAAAAATATCCTTATCAATGCAGGACAGATGAGACACAAGGCATTGAAAAGTACATATTTAGCAGATAAAATAACATACTTGGGTGAAAATGACGGAATCAAAAGAACTAATTACTATAAATGTTAATGTTGAAGTAACAGTGGCCGCACTTCAGGCAATTGTCGAAAATACTAAACAAATCGTAGGCAAGGATGAAAAAGGTGTTTATCGTGTTGACACCGCAGACCGTGTAAGTGAAATAATTTCACGTTTTCTTTTAAAAAATGATTTTGAAGGTTATGCAAAAAATATCGAAAATATAACCGGAGAATAAAACCTGTGAATATCACTAAAGGAATTTTTTTCAGGTATATTAAAAATCAAATAAGAATTATGCGACAGGTCATATATCTTGCAAGGATATAAAAGTCGGTTAGCATATATTTATAATTTGTTTGTTTTATAAACCTGACCATCTCAACAACACGGTAAAAAATTTAAATCTAATAATTTCAAATGGATTATAAAATTAAAACCATGCGATTTTTTTTAAAAAATTTCAGATAGTTATAATTTTTAACCCGTTGAATCAAAAAAAATTTCCGAACCATTGTATCTATAGTAAATTGTCAGGAGGAAAAATGACAAAAGCTGCAATCATCCGTTGTGAAAAAAATATGGACAAATGTCCCTTAACAAGCTGTTTTAAATGCCTGATCGAAAACAAAGAGGGCTTTGCAAGATACACTGACTGTGAGCCTGTAGGTGTTTTTTCCTGTCGCTGTCCAGGTGATAATGTGGTAAATCTATCAAAAATACTTAAGTCAAAAGGGGCAGAAGTTATTCATTTCTGTACATGTGCCTTTGCCAAAAAAATAGATGGTAAATGGTTAACAAAAGATGGGGGTTTTTGTGATTCCCTTGATAAGATTATTGAACGTGTAAGCAAGGAAGTAGGCCTGCCATGTGTAAAAGGAACCGCGCATCTTCCAAAAAATTATAATCTGAAAATTTGGGATTAAACCATATTTTAATTTTATTATAGATTTTACTTGTTAATGAAATAAGGAGTTTAAACTATGCCATTATATGATTATCAATGCGGGGATTGCAGTAAATTAAGTGAGATACTGATTTTAGGATCAAATGACTTGCCGCAATGCAGTTTTTGCGGGAGTAAAAACATGGAAAAACTTCTCGCTGCCCATTCTTCCATGTCAGGTTCTGTAAAAAACAGCATGCCAGGTTCTGAAGATACTGCATGTTGTGGTGTTTCTCCTGGTGAAGCAGCCGCCTCTTGCTGCGCTGGACCAGGCAGCTGTTGCGGGAAAAATTTTGCATAACACGGTTCTAATATACCAGTTTTTTGATGCTACAAGGTTTTCAACGATTGACTTTGCGATTTCTCGTAGGATGAAAAATACAGGTAAAATCGGCAGTAATGTAATTATGGGAACTTTTGAATATCAATAAAGGGTGAATTCTTGAATAAATTAAAAGCAGAAATGAAACCCATCGGTTTTGTTTATACTGATTCAGATAAAATTCCAAGGCACTGGACTGTTTCTGATGTTAAAGGTATATTGAATATAAAAAAGGAGTATTCGCCAGGTCTTAAAAATATAAAAGCAGGTCAACATATAGTTATAATTTTTCTGTTTCATAAAAGTTCTGATTTTACATCTGACTTTCTTTTCCAGTCTCCTCCAAATCGCAAAGAAAAAATAGGGGTGTTTAGTATCTGCTCTCCCATCAGACCCAATCCAATAGGTATGTCTGTTCTTGAAGTTTTAGATATAAAAGAGAGTAAAATTTATGTAAAAGGCATAGATATGTTAGATGGAACACCTGTGCTTGACATTAAACCATATATTGAAAATAAATTTGACTGCCCCAGTTGTGAGGAAAAGTAAGAAAAAAACAGCTTTTCAACTATTAGATGGTTTTAATCAAGTAAGCGGTTATTTATATGCATTGTTGTTTGACTTTTTATGATATTTGAGTAAATGTTTTTGCAAGATCATTATCGATAACATACATGCAAATTTCTTTTGCACCAACTGATGTATAATTGTAGTGCTCACAAAGATTTTTCATAAGAAAGGTAATGTCATCTTTAATTTTTTTATCATAGGTTTTAAATGAATTTTTATCAAAATCTTTTATAGCACGCCTAAAATTTTTATTATCCAGAAATGGTTCTAACACTTTTTCTTTTAAATTGTACGTATATCTTGTCTGCAGTTTTTTATATAGTTCGGTTTCTGTTATATGCTTGCTTTCGAACATTATTTCTTGCGTCAGAGTTTTAGATGTATAATGTTTCTGGGTCTCTTTTCTAAAACTTATTCGTTTACTTTGCTCAATATTTTTTCCGAGAATTTGTATTTCAAAATTTTCAAGAAATCCTTCGTTTATTTCCAGTTTTTCACCGGTAAACTTGCAGGTTTCAACAGATCCAGGCTCAAAATTAATTGCAAACAGATAATTTTGGATTTCTTTTGAAATTTGCTGTTCATTGTAATAATATAAAGATTCTTTAACTTCCTGCAAAACCGTATAATTATAATAATGAAGCAAAGAGTCTAAAAAGCCGTATGGAATCAGCTTGCTAAGATCTTTGCGGATTACAGTAAAATAATCACGTAATTGAGACATCGTTATAAGTTTATTGTCCTTGGAATGTATTGTGTAGAATTCATTAAAAATCTGGATTGAGTCCCTACCAGAAAAACCACGTTCTCCTTCTTTTTCAGATTCGGCGATGATTTTACGTCTTCTTTTAGCATTATATCTTTTTATATCTTCTTCTGATAACCATTTAGGTATGTTGCCCGTGTAAAGTTCCATTTTTAAAAGCTGCAAATTTTCGTCACAGAAAAGACGATATTTTTTTGGATCTCCAATCCACTCAAGTAGTGCATCTGATTTTATATTTAATCGGGATGAAACAATTACCCGTGCAAAGTTATGCAAAACTCTGGGAAGAAACATGTTGATTATTTGTTTGCCTAAAGTACTGGTGTAAATTTCTACTTCTGTCTGAATGTCTAAAACATAGGGGATGTTTATATATTCAATACGATCTGAAAAGGACTGAAAATCCTGAATATTTTTTTTATCTTCAGGATTCATTAGGGCAATAAAAAGAGAAATTACATTCTCCTCTACTTCGTCCACCTTATGAACAGCTTCACTTATTATGTTATGAAGGTCTATTAAACGTTCTGCATTATTTGCTTTTATATCCATAAGGGCATATATGCCATTGTTTGTTTTGGCATATCTTGAGTAAACAAATTTTACCTGGTTGCTATCCTTAAATAATGAATTTAGCCGTTTTTGAAGCATTTGGTTGCTTAAAACATTTTGTTTTATGATTTGGTCACTGGGGTTAAAAACGCTGATACCTTCTCCTATGCGTCTGTTGAACTGATATGGGCGTACAAAGATCATTTCAAAAACTTTAAGAGGACTTTTTAGTTTTTTTAGCAATGCTGCATATATTGAGCTGCATATTGTGCAAGGGTTGTCTTTAAATACCCAGTCAAAACCTTTTTCATTAAACAGTTTTTCTTTAAACTCGCTGTTTATAAGAAGTGTATTTAAAAAATTTCGGCGAATGTCTTTGGGGATTAGTAATATTGGATGATCATGACTAGGGCATGGAACTTCTATATAATTATCAATTAAAATTGGTGCTTTTTCATCATTATAATACAGGCTATTTGCATGGCCTGATATGTCCAAATGATTTCCATTACCAGAAGTTTCCTGCTCCTGCTGTTTGTCTAGTGTGTTTAACAACTGAATCATTTTTTGCAATATAGGATTTGTCCTATATTCTTTGTATTCTCCCCCTAATTGTTTTTTTCTTAATTTCCAGACTACTTCAAAACACGCTCCATTATATGTATTTGTATATTCCTCGAATCGTAAAAGCAGATTATTCAAGAAAGTACTTTTTCCACAACCTGGAGGACCTTTAAAGATAAATATTTTGTTTTGCTGAGCTCCTGTTTTAAAAGTTTCTATGTGACTTATAAATCTATTGGCAAACAATCTGTCTGCAAAAAAAGGGTTATCAGTATTATCTGAAAAAAGCCTTCGGCAGTCGTATTTGACAAATTTAATTGATTCGGAATCACCAGGGTATTCATCAGGACATTGATCAGTATAATTTTTAATCATATCATGAAATACTTGAAAAATACTGCGCAATACTATTGCAGGATTTTGTGTGAGCGTTTCTAAAAATTGTTTAAAAGCTATGGGCTGATGCTGATCATGCTTGCTGATGCTTTGTTCCAGATATTTTAATGCATTACCTACATTGGTATTGTTTGAATTATCCATATTGATTATCCGTTTTATTATCCGTCAATATTTTTTTTCGAAAGTCTGCGTTTTTCCATGGTATATAAAACACGCTGCCATTTTTTTTCTTCTTTTTTTGTTTCATGTTTTGATGATTGCATACCGTAAAAAGAAAAGAAACCATATCCTTGTTTTTGTGATGTTTTTACTACAAATTCACTTGTTTCCAGTTTTACAGGTCCTCCCCAAAGATATTCGATTCCCATCAAAGTGTTTTTTACATAATCGTTAACAAGGGCTTTACCTTCAAAATTATGTACAAGATAAAGCATGTCATCTTTACTTTTTTCCGTGCAAACTTCTATGTGAGGCGGATGGTACAGTTTGTTAAAAAGCATCTGGCGATAGTCTTCAACTTTTCGACTTTTAACAAAATATTCCCAGGCAGTTTGTGTCTTGTTCAACCTCCTGTCGGCAACAAACAATTTATTTTTATTTATAAAATCCTGATCAACAAAAGTATTTATAAACATAAAATCGTTTAAATTTTCTCTGACTTCAAAAATAAATTTATCACCTTTTTCGGTGTTTGTGTTATAGTTTTTTCGAGTTTGAGCATCCCGTATTTGTCTGAATTCGGTAGAGTATCTGCCTTTGTCTCTCAATTTTTTAACATGGTAAAAAAGGTGCATTCCAAGTGCATATGGATTAAGTCCTATGCGTGGCATAGCTGTAACCTGCGCATTAACTCTGGCAAAATCGACTTCATGTCCGTTGATACGATCATCTTTCAAGAAAAGATTTTCGTGCCAGTAACTTGCCCATCCCTCATTCATAATTTTTGTTCGTATTTGGGGTTGGAAAAAAACAGATGTTTTGCGAACAATTTGCATTATAGATTGCATCCATTTATTTTCATCTTTGGACAGAAAATCAGAATGTGTTATCAAATATTGAATCAGATCATATGAGTTCCTGGTATTTTTTTCCACATATTTTTTAAAAATGGCATCAAATTCTGGATATTTTTTGTTCACTTCAATAAAAAAGCTTCTTTCACCAATACGGCCGACTTGTTTAATACATTGGTTATATCGTTCAATTTCTTTTACATATTCAGTAATTTTTACTTTTTTTGTTGATTGTAAAAAAACATCAAAATAAAAATCCAACATTTTTTCTTCATATGATTTATAGGGACGATCCAAACTTGACAGCTCTTTGTAGTAACCAACGATATTATCTATCCCACGCGTGAATTCAATAACATAATCTACCCATCGTCCTTTTTCTGACCTTAGTTTTGCTATGACACGCTTGTCTGAAAGAGCCTGGCCTGTAAAATCGTACTCCCAGGTATGACGATAAAAACGGTTGTTCTGAAAAAAATCAATATGTGCCAGTACATGATAGAAAATCATTACATTTAGCCAATCCGGATTATTGTCATTATAAAAAGATATCGCAGGTCTTGTGTTTATCACTGTTTCATACGGATTGCTAGGATATAGTTCATATTTGCCTTTTTCTTTAAGAACCTCAACATCATGTACCCAATAATCATAAAGAGTTGGGATCATATATTTGGGGGATAATTCCAGCAAATCTCTGTTTGTCACGATATATTCTAATGTCTCAGCGTCAAAACGAAGACCTGCATCGTAAGCATTTTCCTTGCATTTTTCCATTATTTTTTTTGTATGCTGGTTAATCAGTTCCATTTTCTATTATCCTAACATCGCATTAGGTTGATTTTTTTATTAGCTGATCAGTTTTTTTATTCCTTGAATAATGCGTGATTCATTAGCTTCTGAAGGAAGAACATCAAGGCGGATATAATCAGGTTTATCAACTAAAAGCCTTGATCTGTTCAGATATCTTTCAACCACAGTACTTGTTTTTGATATTGATGAATGTTCTGCTATTGTAACCCCTACTCTGCTGGCATAGCCAATCATTTTTTTTATTTCCTTAACCGTTTCTTTGCCGTCAGTATCCCAGTCATCGCCATCTGTCCCATGAAAAACATAGATATTATAATCTTTAATAAGATTTTCTTTTTCAACAATTTCATTAACCAGACGATAGGCAGATCCTACTTTTGTACCTCCTGCAACTTTCGAATTGTAATAAGTATAAAAATCAGGGACTTCTTTTGCCTCTGTATCATGTAGAATAAAACGGGATTCCACTTGCCTTTCATATTGATACAAAAGCCAGCTGTAAATCATAACATGCTGTGATACCACAAGTTGAGTCGGGTTACCGCTCATTGATCCTGAATAGTCTCTAAGAAAAAAAACAATTGCCTGGGATTCATAATCCTTTTCCTTGGAAAGTATTCTATAAATTTTATCACGGGGGGCTATAATCAGACTATTCAGATCAACATTTTCTATTTCAGTTATGTTGCCTAAGCCGATGTTGGTTTCAACAATTTTCCGTAATGTTGCTTTTTTGTCTAATACTTGCCCAAATCCCCGGTGTTTATCGGTCATATCATAGGTGTATTTAGTTAATGACCGCTTTTTACCTTTATCTTTAAGATTAGGAAGTTCAAACTGTTCTGTGAGTATTTTGCCTAAATCATATGCATTGGATTCTGTCTCATGGGGGGCACCTTTTCCTTCTCCTGGACCTTCTCCGGAACTTTCATCAGGCGCATGAACCGGCTCTTCTCCAATAACTTCACCTTCTTCACCGTCTCCTGATCCTGATGCCTGATCACTTTCATCTGACTCGCTTTGTGATGGATCATGTATAAATTTTTCCTCAACTGTGGTGGGAACAACAACTATTTTTTCCTTTCCTCCTTTTCCAGGTTTGACTAACCTTCCCACACGAATTTTTCTGGGAAACCCATCTTTTTCCCTTTGAGCATCTTTTTCGAGAAGTTCATCAATGGAACGTATCTGGAAAATATATGGTATTTGAAGAGGTACATTTTTTTGAAAAACTGTGAAGTCATTGTAGTCATATAAATCCGGATCTGAACAATATTTGTCATCTTTTTTGATGTATCGACCATCTGATGGAATAGTGCAAAAGTCGTGAGTACCGTTGTAGTTCAGTTCAAAGAGAATTTTTTTTTCATGATCCTGATTTAGCCCTTGCTTTTTTAATTTTAAATATAATTTTAATAGTTTAGGATTCATGGTTTATACTTTTTTAAATTAATCAGGTTTTTTTGTTAACCACATTGATGACAGCTTTTTCTAAAGCAGGCTATGAAACAGTTTAAAATATTTATATTTGAGCTGGTTCATAAAAAAATGGTTTTTATTTTTCATCTTCCTGGGTGCAAAAGTACTCGATGGTTTTTTGAGCACATGTATTGCAGTAATTTAACTTTTTAAGCATAGTTGTTATCATTCTATCATAAAGTTTTTGATTTTCTTCGTTTGTTCTGTTTGCTAAAGCCCCAATGAGACTTCCAGCACCGGCAATATCAGATTTTAGCCGAACATCAGTAACTGCCTTGACAAGTTCAAGATTGTCCATAAAGTCATAATTTGGATTAATTGATATTTTTTGACCATAAATTTTGCGTATGGAAGTCCTGAAAGTTTCACGTTGTTCTTCTGTTTTTAACCCCAATCTTTCTTCGACACTTTTGATATAACGTTCATCAACCTTCATTGCCTTGAGCTCTGAAGTTTGAGGGTCCTTATATTTCCACATCTTGTCTGGGCCAAGATTATCTGCATCTATTCCGATTATCATGTTTACATAGTTCATCACATCTTTTCTGATCGCATATGGCTCATCCATGTAGGCATTAAACATTTCTGTCATAATGCGTTCACGATATAGTCCTTTTGCTGTTTTCAGATCATCAAGATATTTGGCTCTGTCATTTGCATCTGGTACATAATCAAGAATAACACGTTCTATTGTTTTATAAATATCATATGCAAACATACAGTTGCCTTCATTTGTCTCAGAACTTTCCAGCATTAGCTGCATAGCTCTTCCCAAATTTCGCTGCCCAAGGCCTTTCTGACCAAAACGCATTGTTATGTCAGGATTCTGATTAAGAGTATCAATTACTTCAGACAGGGTTTTAATGCTTTTTTCCCCTGCAACTTCCCCTGCAGCCAGTTTTAAGGTTTCAATGGGAGTTAGTTTTTCAGAACGGGGCAAGCGTGAAAGTACAACAGATACAGATGCGGCATAATTCAAATTGGGATCCTGATGAAGGCTTACGTTGTTTAGCGTGGTTTTGGCCTCACTTCCTATGGCATATGATGTGAGATGTTTTTGTAGTTTATAATTTGTATTATGAGAAACATAGCATATGCGGCATCTGTCAATAATGGGAGCTTCTTCTTTTTCAGAAAGAAACTTGTTGAATTCAGCATTGTTGCTTGTTGCAATTATTAAAGTGTCAATGGGCCATTTGAATCCATCTATTTCAATAGTTCGGTTTTGGATAACGCCAAGATATACCTGAACCAAATCTTTTTTGTTTTTGTATATTTCATCACTGAAATGTATTCCTCCTCCTGCAACACGGGCTAAAGCTCCGCGTCTTAGATCAAATCGGTATGGGTTGTTGGTATCTGTTATATGAAGTAGCCTTTGTATGGATTCCTCACCAATAAGGTCAATTGCAGATGATGTTATTTTATCTTTTGCAGGATATTTTCCAGTTATAGTCCCAAGACTATCTATTAATGGTACTGGAATTATTTTAATAAAATTTAGTATCTCTTCAATATTTCCATCTGTATAATTTCTTATACTATTTAATATATATCCGGAACATGCAGAAATTGGACGATAATTTTCGTATAGTATTTCAATTTTCTTGTCTGACAAACCAATTTCTTTTGCAAGATATTCTTTATTTTCATTTTTATTCTCAAAAAGGTTCATGGCAAGGATCATAGGGTCTTCATATGTTTGAGACTCGATATTCGAAATTTTACCATATCCTCCCATTTTATCCAAATCTGAAAAGCAAAATGTATACTTGCGATTTTTATCAATAGAAAGAAAGTCGCGATATTTCTCGCATAGAAATTCAACAAAAAATGTTTTACCATTTCCTGGTTCGCCAACAAGAATAAAAGCCATTTCTTTTGATGATCCACCTTCAGATGCATCTTTTACATATGAAACAAAGCTGTTGATTTCATCATGCATTCCAATAAGGTGCTTTTTTTCGGTACGGAAAATAGTAAAGTCAAAAGTTGATTTACCATTTACTACGACTTTTTCAATTCCACCTTCTAAAATCATTCTGCTAACACTTTGGAAGGCATTTTCAAAACATCTGCTTCCTTCCTTTACAGCTGAAAGATGGTGATGGAGCGTATTATTTGTATTTGCCATTTTCCCCTCCTGTATCAGTTACATGAATACAGTTTTGCCTTCCATGATTTATTATAGGTTTTTTTGTTATTAGATTTTATAAAATTAAATATAACCTCTTTCTATTTTTTATCAAACAATAAACTCCCTTGGAGTTATTTAAGTTTATTGTTTGATAAAATTGGAAATAAAACTAATAATTTATTTTAAAAATTACAAAACAACTCAAAAAATATTTTTATTAAGGTTGGTATTAAAAAAATGAATTAAAAAAAGAAAGCTTAATAAGAAACATAGGCTTTTGGGATTGTCGCTATCACGTCAAATGATAGAAATATTGAAAAGTAAAAAAACATTAGAAATCAAAATCAATATATTAATCGCTTATCGTATTTGTACTATTTAGATACAGATCCTGATATATAGCTAAATAGTAAAAATCTAATTAAGTTAAAAAACAATATAAAGCCTGTAAGTATAAAGCCTGTAAGTTTTTTATAAAGTTTCTTAGAGTACTTACAATTACTATAGCTAACTATGCTTATAACTATAAATGATTTATTAAAAATGTCAAACATTTTTTTATTAATACTGCTGCTTTA
>Ga0209344_10002358_pt1 | contig 21279 bp, 18 predicted proteins | sample Cruoilmetagenom6_FD_187293 | JGI IMG/M metagenome (GOLD analysis project Ga0209344, IMG submission 187293) | Oil polluted marine microbial communities from Coal Oil Point, Santa Barbara, California, USA - Santa Barbara Oil Seep Sample 6 (SPAdes)... | ecosystem: Environmental > Aquatic > Marine... | reverse complement strand
GATTGAAGCGGGCGAGGGCAAAGTGACAGCCAAACCTGCCGCCAAAAAAGAAGAAGTGAAAGCAGCCCCGGCCCCCGCAAAGGCACCAGAGCCAGCTCCGACCCCTGTTGCAGCGGCGGCTTCAGAAGATGTTCTGTCACCAGCAGTTAAAAAGCTGATTGATGACAATGGTCTTGATCCTGCAATGATCTCTGGCACGGGCAAAGATGGCCGTATTGTCAAAGGTGATGTGCTTGCTGTTTTGGAGGCAAAGGGGTCTGCGTCTGCTGCTCCGGTTTCTGCTCCCGCATCTGTCGCCTCCGCAGCGCCAATGGCTGTTGCCCCTGTCGCTGATCAAGGGGCGCGAGAAGAGCGTGTGCGCATGACGCGGCTTCGCAAAACAATTGCGACACGCCTTAAAGAAGCACAGAACACAGCCGCCATGCTCACGACCTTTAATGAGGTTGATATGACGGGCGTGATGGCTGCGCGCAACAAGTACAAAGAGCTGTTCGAAAAGAAACACGGCGTGCGTCTTGGTTTCATGAGCTTTTTCGTGCGCGCGTGTATTTCCGCTCTCAACGACATTCCTGCTGTGAATGCTGAAGTGGACGGCGATGAGCTGGTTTACAAAAACTACCAGAATATTGGTGTTGCTGTTGGCACAGAAAAGGGCCTTGTGGTTCCTGTTGTCAAAGACGCACAAAATCTGTCGCTTGCCGGCATTGAAAAAGCGATCAACGCCTATGGCAAAGCGGCACGTGACGGCACGTTGAAGCTGGATGATCTGCAAGGTGGTACCTTCACCATTTCTAACGGTGGTGTTTATGGGTCTCTTATGTCGACGCCGATTTTGAACACGCCACAATCTGGCGTGCTCGGCATGCACAAGATCCAAGACCGACCAATGGTTGTGAATGGTGAGATTGTGATCCGTCCGATGATGTATCTCGCTCTTTCCTATGATCACCGGATTGTTGATGGCAAAGAAGCGGTGACATTCCTGGTGCGAGTCAAAGAAGGCCTTGAAGATCCACAACGCCTATTGCTCGACCTCTAAGAAATCGTGCTCGGCTAACGTCTTTTTCGTGCAAAAGGTAATTCTGCGATGTCTGATAGTTTTGATCTGGTTGTAATTGGTGCGGGCCCTGGCGGGTATGAATGTGCCATTCGTGCGTCTCAGCTCGGCATGAGTGTGGCTTGCGTTGAAAAGCGCGAGGCCCTTGGGGGCACTTGTCTGAACGTTGGCTGCATTCCATCAAAAGCATTATTGCATGCATCGGAGCTGTTTGCGGAAACTGACCACTTTGAAAAAATGGGCATCAAGGTTTCCAAGCCGAAACTGGACCTGCCGGTGATGCTGGGGTTCAAGCAGCAAGCCGTTGATGGCAATACGCAAGGCGTTGAGTATCTGTTCAAGAAAAACAAAATTGAATGGGTGAAAGGCACAGGCACACTTAAAGGTAAGGGTGAAGTCGACGTCGCTCTGTCTGATGGCGGCACGCGCACGCTCAAAGCCTCAGACATTGTCATTGCCACTGGGTCTGATGTCGCGCGGCTGCCAGGTATCGAAATAGATGAGAAGACGATTGTCTCCTCCACAGGTGCTTTGGAGCTTTCCAAAGTTCCGAACAAACTGATTGTTGTCGGCGGTGGTGTGATCGGGCTGGAGCTTGGGTCCGTTTGGAAACGCCTGGGCGCGGAGGTAACGGTGGTTGAGTTTCTCGATCACATTCTTCCGGGCATGGACGGCGAAGTATCAAAGAATTTCCAGCGCACGCTGAAGAAGCAAAAATTCACATTCAAACTCGGCACTAAGGTGACGGGTGTTGAGAAAAGCGGCAAAGGCCTCAAAGTATCAATCGAGCCTGCCAAAGGTGGCGACACAGAAGTGTTGGATGCAGACGTCGTACTCGTCTCCATTGGCCGTGTCGCTTACACAGGTGGATTGGGCTTGGAAGCCGCTGGTGTTGAGGCCGATGAACGTGGGCGTGTGAAAATTGACGGACATTTTAAAACCAGTGCGGATGGCATTTATGCGATCGGGGATGTCGTCGTTGGGCCAATGCTTGCCCATAAAGCGATGGAAGAGGGCGTTGCTCTCGCGGAAATGATTGCCGGTCAAAAATCACACGTGAATTATGACGTCATTCCAGGTGTTGTTTACACGCAACCGGAAGTGGCAAGTGTTGGCAAAACAGAAGAAGAATTGAAAGCTGCCGGTACCGAGTATCGCTCCGGTAAATTTCCATTCACGGCCAATGGTCGCGCAAAAGCCAATCAACAAACAGATGGCTTTGTGAAAATTCTAGCTGATGCGAAAACAGACCGTGTGCTGGGTGTTCACATCATCGGTAGCCAAGCTGGCGAAATGATCCATGAAGCTGTAACCATCATGGAATTTGGTGGTGCGGCTGAAGATATTGCGCGCATGTGTCATGCTCACCCAACACTCTCTGAGGCCATGAAAGAAGCGGCCTTGGATGTGGATGGCCGGGCGATGCATATGTAGCTACCGCTTTTTGCGTTCGCGCGGGTGGGCTTTGTCATAAACTTCGCGCAAGCGTGCGGTGTCAACTTCTGTATAAATCTGCGTCGTTGATAGGCTGGCATGTCCCAGCAATTCCTGAATGGAGCGAAGGTCGCCGCCTGCACTGAGCAAGTGTGTCGCAAATGAATGGCGCAGTGCGTGCGGAGTTGCGGTGCCTGGCAGCCCCAGTTGTGCCCTCAATGTTGCCATCAGTTTTTGCACTTCGCGCGGGTTTAACCTGCCGCCTCTCACACCTACGAACAATGGCCCTTCTTGTGTTAGTCCTAGAGGGCAAGTTTCCAGATAGGCTTCCACTGCTTTTTGCGCGATCGGCAAGACCGGCACAATGCGTTCCTTATTGCCTTTCCCCAAAATGGTCAGGCTGGTGCCAAGCGGTGCGTCTTCCCGGTTGAGCGAGAGCGCTTCTGACACACGAAAGCCGCAGGCATAGAGCAAAGTAACGATGGCTGTGTTGCGAGCGGCAACCCAATCTTCAGAGGAAGTCTCTTGTGTTTTGTCGATAAGGTCGATGGCTGACGCTTCACTGATTGGCTTTGGAATGGAGTGCGCGATTTTTGGTGTGCGGAGCCGTGCCAAATTATGGTTCCGCCCTAAACCATCACGCTCCATGTGGCGAAAGAAGCCGCGCAAAGTTGACAGGTTTCGCGCGATGCTGCGGGGGGCCAACCCCTCTGATCGACGATGGGCTAGAAAACTACGAAAGTCGCTGACACTTAGTTCCAGAAGGTCGCGCTGCGTCGCATCATTGCCCAAGTGGTCGGTTAGAAATTCAAAGAAGCGGGTTAGGTCGCGCGCATAGTTTTCAAGCGTGTGTGGGCTGACCCGTTTCTCGCTGGTGAGGAACGTAAAATAGGAGGCAAGTGCCGCACGGCTGTCTGGCGCGGAAGCGACTGCTGCCGCGATTGTCTCGGGGGTGCCTGTTAGGCGCGGCGGGGCAGATCCAGCCATATACGTACCGAACGTTCAACAACCCGGCCCAGGAATTCTAAAAGATCAGCGGCTTGTGCTTGATGAAACTGATCTGGATGTGCTGAGCCTAGAGCCAACAGGCCTGGGGGAGTTGTTTTGGAGAAGGTCAATCTAACAAGTGCTTCTGATCTTACATGTGGAGCTGACGGACCATAAAGGCCGGGATTGGGCTCAATGTCGCCGGACAATTGGTGAGAGCGACCTGAGCCGATGGCGCGGTCGGTGCCACCAGCTTCAAGAATTCGCAATCCCCGGACACCAAGACCCGGCGCATCTGCACGGCTTTCGATGGCGAGAGAAACTGTATCCAGATCAAGAACCGCCGCGAGCCCTGAAGGCTCCGTGACGAAGGCAATCAATTCTTCGAAGTTTTTTGCTTCCATCAGTTGCAGTACGGCTGCATGTACGCGGTCGCGCGTTAGGGCGTTGATTGAGGCTGCATCGATGAGCTCCGCCTGTATGTCGCGCAACGCTCTGACTTTGTGTTGCAACCGATCAATCATGACGCGTTGCAGGTCGAGCACATTGTCGCCCGTTGCTGCAACAGGTGCGGCCAGCGCTTGGATCAGATCCATGTCTTCCATCACAAATGACGGATTGTTCAGTAGGAACGCCTTTACGGCCTCTGCTGAAACAATTGTATTTTCCTGTTCGTCGCGCGTGCGCGCTTCACCTGGATCAATTGGACTTGTCATTTCGTTTTCCCTATCCGGCGCATCAATCAGAGATTTTTTGCCCGGTTTTATTCCAATCAGCCATGAAGGCAGCGAGCCCTTTGTCTGTCAAAGGGTGGTCGGCCAACTGGCGTATGACCGATGGGGGAACGGTTACGACATCTGCACCAATGAGAGCGGCGTCTTTTACGTGATTAGCATTTCTAATTGAGGCGACCAGAATTTCAGTCTCAAGCTCTTCGTAATTATCATAAATGGTGCGGATGTCTTCGATCAGCTCCATGCCGTCGATGTTCACATCATCCAAACGGCCAACAAATGGCGAAATGAATGTCGCGCCGGCTTTGGCCGCGAGCAGGGCTTGGTTGGCAGAGAAGCACAGGGTCACATTGACCTTGATCCCTTCAGAGGACAAAGCGCGACAGGCTTTCAGCCCATCCCAAGTGAGTGGTGCTTTGACAACAATATTGTCTGAGAGCTTGGCAACCAGTTTGCCTTCGCGAACCATGCCTTCTGCATCAAGGGCTGTGACCTCGGCGCTGACCGGGCCATCGACCACAGCGCAAATATCTTTTAAGACTTCGAAAAAGTCGCGGCCGGTTTTTGCAACCAGAGATGGGTTGGTTGTGACACCATCCATCATGCCCGTTGATGCAAGGTCCTTAATGTCGTCAATGTCTGCAGTATCAATAAAAAACTTCATCTGGTCGTGCGGCCTTTTCCTGCTTGGCGCTCTCTCTTCCTCGGAGGGGTGCCACAATTTGTTGTTGGCATTGTCTGACGTTCAGCACCATTTGCCAAGAAGAGAAAGAGAGTTACTGCGCTTACCCTTGTAGAAGGGTTAAGCTCACCGCATGACTATGAGCTCAAATTCCTCTGACCTTTTTAACGATGATGCCTCACACAAAGTAGGCGTTGTATCGGTTTTGCTGCCGCTTGGGATTCCTGGGCCGTACGATTATGCGGTGCCGCCAACTATGAAGGTCGATCACGGAGATTTTGTCACTGTGCCTTTGGGGTCACGCGAATTGCTCGGTGTGGTTTGGGCAGATGGGACTGGTGAGGTGGGACACAACCGCTTGAAGCCGATCATCGAGCGGTTAGATGTGCCACCCATGTCTCGTGTGTTACGGCAATTTGTCGATTGGATTGCGTCTTATACTCTGTCGCCACCCGGCGCGGTGCTGCGATTGGCTATCCGCGCACCCGGTGCGTTGGAACCCGCCGCGATGCGCACTGTTTACCGGCTTGCGGGTCCTGCACCTGATCGGCGGACGCCTGGACGCGAGAAAGTTCTGGAGCTCGCGCAAGATGGTTTTGCGCGCACCACACGTGAACTGGCAGAGGAAGCGGGTGTATCCACTGCAGTTGTGCGCGGTCTTATTGATGCGGGAACGTTCGAGGCGATTGAGCTTCCTGCCGATGCGCCATTTGGGGCACCTGACCTCGAATTTAAAAAGGCAGTTTTGTCTGATGCCCAGGCTTTTGCAGCTGATCAGTTGACCCAACGCCTGGAACAGGGCGGCTTTTCCGCACAATTGCTCGATGGCGTTACTGGGTCGGGCAAAACTGAGGTGTATTTTGAAGCTGTGGCAAAAGCTCTGGCTCAAGGTCGGCAAGCCCTCATTCTATTGCCGGAAATTGCCCTTACGGGGCAGTTCTTGGAACGGTTTGAGGCGCGGTTTGGCTGCCGACCTGCTGAATGGCATTCGGACTTATCATCCCGGGAGCGCAAGCGCGTTTGGCGCGGTATTGCCGATGGCTCTGCGCGTGTTGTTGTTGGCGCACGTTCCGCACTCTTCCTCCCTTTTGCTGACCTCGGCATTATCGTTGTGGATGAAGAGCATGAAAGTGCCTTCAAGCAGGAAGAGGGTGTCACCTACAACGCCCGGGACATGAGTGTGGTGCGGGCATCCTTGGGCGGGTTCCCCGTGTTGCTGGCATCGGCGACGCCGTCTTTGGAAACAATGGTGAACGTCTGGAATGGCAAATACGATCATTTGGTTTTGCCTGAACGCCATGGCCCAGCCGTTATGCCAGCCGTTGGCGCAATTGATATGCGAGCAACACCGCCCGAGCGTGGTGAGTGGCTGTCTCCGCCGCTGATGCGGGCAATTGCAGAGGCGATGGCGAAGGGTGAGCAGGCAATGCTCTTCCTCAACCGGCGTGGATATGCACCGCTGACCCTGTGCCGCACATGCGGACACAGGATCGAATGCCCTCAATGTGATTCATGGTTGGTCGAACATCGCTTCCGCAAACAGCTGAGCTGTCACCATTGCGGGTATTCGGCTCCTGTCCCTAGCGCTTGCCCTTCATGCAACGAAGAAGACGCTCTGATCGCCTGTGGTCCAGGTGTCGAGCGCATTGCAGAAGAAGTTGTGCAGAAGTTTCCACAAGCGCGTCTGGCTCTTCTTTCGTCAGACAATCTTCGCGGACCCTCGTCGCATGCAGATGCGATTCGTCAGATCGCGGACCATGAGGTGGACATCATTGTGGGCACGCAAATCGTGGCAAAGGGGCACAATTTTCCTCTGTTGACGGTGGTTGGCGTGGTTGATGCGGACCTTGGGCTCGAAAACGGTGACCTGAGGGCGGCTGAGCGCACATTTCAGTTGTTACATCAGGTTTCGGGCCGTGCAGGCCGCGCCGAGAGACCGGGACGTGTTTATCTACAGACCTATTTGCCAGAGCATCCGGTGATGCAGGCGCTGATAGAAGGGGCTAGGGATCCATTCCTTGAACGCGAAGCTGTTATGCGGGAGCGCACGGGTTATCCGCCATATGGTCGCTTGGTTGCGCTTATTATCTCAGGAGAGAACCCGAAACAGGTTCAGGCTGTGAGCCGCGAGCTGGCGAGATCCCACGGTGCACTTGAGGGAATCAGTGTGTTTGGGCCTGCGCCGGCGCCATTGGCTCTATTGCGTGGTCGTCACCGGGTGCGGTTTCTCGTGAAAAGTACACGAGCCATAGCAATCCAGGATTATGTAGCGGAATGGCTGTCTCGGGTGAAGGTGCCAGGCGCTGTCCGGGTGGCGATTGATGTGGATCCCTATTCCTTTTTGTGACCAATTCCCTTGATCGCTATTGAAACTAAGGGGCCAATGGCAAAAAAATGACGCTGAATTGCCGCACTTGCTCAGTTTTTTGGGCGAAAGCGTTGCGTGTGCCCGGTCCCCGTGTTACCACACGCCCGGTTTCGGGGGATGCTCAATTTTGGGTGTTTCTTCGTTCGCCATAAACTCAATAATTTCAAGAAGTTACCCCCCTTTCGAGGAATTCTCGGTAACCGACCCTTGATCCAGCATTGCGAGCACAAACGTGTCAGCTAATGAATCTTATACCGCTGGCGTTGCCGGTCGATATGCAACGGCTCTTTATGAGCTTGCAGACCAGGCGGGCGTTTTAGACGCGGTTGCGACAGACCTGAAAGGTCTGAACGGCCTTATCGACTCTTCAGACGATCTGAAGCGGTTGGTAGGAAGCCCAATTTTTTCTGCCGAAGATCAAGCCAAGGCCATGATCGCGATCATGGATAAGGCCGGTGTTCAGGCACTCACACGCAATTTTGTCGGTGTGGTTATCGCCAACCGTCGGATTGGTGCCCTACAAGACATGGGGCGCGTTTTTGGCCAGAAACTGGCTAATGCTCGCGGTGAAATGACTGCTGAGGTCACTAGCTCTCATGAGCTGGGTGATGCTCAAGTTGCTGCACTCAAGGAAGCGCTTAACGCTGCCATGGGTCGTGACGTACAGATCGATACGAACGTGGACAAGGGACTGCTTGGCGGTCTTATTGTAAAAGTGGGGAGCCGAATGATCGACTCATCACTCCGCACAAAGCTCAACAATCTTAAATTTGCGATGAAAGAGGCTGGCTGATGGACATTCAGGCCGCGGAAATTTCCGCAATCCTCAAGGAACAGATCAAAGGCTTCGGCGATGACGCTGAAGTTTCAGAGATCGGTCAAGTTCTCTCTGTTGGGGATGGTATTGCCCGTATTTACGGTCTTGATAACGTACAGGCCGGTGAAATGGTCGAGTTTCCAGGCGGCATTCGCGGCATGGCACTTAACCTTGAAGCGGATAACGTCGGGGTCGTGATTTTCGGTTCTGACCGTTCGATCAAAGAAGGCGACACCGTTAAACGGACCGGCGCCATCGTGGACGTACCAGTGGGCAAAGGTCTGCTTGGTCGCGTTGTTGATCCGCTTGGCAACCCGATTGATGGCAAGGGCCCGATTGAGGGTGCTGAGCGCCGTCGGGTGGATGTAAAGGCACCGGGCATTATCCCGCGTAAGTCTGTGCATGAGCCCATGCAGACCGGCCTCAAAGCTATTGATGCTTTGATCCCAATTGGTCGTGGCCAGCGCGAGCTGATCATTGGTGACCGTCAAACTGGTAAAACGGCTGTGGCAATCGATGCCATCTTGAACCAGAAGCCACTTAACGATGGTGATGACGAAAGCAAAAAACTTTACTGCGTTTATGTAGCTATTGGGCAGAAGCGCTCAACGGTTGCGCAGATTGTTAAGACGCTCGAAGAAAACGGCGCGCTGGAATATACCATCGTTGTTGCCGCGACCGCTTCTGAGCCTGCTCCGCTGCAGTTCCTGGCACCATTTGCTGGCTGCGCGATGGGCGAATATTTCCGCGATAATGGCATGCACGGTCTGGTTGTTTATGATGACCTTTCCAAACAGGCTGTTGCATATCGTCAGATGTCACTGCTTCTTCGTCGTCCACCTGGGCGTGAAGCTTATCCTGGTGACGTTTTCTATCTTCACTCCCGTCTTCTCGAACGTGCTGCAAAGCTCAACGAGGACAATGGTTCTGGTTCATTGACGGCATTGCCGATCATTGAAACACAAGCCAATGACGTGTCTGCCTATATTCCGACTAACGTGATTTCGATCACGGATGGTCAGATTTTCCTTGAAACCGATCTCTTCTATCAGGGCATTCGTCCTGCCGTGAACGTCGGTCTGTCAGTGAGCCGTGTTGGGTCTGCTGCTCAGGTGAAGGCGATGAAACAAGTTGCTGGTAAAATTAAGGGTGAGCTGGCGCAATACCGCGAAATGGCGGCGTTTGCGCAGTTTGGTTCTGACCTTGATGTGACAACACAGCGTCTCCTCAATCGTGGCGAGCGACTGACTGAACTTCTGAAGCAAGGTCAGTTCTCTCCGCTCAAGATCGAAGAGCAAGTTGTCGTGATCTATGCCGGTGTGAACGGTTATCTTGATAATCTGCCTACTTCTGATGTTGGCCGTTACGAAGAAGAACTTCTTCGATCAGTTCGCGACAAGAACGCAGACCTTCTGGAAACTATCCGCAAGGAACTCGCTTTGTCTGATGCAACAGAAGCTACATTGAAAGATGTAGTGGATGCATTCACCAAGGCATTTGCCTGAGCCGATTTGACGAACTAGGAGCGAAGGCGCAATGGCCAGCCTTAAAGACCTAAAAAATCGGATCGGAAGCGTGCAAAACACGCGGAAGATCACCCGGGCGATGCAGATGGTTGCAGCAGCAAAACTGCGCCGTGCGCAGGAAGCTGCAGAAGCCGGACGGCCTTACGCATCGCGTATGAGCGCTGTGCTTGCCAATCTGTCGGCTGGCATGGAGGGTCGTGCTGGTGCGCCTGAACTTATGGTTGGCACCGGTAAAGACGACACGCATCTGTTGATTATTGCGACAGCAGACAAAGGTCTGTGTGGTGGTTTCAACTCTTCCATCGTTCGCATGGCGCGCCGTGAAATCATTCGCCTGACCGGCCTTGGCAAGACAGTGAAGATCATCTGTATTGGCAAAAAAGGCCGTGACCAGCTGAAGCGCCTTTATGGCGATCTGTTTGTTGATTACGTTGACCTGTCGGTTACCCGCCGGATTGAATTTTCTCAGGCAGATGATGCGGCCTCACGCGTTCTCAAGCTTTTCGAAGCTGGTGAATTCGATGTGTGCACACTCTTCTATTCTGAGTTTCAAACGGTTGCTGCTCAGGTTCCAACGGCTCTACAGCTCATTCCGGCCAAGGTCGAAGTAGCTGAAGGCGACACAGGAATTGATCTGGGTGGTGCGGCTTACGAGTACGAACCAGAAGAAGCTGATATTTTGAAAGACCTGTTGCCGCGTAATATTGCGGTTCAGATTTTCACAGGTCTGCTTGAGAATGCTGCGTCCGAACAGGGCGCGCGCATGTCCGCTATGGACAATGCGACCCGAAACGCTGGCGAGATGATCGACAAGTTGACGATCACCTACAACCGTTCGCGTCAGGCGCAGATTACTAAAGAATTGATTGAGATTATTTCTGGCGCCGAGGCGCTTTAAAAAGATTTTGTTTGGACGCATGTCGCTAGTGGGCATGCTGACCGACCCGAGGAAAGACACATGACGAACGCTGTCGGACGAGTTACCCAGGTTATCGGTGCTGTTGTTGACGTTGAGTTTGATGACAAGCTCCCGGCTATCCTGAACGCTCTGGAAACAATGAATGGCGATAATCGCCTTGTTCTGGAAGTTGCTCAGCATCTTGGTGAGAAGTCTGTTCGCACCATTGCGATGGATGCAACAGAAGGCTTGGTTCGCGGTCAGAAGGTTACTGACACAGGCGACGCCATTATGGTTCCAGTTGGTCCTGGTACACTTGGCCGGATCATCAACGTGATCGGCGAGCCAGTGGATGAAAAAGGCCCTGTGAAAGCAGTAGGCACCCGCGCCATTCACCAAGAAGCACCTGCCTTTGTTGAGCAATCAACAGAAGCTGAAATGCTTGTAACTGGTATTAAGGTTGTGGACCTTCTTGCTCCTTACGCTAAGGGCGGTAAGATTGGTCTCTTCGGCGGTGCCGGTGTTGGTAAGACAGTTCTTATTCAGGAATTGATCAACAACATCGCAAAAGCACACGGCGGATACTCAGTGTTTGCTGGTGTTGGTGAGCGGACACGTGAAGGTAATGACCTTTATCACGAGATGATCGAAAGTGGCGTGAACCAAGACGGTGGTGGCGAAGGTTCCAAATGCGCTCTCGTGTTCGGTCAGATGAATGAACCTCCCGGTGCGCGTGCGCGTGTTGCTCTGACAGGTTTGACTGTTGCGGAGCATTTCCGTGACGAAGGTCAGGACGTGCTCTTCTTCGTGGACAACATCTTCCGCTTTACACAAGCCGGTTCTGAAGTGTCAGCTCTCTTGGGTCGTATCCCATCTGCTGTGGGTTATCAGCCAACGCTGGCAACTGACATGGGTCAGCTGCAAGAGCGGATTACGACAACGACTAAGGGTTCTGTTACATCCGTGCAGGCGATTTATGTTCCTGCCGATGACTTGACTGACCCTGCACCTGCTGCATCGTTTGCTCACCTTGATGCGACGACTGTGCTTAATCGCGCGATCTCTGAAAAAGGCATTTATCCGGCTGTTGATCCACTCGACAGCACGAGCCGTATCCTTGAGCCTCGCGTTGTTGGCGAAGAGCACTACAATACAGCTCGCCGGGTTCAGGAGATCCTGCAGAAGTACAAGTCTCTCCAGGACATGATTGCTATTCTGGGTATGGATGAGCTTTCTGAAGAAGATAAGCTGGTTGTGACACGTGCGCGTAAGATCGAACGTTTCCTCAGCCAGCCCTTCTTCGTGGCTGAAGTCTTCACTGGCGCTCCTGGCGTTCTGGTTGACGTCAAAGACACCATCAAAGGCTTTAAGGGTCTTTGCGAAGGTGACTATGACCACCTACCGGAAGCTGCTTTCTACATGGTCGGCACCATTGATGATGCAGTCAAGAAAGCGGAACGCCTTGCAGCTGAAGCGGCATAATGTACTTTTCTAGTTTAAGAAGGCCTAACTCATGGCTGAGAAGCTGAAATTTGATCTGGTTGCTCCTGAGCGTCTGTTGATGTCGACAGAAGCTGACATGGTAGTCGTGCCGGGCTCCGAAGGTGACTTCGGTGTGCTTGCAGGCCATGCACCGGTTATGTCGACATTGCGCGTGGGCGTGATTGAAGTGACGGGCGTTGAGGGTGACGACACACGGATCTTTGTGCGCGGTGGCTTTGCGGAAGTAACGCCGGCAGGCCTCACTGTGTTGGCGGAAGAAGCCGTTCCTGTGTCTGAACTTGATGCTGCAAATTTGGATGCACGCATTAAAGACGCATCAGAAGATGTGGCCGATGCGACGTCAGATGAGGCCAAATCTAATGCTCAGGCGCATTTGGCACAATTGCAGGAACTTCGCGCTGCCATCTGATTTTGGTGGAATGTTGAATTTGAGGCGGTGCCGCTCTGGGCCCGCCTTTTTTTATGGGCGAAATTTCGTAACCAGACGATGCTCCGCTATACTAAAATATTGCTGCCTGCGGGCGGGCCGACAGAGCGAGTGCTGAGATGAGTGAACATTGGACGCTGGACGATATTGAATGGGCGAATTTTGATCCATCAAAGGTTGATCATGGCCTGCTTTCGGCCGTGAAGGCTGCGGCGCTGGTTGAAGCAAACGCGGGCGACTATGTTGTCTATCTTCTGAAGGTTTTTTCTGACAGCCCTGATGTTTGCGTTTCCATTGAGCAATGGGGGCGCGAAGAAGAACAGCATGGGGCCGTACTCGCCAAATGGGCCGAGCTTGCTGACCCAACATTCTCTTTTGAGCGAGCGTTGGATCGCTTCAGAGAGATTTACCGTATCCCTATGGATGAAGAAGAGAGCACCCGTGGGTCGCGGGTCGGGGAAATGGTTGCGCGTTGTGTGGTGGAAAGTGGCACGTCTTCTTTCTATACTGCCATTAAGGAGGCAACAGACGAACCGGTTCTTCGTGACGTTGCCAGACGGATCGCGGCTGATGAATTTCGCCATTACAAATTATTTTACGAAACGCTTCAAAATTTTCCCGAAGCGCCTTCATTGTTTGAACGCGCGAAGGTGGCTCTGTTGCGGGTTAATGAGGCCGATGATGACGAACTGGCCTCAGCCTATTTTGCCGCCAACACGGTGCCGGGGGATGGCACTGTCTATGAGCGGAAAAAATTTGCTGCTGCTTATGAGGCGCACGCGTTGGGTCTCTACCAACGCCATCATACCAATCGGCTGGTTTCCATGATCGCAAAGGCGGTTGGTGTAGCGCCCCATGGCCGCTTTATGCGGATGATGGAACCCATCGTCTGGAAAATTTGGCAACGGCGGACGCGTCGTGCACAGATTGCGGCAGCGGCCTGAAGGCTACGAGAGTTTGGCGACAGTCTCTCTGAATTCAGCGACAACTTTTTCGTAAACGGGTCGTTTGAAATCAACGATAAGCTCGGTGAGCTCCTCTATGTCGGCCCAGCGCCATTCAGAAAATTCCTGATGTGCGTCCGCTGCGATGTCAATGTCTGCGTCGTCGCCGGTAAACTTCATCAGGAACCATCGTTGGGTCTGTCCGCGAAACTTTCCGCGCAGCGCTTTGCCGCGAAGCGGGTTGGGTAAGTCGTAAGAATACCAGTGCTCGGATTCGGCGACAATTGTTGCCTTGCCGATGCCTGTTTCTTCCAGGAGCTCTCGGGTTGCGGCTTGCGAAGGTTCTTCACCTTTGTCGATGCCACCTTGCGGCATTTGCCAGGTTTTCAATCCTTCCGGATTGGTGGCACCAACCCGATCGCCAATCCAGACTTTGCCCTGCGCGTTGACAAGCATGATGCCCACGCAACGACGGTAGGGCAGGTCAGTTGGATTTTTCTTTTGGCTCGACATCGCGCGGCGCTCCGGTGGTTTGAATTTTTCTTATCGTCAATGGCCGACGGCGGTAGCACTCACAGGAACCAAAACAAGTCCCTTATCTTCTAGTTCTTCCGTCCACTTCTGGATGCGCTCGACGGTGATGGGGAAGCCAGATCCAAAGCCAACAATGCTGCCATTGCGACGCGCTTGATTTTCCAGGTTTGCCAAAGCCGCATCAATGGACCTCGGCGTCAGGGCCGGATCGACGACAAAGTCACCTTTGGTCCAGGCAAGGCCAAGGCTGTTTGCCAGTTCCGGACCAACACTGCGTGGGCTGGAGCCCGTATCTACATACATGATGCCTCGGCTTTCAAGTGCCTCGAGCATAGGTTCCATTGCGGTTCTGTCAGATGTGAACTTGGCGCCTTGATAAGCGGTGATCCCGAAGTAGCCGGTGAAGCGGCTCATCAACCAGGTGAGGCGTTCCATATTGTCGCCGGCGCTGAGTGATGTCAGCAATGTGTAGGGACCAGGATCGTTGGCCGGGTAGTCATAAGGTTCCATCGGCAATTCCAACAACACCTCGTGGCCTGCCTCACGGGCCTTGTCGATCCAGCGTTGCAAGTTGCGTCCATAAGGCGCGAACGAAAGAGTTACTTCCGGTGCCAGATTGTCGATGGCCTTGCGGGTGGCGGTTTCAGAGATACCTAACCCACCAACGACGATTGCGATTTTTGGCAGCGTGGCTGTCGTTGCGGTTAGGCCGGAGGGGCGTGCATAGGCTGTCGAGGCACGAACACCTGTGGAACTGATGATAGGCAGTGGACCGTTGGGGCCGTTGGCGACAAGGCCGGGCAAGGGGGCCGCTGGCAAGCTGTCAACCGGTGTCACATATTCCGGGAAGTCGACGTCTGGCTCTTCCAGCTCAAGAGCTGGTTCATTCTGTGCGTGGTCTGGCTGTGCGTGGTCTGGCTGTGCGTGGTCTGGCTGTGCGTGGTCTGGCTGTGCGTGGTCTGGCGCCTCGTTTGGTGTCAGCGAATGAGGTAATGGGCTCGCTGTTTGGTCGCCCAACAGTGAAGGTGTTGTTGTTTCATCTGCTGTGCCCGAGCGCAGAAGACCGGTCGTGGGGGCTGGCGGTTCAGGCGATAGAGCAATCACTTGTTGCGGGCCAATGTAAGCGGGAGAACCTGCAATCCAGAGCCACAAAAAGGTTAGCCCATAAAACAACGCGACCACAAATACGGCGATCATAAGCAGATTGACCCGTCCCGTTGGCAGGTTGGGCAAAAGGCGTCGTTTGTCAGATGTGGCAGCCGAACTGCTTGGCATTCGTTCCGGTTCCCAAGGGCCTCAAGGCGTATTGTACGCCTCAGTGGGGTGTGTTTCGTAGCGTTGTACCCTGACCCATATTATTAAGCCAGAAGCCAGATTTGTAAGAGGCGTTCCGCCGCCGCAGCAATCGCCTTCTCACATCGTCAATTTAGTTTGCAACCGTGTCGCTGGCGCTATCAGCATTTGCTTCTGCGCTTACGTCGTAGCTGCGCACACCGTTTAAAAGGTCGAGTGCATATTGCAATTGTGAATCTTCTGCGCGCTCTGCTGGCACATAAGACGCAGAGCCGGAGCTTTCTTCCTTGCCTTCCTCTGCGTTCAGGTGACCCGGCAGTGAGCTTTCCCCGGTGATGCGACGTTGTAACTCTTCGTCGATTTGTTGATTGACTTCAATGTCGGGGTCGATGCCTGTCGCCTGAATAGAGCGTCCGCTCGGTGTAAAATACCGAGCTGTTGTCAGGCGGATTGCGCCGTCAGAGCCCAATGGAATGATGGTTTGCACGGAGCCTTTGCCAAATGACCGAGTGCCCAGAATGGTTGCACGCTCATGATCTTGCAGGGCTCCCGCCACGATTTCTGAGGCGCTGGCTGAGCCGCCGTTGATCAGCACAATAACGGGCTTACCGTTCACGCGGTCGCCGCTTCGGGCACCATAGCGTTGTGTGTCTTCTGACCGACGACCCCGTGTCGAAACGATCTCGCCTTGGTTTAGGAAAGTATCAGATACGGAGATTGCTTGATCAAGCAGGCCGCCTGGATTGTTACGAAGATCTAGGACGAACCCCTTGAGGCGGTCTTTTCCGATCTGGGCGGTTAGCTCCTCAATCGCATTCTCCAGCCCGCCTTGGCTTTGTTCGTTGAAAGTGGTGATGCGAATGTAGCCGATATCACCGTCGCGCTCAAAACGTACGGAACGAATGGTGATGATGTCGCGCGTGACAGAAACTTCGAATGGTTCATCAATGCCTTCGCGAACAACCGTCAGGCGGATGGCCGTATCCACAGGCCCACGCATTTTTTCAACGGATTCTGATAGGGACAGCCCAAAAATAGCCGTATCATCAAGATGGGTGATCAGATCATTGGGCATAAGGCCAGCACGTTGTGCTGGTGTGTCGTCAATCGGCGTTACAACCTTGATCAAACCATTTTCCATGGTGACTTCAATGCCCAGGCCGCCAAATTCGCCGCGTGTTTGCACTTGCATGTCGCGGAAACTTTTTGGGCTCAAATAGCTCGAATGGGGATCGAGGGAGTGCAGCATGCCGTTGAGAGCATTGTCGATCAGCTCAGAATCTTCTGTGGGTTCGACGTAATCTGCGCGCACGCGCTCAAAAACGTCACCAAACAGGTTCAGCTGCCGGTACGTTTCAGAGTTTGCAGCATTGGCTGATGTGCCATTCGATATTGGCTGCAGCGCAAACACGGTAAGTCCGGCAACCAATGTGCCGACCGCAAAACTAGCAATCACTGACCTATTCATTACCCGCGGGCCTTCCTATCACTGTCGACAAACCAGGGTCGTGGATCGACCGGGTTGCCGTTTCGCCTGAGTTCAATATAGAGCGCTGGCTTGGCGTTACCAGAGGTTTGCGCTTCACCCATAGCCCCAATTGGTTCACCGGCCAATACATTTTGACCAACAATGCCGTCGATTCGAGCCATTCCCGCAAGAAGCAGATGGTACCCTTCGCCGACCTCCAGGATCAAGAGTTGCCCGTATTGCCGGAAAGGACCTGCAAAAGCAATTCTACCGTCAAAAGGCGCAGTAACTGGCGCTTTTGGACGCGTTTCGAGCGTCATGCCCTGGCTGGCGCCGCCAGAGGCATCATTTGCGCCGAAATTAAGCAGCATGACGCCTTCAACCGGAGGGCGGATGAGCCCCCGTGAGGTCGAAAACATGTGGCTTGGCAAGGCTGCAACAATTGTTTGTGATGGGGCTGGTGCGGTGGGGTTAAGGCTGGGTTCGAGCGTTGTGATGATGGGACGTGGTACAGGTGTTCGACTTCTGGCACGTGCTTCAAGGCGGGCAATGAGGTCTTTCAGGCTGGCGGCTTCTTTTGACAGCCGTGCGAGAGCATCAGCCTCTTCTTGAGCTCGGGCTCTGACAGCCGCCTCTGCGATTTGTTTGGATTTCAGTAGCTGGTTCAATTCTGCGCGTTCTGCGTCGAGTTCTGTCGAGGCGACGCCAAAGGTTTCGCGCTCCGCGAGCAGCGTGAGTTTCACCTCATCCAGCTCTTTGAGACGAAGCCGTATTTCCTGTGCTTGTTTTTCAAGCTCAGGCACGATGGTCGAAAGCAACAAAGCACTTCGCATGGCAGATACCGCGTCATCAGGTTTTACCGCTAGCGCAGGAGGCGGGTTTCGATCCAAACGTTGAAGCGCTGCCAATGTATCTGTGAGTTCTGCCCGTCTGGTTTCGAGCCTTGCGAGAAGCACGGCCTGGGCTGCTTCAAGTCCCGCGATGCGGATTTCTGAGCTTGTGACATCGCGCTCGCGTGATTGAACGCGGGCGGCGGCTTCGATCAAGCTTTGCCGGATTTTGTAGACTTCCTGCGCCAATGCGGCTGCTTGGGCGTCTAGCGCCTGGCGACGTTCGACGCGATCGCCAATCTCGCTTTCCAGTTCTTCCAGGCGCGCAGGATCGGTTTCATTGGCGAGCCCAGGATGCGCTAACAATGTCGTAGCGACGATGGACCCGAAGAGGGCTACATGTTGCCCGCTAAACGGCCTCATGTGCCTCAGCCTCATTGCTGACCAGCAAAGAATTTCCTGTCATCTCGGTGGGGCTATTCAGACCAAGGAGAGAGAGCAGTGTTGGTGCTACATCTGCCATGTGACCTGGTTTCAGTGCCATTGAGGCGTTAAGGCTGCGCGGGCCGTCGATGACGAGAGGAACCGCTGCTCTCGTGTTTCGAGAATTAGCAGCTCCTTGTTCGTCACGCCGCATGTCTTCGGCGTTGCCATGAGAGCCAACGATCATCAGGGATCCGCCGCGCTTTTCCAAAATCGCGGTGATTTTTCCAAGGGCCTTATCAACAATCTCTGCTGCCTTTCGGGAGAGCACGGCATTGCCGGAATGGGCGGCCAGCGCAACATTTGGGAAATGAATGATCACGACATCCGCATTGCCTGCTTTGATTTGCTTGACGGCTTCGTCTGCAATATCAAGTGCAGCCAGTTCCGGTTTTTTATCGAATTGTTGCCGCTTGTGTCCGGGCAGAATGATGTGCGTTTCGCCATCGAGATCTGTTGTGCGGCCACCGCGCTGATACCAGCCGAGGCCTGCTGGAAAAGTAGCGTCGCTCAAATAGAGCTGGCGTTTGCCCGCCGCCGCCAGCGCTTCGCTCAGCGTGCCAGAGAGACGGGGCTCAACAAATAATGCTTGAACTGATGCGTCGAGCGGCGGTGCCATGGGCGTGAGGCTGAAGGCGGCAGAAATATTAATGGGATTTGGTAGCGCTTGTGGGGCTGTGTCGTCGCCCACCAGGGCAGCTATCAAGGGGCCTGCGCTATCTGCACGTAAGAGAGCTAACAAAGGCACATCGTCTTGGCGCAGTCCACCATATCCAGGTATGATGACCGGCGGCACATCTGCATCGCTTAGGCCCCGGTCATAACAACTCACCACATGTGGCACGGCATATTCCGCCACAGGCGCATCGGCTTCTGCGATGGTTTTTATCGCCTGGGCCAAATGTGTTGGGCGATGTTGTCGATCAAGCGCATAGCGTCGGCCCATAACGGTGGCAAGGGCGGCATTCTCTGCGCCTTCAATGTCATTGAGAAATTCGGCGAGAAAATCAGCGCCTTCTTGTGCGCCTGTGTCTTCTCCATCAAGGATGGCGTGGATCCAGACCTGAATACCTTCATGGCTCAGCAGGGCTGCGAGAACTGCCAGGTGATATTGATGACCTTGAACACCTGCGGGAGAAATGAGCCCGATCAAGTGAACCGCGCCCCCAACGCTGCGTGTCTTTTGGATTAGTTTGAGAAGTTCCGGATTGTCGGCGAACTTTTCATCAGCCGTGCCTGCAAGGGCCGACGCGATACGATTGGCAAATTGTGGTTCAGCGCGACCGGCCCCCAGTGCACGATGGCCTGCTTCGGCATTGCCTGGGTGGTCTGCCGGGAGCCCAACGGCTTCTCCGCCTGCTGCCACCATGGTTCTGATGCCACGTGCTGCCAAGCGATCGAAAATCGGCGTCTTGGCATTGGCGATTGTGTTCGCGGCTGCTTCTGCACGGTTTCCCCATCCATCCAAAATGGCGAACACAAGGGGTTCGATTTTTGTTGGACGGCTCATTTAGTTTCGTTCTCCATAAACCACGGTCTTGCCAGGCGAGCGTGCCTGGAGTCGTTTCAAGATAGAATCACTTTTGAATACAGGGTTTGCAGACACTAGATCAAAAGGGCCTCAAATGGAGCCAGTTTGGCAGCTCCAATTCGATCTATTTTTCATGTTCGGGCGCGTTTGTCCTGATTTGTGGGGATGAGTTGGGTGGGATCCGTCTTTTACCCCTCACGGTGATAGGGGTGACCTGCTAAAATGGTTGTGGCTCGAAATAATTGTTCGGCCAGCATGGCGCGGGCGAGCATGTGTGGCCAGGTTTGTTTGCCAAACGAGATTATGAGATCAGCTCGTTCGCGCACCGCATTGCTCAAGCCACCCGCACCGCCGATGACAAAAGCCGTTGTCTGTATGCCCTCATCTCGCCACCCCCCAAGCTTTGCCGCAAAATCTTTGCTTTCCAGCGGCTTTCCACGCTCATCAAGAGCAACCAGTTTTGCACTTCTGGGAAGGTGTTCAAGGATTTTCTCACCTTCGCGCACTGAAAGCTCGGCGCGCTCAAGGCGTCGCTTTTCCTCGACCTCAACAAGACGCAGGGGCCCGAGGCTTTGATTGCGTCCTTGGGCATCAAAGCGTTCTGAAAATAGGCCAAAAAGATCTTTTTCGGGGCCAGGTTTTATTCGACCAACCGCAATTAAATCGACACGCATTGTCCGCGTTCACTTTGCTCATGCTCAAAAAGTCGTTTCAGACTTTCATAGGTCATGGTTCAGCTGATGGCGATGCGTTCAGCAGAAACATCGGCAGACCACATGGTTTCCAGTTTATAGAATTCGCGGACTTCTGGACGAAAGATGTGAATGACAACGTCTCCAGCATCAATCAGAACCCAATCGCTTTGTGCTTTGCCTTCGACCCGCGCCGCGCCAAAACCTGCTTCTTTGATTTTGCGCGTTAGGTGATCTGCAACCGCACCGACATGGCGTCCTGAACGGCCGCTTGCGATAACCATATGGTCAGCCATGGAGGATTTGCCCTCGAGGCTAATCGAGACAACGTCTTCCGCCTTGTCGTCGTCAAGGCAGGTCAGAACAAGCTCCAAAAGGGCGTTCGATTTAGTGTGCGATGTTTTGCTGCCGGCATCCGTTTGGATGGGGGCTCCAGTTTTTGCCTGGGATTGAACCGATGGGTCCATACTTTGAGCGCTCAGGGATATCTCCTTTTCCCCTTGCGGGGTTCCCTATGCCGTGTGTAGCGGCGGCACCTGTGTGCCTTCCGCAAGAGGAGCAGATATGCTTCTCTCACCGGAAATATGACGAGTTGTCGGTGATATTGCAATCAAACGAACCAGGCAGGCCTGTTTCTTGGTAAACCGTGTTGTATTTCAATCACTTAACGGCATCATTTTGTCGCCGAATGGCAGTCGCAGACTGACTGCTTTGTGGCCCTTCGAGAAAACACAAGGCTGGGGCGCTACGTGTTGCCAGTGCTTTGGCGTCTGAGTGATCGAGCAAAGTGTTTGGGAAGGTTTTCGCAGCCGGGGACAATCTGGCTTTTAGGGTAAAGCCTGGGCGCGGATAGACGGCGATTGGGATGGTTTCCATAAGGGCGCGCCAGTTCTTCCAGCGCGGAAGCTCAATCATATTATCCGCGCCCATGAGCCAGACAAAATGGGTCTGCGGAAAGCGTTCTTGCAGGGCGCGCACTGTGTCGAAAGTGAAGCGTGTCTCGAGGTCGACCTCAATGTCAGTCGCGAAAATTCGTGGATGCACTGTGGCCTCTCGAGCCAACTTGAGGCG
>Ga0209344_10002357_pt1 | contig 21292 bp, 18 predicted proteins | sample Cruoilmetagenom6_FD_187293 | JGI IMG/M metagenome (GOLD analysis project Ga0209344, IMG submission 187293) | Oil polluted marine microbial communities from Coal Oil Point, Santa Barbara, California, USA - Santa Barbara Oil Seep Sample 6 (SPAdes)... | ecosystem: Environmental > Aquatic > Marine... | reverse complement strand
TGTATAGCCCCGTTTTTAATACTTCCGAAGAGTGCCTACGCTGTAGCGTGAACAAAAAATAAAGCCGCTTAAAACGGCTTAAACGGGGTCAGCTTTTACGGAATTAAGGGGTTGTGCAACGGTTACCATTGTTACCCGACGTTTTTTATTCAATTGGCATTAACTGAAAAATCGAAATATTCACCTCTTTCTATATCTATTTTTACTTGCCAGAAACAATTTCCACCATCATCTACTAAAAACAGGAAATTATCCCAATAATTCACATTGGCTTCTAAATTATCCACACTTTCCGAATCATCTATGTAGTCCGAACACAAAGAATTAACATACATAATCTTTCTATTTTCATCATCGATATATGGAATCAGCTGAAATACATATTTATCAAAATTCTTATAAATCGGATTTATATAACTCACTTTTTTTTGTTCTTCAATTACTTTTTTCACAAGTTCTTCTGTCAAATTAATTTCCATTTGATTTGGTTTCCATAACTCTCTTTCAGAGAAAATGACCCATCGAGGCTGGGATTCCTTTGTTAAAAGAAAAAATCTATCCGAAGTTTTTATTTCTTCACAAGAAAATAGAATAGTTAGTAATAATAAACTAAATAAAATTTTCATTTCTAAATGTTGGGTAACATGTGTATATACGCATGTTTTTGAATCCCTATTGCTGTTATCCCGCACATGTGCGCTATATTAATTAATAATCTTTCAAAATTTTTAAGCATAGCAAAACCCAAACATGGCCTAACCAGCCTAAGGGTTTTGTTTAAAAGGGGAGAATAAAACACGAGGTTTCAGTTTCAAATATAGCAATAATCTTTAATGTTTTAACTTTTTTTATGGCTATAGGCTTTAAGCTTTAGGCTATAGGCTTTAGGCTATAGGCTGGTGGGTGAATTGTAAATCGTAAATCTTGAATAAGTGAATGCGTGAATGGTTGATGAAAAATCTTACGTCTTACGTCCTAAGTCTTACGTCCTACATCTAATGATGAACTTCGTATTTCGCAACTCCTCCCGGTCCGCTCCCACCCTTGTTCGCAAAAAGGTTCTTTTTTGGAACCCGCAACTGAACATGACCAAACCAACACCCAAACAAAACCCGCGGAAAATGCCTTAACCTATGCAATGGTATGCAATTGCGGTACATTCCGGTCTGGCGTGTGCAATGGTGTGCAATGGCGGTCCATGGTGTTCAGGAGTGTGCAAGGGTGTGCAATGGCGTGCAATCGAGGTACATTTTGGGCAGGGGTGTGAAAGCGGATGCAATGGTAGTACATTTTAATCCTTTGGTTTTAATTGCAGGCCGTGGGGAGCCATGGAGTGCTATTGGTTTTGATTGCGTTCAATTCCAGTCAATTCCATTCAACTATTTGGATAACAGTTATTTGCCCATTACTTTGGCAGTGATTAATTAAAATGAATGTTTAACTAATTTTTAAAAAGATGGGAACATACAACAAAGGTATCCTAGGCCCCTTTAGGGGAAAAGTTGGCCCCGTGATCGGTTATTCCTGGAGAGGAAAAGACCTGATGCGCGGGTTGCCAAAAGAATCGACTGTTGCTGCCACAAAGGCGCAGCTTGAACAACGTGCAAAGTTTGGCACGGTCATTAAATTTTTAACTCCTATTAAAGGCATTTTAAGTGCCTATTTTGGGAAAGAACAAAAAGCGAAGTCGCCGTTTAACCTGGCAACAGGCTATCATTTAAATGAGGCCCTATTGCCCGGCCCCGACGACACTTGGCTAATTGATTACCCAAAAGTGCTGATAAGCCGGGGCGACCTAAGAGGGGTTGATAATCCGCAACTTGCCGTGGAAGGTGGGTTAATAAACCTTACGTGGACGGACAACAGCGGCCAAGGTTCTGCAGATGCTACCGACCTGTTGATCGCGGTGGTGTATTGTACGGAAATGAACGAGTTTGTGCAGTTTAATCCTGCCGCTACCCGTGCAGATGCCGTTGTACAACTTGCCATTCCCGCGTATTTGAGCGGATCCTTGGCAGAGGTATGGGTTACCTTTGCAACAGCAGAGGGCAATCTGGCAGCCGTTAGCAGCTATGCGGGTGCGGTTACCGTGCCTTAATTTTTGCTGTAGGCTTTAGGCCGTAGGCTGTAGGCTTTAATCCTACGGCTTACGGCTTTTGGCTTTTAGCAATAGTCGCTCTATTGATAAAGGTATAGCCTACGTCTTATGTCATACGTCATAAGTCATAAGTCATACGTTTTCAGCATTCAACCTTCAGCTTACGGTTTTTCATCCATATCATCGGGAAGCTTGCCCCCGCGTAGGTAGAGCATTTTTAAAATTACATCTTCAAGGTAAAAATTGGTACTTCCAATTTTCATATAAGGAATGGCACCCCGCTTTCGCCATCGATAGAGGCAGGATTTGCTAATTCCAAATAGCTCGGTAATCTGCTCGTCCTTTACCAGACGAACTTCTCGCAGGTCCTTAGACCTTTCTTTAGTAGGTTCTTGAGGCATACTATAAAAGATTTAGAGCTGGGGAGTACTGCTAAGATAAAATTTATTTTTAAAAAAAGGCCTATCGAGTCTGAATATGCCGTAAGGCGTCAAAATGCGAATAAAAAAAGCCGCTGTTACCGCGCGATTGCATCGCGTGGGTCAGACAAGCTTTTAACCAAGATGTCCTTGTATTCATTTCTCCTAAAAACATCAAGCCATTCAATTACTGCAAAACTTACAAAATACAGGCCCTCAGGATTATGGAATTTATAATTTCGACTCACGTTTTAAAGTTGTTTATTTTTCCTTGTTCAAAAATATTGCTGTGAATGGACGCGATGCAATCGCGCAATAGCGGGGGTAATTGGCTAATTGATAATTTGGGATTTGGGATTTGGGATTTGGGATTTGGAATTTGGAATTTGGAATTTGACCCTTCTTCAGCATTACCAAATTACATCCTGTTTCTTAGTCTTTTAAAAAACCAATTGTATATTCTGGCGACAATCATTTTTCATTTGCAAAAAAACTTAAAAAAAATCATTATTTTCACTTCCTTAATAATTTTATCATGACAGATCCAAAAAGACTCTTCGATTTCCCATATTATCAGCTTGAAAAATATCCTCAGGAAAAATCACTTGTTACAAAATACAACGGGGAGTGGAAAGCCACATCCACCCAGGAATATATTGATAAGGCCAATGCATTAAGTCGCGCGCTTATAAACATGGGCATTAAAGCGAACGATAAAATTGCGGTAATCTCAATGACCAACCGAACAGAGTGGAACATCTGCGATATTGGGATTATGCAAACGGGCGCCCAAGATGTACCCATCTACCCAACCATTTCTGAAGATGAATATGAATATGTATTAAACCATAGTGAAAGTGTTTACTGCTTTGCTTCCTGTAAAGAGGTTTACGATAAAGTCCAGAAAATAAGAACTAACGTACCCTCATTAAAAGAGGTTTATACCTTTGATGAAGTTAAAGGCGCCAAAAACTGGCAAGAGGTACTGGATGAAGGTAAAGACAAAAGTAACCAAGACGAGCTGGATAAAAGAAAAGAAGCCATACAGGAGGATGATTTGGCAACCTTAATTTATACTTCAGGCACAACCGGAAAGCCCAAAGGGGTAATGCTTTCGCATAAAAATATTGCTTCAAATGCCAAATTCAGCTCAGAACGTTTACCCATTGAACTTGGAAAATCAAAAGCATTAAGTTTTCTGCCCGTTTGCCATATTTATGAGCGCATGCTGCAGTATATGTATCAATATTGCGGGGTAGAAATCCATTTTGCGGAATCGCTGGAAACCATCAGCGAAAATCTGAAAGAAGTAAAGCCCGACGTTATGAGCGCCGTTCCGCGTTTGCTGGAAAAAGTGTACGATAAAATTTATGCCAAAGGTGCCGACCTTACGGGAATTAAGAAAAAACTTTTTTTCTGGGCCATAGAGCTTGGTCTTAAATACGAACCCTACGGCCAAAATGGCTGGTGGTACGAAAGCAAACTGAAAATTGCCCGTAAGCTTATTTTCAGCAAATGGCAAGAGGCCTTGGGAGGAAACCTAAAGGCCATTGCCTCCGGGAGTGCAGCCTTGCAACCGCGCTTGGCAAGGGTTTTCAACGCTGCGCAAATTCCGGTGATGGAAGGCTATGGATTGACCGAAACATCTCCCGTAGTTTCCGTAAACGATATGCGCAACCACGGTTTTAAAATAGGAACCGTAGGCAAACCGCTAAGAGAAACCGAAGTAAAGATTGCTGAAGACGGCGAAATATTGGTTAAAGGGCCACAAGTGATGTGCGGCTATTACAAAAACCAAGAACAAACAGAAGAAGTGCTTAAAAATGGCTATTTCCACACGGGAGATATTGGCGAAGTGGATAGCGAAGGCTTCCTTAGAATTACCGATCGCAAAAAGGAAATGTTTAAGACCAGTGGAGGTAAATACGTGGCGCCACAACTTTTGGAAAATGCAATGAAACAGTCTCGCTTTATTGATCAAATTATGGTAATAGGTGAAGGCGAGAAAATGCCTGCAGCCTTCATCCAGCCCGATTTTGATTTTGTAAAGGAATGGGGAAACAAAAAGGGAAAAGACATTCCTTCAGATCCAAAAGAGATGGTAAAAAAGCCAGATGTTATTGACCGTATCCAAAAAGAAATTGATTTTTATAACCAACGTTTCGGCCAATGGGAAAAAGTAAAGAAGTTTGAGCTCACCCCTGAGCAATGGAGCATTGAAGGTGGCCACTTAACCCCTACCATGAAAATGAAGCGAAAAGTAATCAAGGAGAAGTATATTGATTTGTACAATAAGATTTATGGGCATAGTGGGGAGTAAATTTTTATATATTCGCAAAAATTTTGAAAAATGCATAAAATTACTTTTTCCTTATTATTTCTTTACTTTGTTTTAACCACGAACGCATCCTTGGTCTTTGGACAATGCTTACCAGATGGAATATCATTTAATTCTCAATCACAAATTGATGATTTTCCCACAGATTATCCTGGCTGTACGGAGATTACTGGATATGTCTTTATTACTGGAAACATAAATAATTTAAACGGTTTATCCCAAATTACTGCTATTGGAGAGTTTTTAAAAATTAATAATACAACACTTGAAAATTTAGATGGATTGGAAAACCTTCAAGCCATTGACGAATTGCTATTAGAAGATAATGATGACCTCGCAGATATCAATGCGCTTTCAAATTTATCATTTCTAAATAGAATTTTGGTATGGAATAATGATAGTCTCCTATCTTTATCCGGATTGGAAGGAATAACAAATATATCAGGAGAAATTAGTATTCAACAAAATGATATTCTGGCGAGCTTAATGGGATTGCAAAACCTGACTAACATTGGAAATGATTGTTCAATTTATTTAAACCCCCAAATTAGCAACCTAAATGGCTTGGAAAGTTTGAATAAAATTGGCGATTCTTTTACCATTGGAGAAAACATATCATTAAGCACATTGGAAGGATTAGATAATCTATCTGAAATTGGAGGTTATTTTACCCTAAGCATGAACCCACAATTATTGTCAATTCAAAACTTGCAAAGTCTAACCTCAATTAATGGGTATTTCTTTATACAAAATGAAACAAGCTTAATAAATCTTAATGGCTTGGAAAATCTAACCCATATTGATGGTTTTCTAAATATCTCGGTTAACAATTCGCTAATGAATATTGACGGCATTAGAAATATTGATGCATCCACAGTTACCGAACTACAGATTTTTCAGAATGGAAACTTATCTGAATGTGCCGTTCAAAGTGTTTGTGATTTTTTAGAAATTGATCCTATGAATGCAGTCATTGATACAAATTTTGTTGGATGCAACTCAGTTCAAGAGGTCCAGGACGCCTGCGCCCTCGGAACTCAAGAAAACCAATTTTCTAAAATTAAATTCTACCCAAACCCAACCAAAGATACCTTTGAAATCTCCGGTTTAAATGATGGAACTGTTGCAATCATTGACAGCCAAGGAAGAATAGTAAAACAATTGGATTTAGGGCAAACTCATTATTCAATCTCTGAATTAACATCCGGAATCTATTTCGTAAAAATTACTTCAGAAAAATCTTCAATTACAAAACAGCTCATAAAAACCTAAAAGGTGAATTGGATACTCCTAATAATAGCCGGCCTTTTTGAAGTAGCTTTTGCAGCTTGTTTGGGAAAAGTAAAGGAAACCTCGGGCCTCGATTCAAAATTGTGGTTTGGGGGGTTTTTAATTTGCCTTTTTATCAGTATGTTTTTACTTATAAAAGCTACACAAACGCTTCCCATCGGTACTGCCTATGCGGTGTGGACGGGCATTGGAGCCGTGGGGACGGTATTGGTGGGGATATTCTATTTTAACGAACCAGCTACTTTCTGGCGGGTATTCTTTCTTGCTACCCTCATTGCCTCTATAATAGGGTTGAAATTCGTTGCAAATTAATATCCTAATTAGTCTTACGTATTTTCTCTGTTCTCTGTTCTCTGTTCTCTGTTCTCTTGTCTCACATCTCACTACTCACAACTCACAACTCACTCCTCACTACTCACTACTCATCACTACTCACTACTCACTACTCACTACTCACAACTCACTACTCAATACTCACTACTCACTACTCACAACTCACTACTCACAACTCACTACTCACAACTCACTACTCACTACTCACTACTCACTACTCACTACTCACAAAAAACATCCCCACATACTATGCACGCATAATAAATTTTTGTATCTTTGATATTCCACTTTTTCAAAGTCTCTTAATGAAGGAAAAAACAATCGATTATATACTGCGCTCCACCTGGATGAGCGTAACAAAAATGTACAATGAAGAAGCTGGAAAAAAAGGAAGCACCATGGCCACAGGCTTTGCCCTTATAAGCATTGATCCCGAGGAAGGCACGCCCTCCACGGCGCTTGGACCAAAAATGGGGATGGAAGCTACTAGCCTCTCAAGAACCTTGAAATCTATGGAACAAAAAGGTTTGATAGAGCGCAAACCCAATCCTGATGATGGCCGCGGGGTTTTGATTCACTTAACGCCTTTCGGAAAAGAGATGCGCGATTTTTCAAAAGGGGTGGTTTTAGGCTTTGATGAAGCGGTAAAAAAAAATGTCTCTGCCGAAGAACTGGAGATTTTCAAAAAGGTGGCAAACACAATAAACGAATTAATCAATTCAAAAAAAATATACGACTCTGAATAAAGAGTTAGGAATTAGGAATTAGGAAAATAGTTATAACCCAATTAACGAATAACTATTAACCACTAACTTTAAAAAATATGTCAAAAAGAAGAATTAACAAAGTAGCGGTAATCGGTTCCGGAATTATGGGAAGCGGCATAGCCTGCCATTTCGCCAACATAGGCGTGGAAGTGCTGTTGCTGGATATTGTTCCGCGCGAGCTTACCGATGAGGAAAAGAAAAAGGGCTTAACCCTAAATGATAAGGCTGTACGAAACAGGATCGTAAACAACGATTTGCAGAGAGCGATAAAAAGCAACCCTGCCCCACTCTACCACAAGGATTTCGCAAAACGGATTTCCACCGGAAATCTCGAGGACGATATTTCCAAGGTAAACACTGCCGATTGGATCATTGAAGTGGTTGTAGAGCGCCTGGACATTAAAAAGCAGGTTTTTGAAAATCTTGCAAAACACCGAAAGGAAGGCACGCTTATTACCACAAACACTTCCGGAATCCCGATACACTTAATGAGCGAAGGCCATAGCGAGGATTTTCAGAAACATTTCTGCGGTACGCACTTTTTCAATCCGCCCCGCTATTTAAAACTTTTTGAAATCATTCCCGGACCAAAAACCTCGCCTGAAGTTTTAGACTTTTTAAATGAATATGGCGAAAAATTCCTCGGGAAAACTTCCGTGGTCGCAAAAGACACTCCTGCATTTATAGGAAACCGAATCGGAATCTTCGGCATTCAAAGTCTTTTCCACCAAGTAAAGGAAATGGGCCTTACCGTGGAAGAAGTAGATAAACTGACCGGGCCGGTAATCGGCCGACCCAAATCGGCAACCTTCCGCACTGTTGATGTGGTTGGTCTCGATACCTTGGTGCACGTTGCAAACGGAATCTATGAAAATGTGCCCGACGATGAGGAGCACGAAACCTTCAGACTGCCAAAATTCATCAACACAATGATGGAAAACAAATGGCTGGGAAGCAAAAGCGGACAGGGTTTTTACAAAAAAGTGAAAAACGACGACGGAAGTAGCGAAATCCTATCACTCGACCTTGAATCCATGGAATACCGAAAAAGCAAAAAAGCCTCTTTCGGTACCTTGGAAAAAACCAAATCGGTTGATAATGTGGTTGACCGTTTCCCAATTCTTATAAAAGGTGAAGACAAGGCAGGCGAATTCTACCGAAAAAATTTCGGGGCTATGTTTGCTTACGTTTCCAAAAGAATTCCCGAAATAACCGACGAGCTCTATAAGATTGACGATGCCATGAAAGCCGGTTTCGGCTGGGAAAACGGCCCGTTTGAAATATGGGATGCCGTGGGCGTGAAAAAGGGAATTGAACTAATAAAAGATTTAGGGAAAGAGCCCGCCCCTTGGGTAAATGAAATGCTTGAGAGTGGCGTGGATAGCTTTTATGAAGTACGTGAAGGGAACACATACTATTACAGTATCCCAGACAAAATACATAAAAAAATACCCGGACAGGATGCCTTTATTATTCTGGACAACATCCGAAAATCCAAGGAAGTTTGGAGCAACAAAGACGTTGTGGTTGAAGATTTGGGCGATGGTATTCTAAATGTAGAATTCCGAAGCAAAATGAACAGTATTGGGGGCGATGTACTTGCCGGTGTAAACAAAGCTATAGACCTTGCCGAAGCTAGTTTTGACGGTTTGGTAATTGCCAACAACGGCAAAAACTTTTCCGTGGGCGCCAACATTGGTATGATCTTTATGATGGCAGTAGAACAAGAGTATGAAGAATTAAATGCAGCCGTAAAGTATTTTCAGGATACAAGTATGCGCATCCGCTATTCCTCTATTCCCGTGGTGGTTGCACCACATGGAATGACCTTGGGTGGAGGTTGTGAGTTTACGCTCCACGCAGACCGCGTGGTTGCAGCAGCCGAAAGTTACATAGGTTTGGTTGAATTTGGCGTTGGAGTAATCCCCGGCGGTGGCGGTTCCAAGGAAATGGCAATGCGCGCCAGCGACACTTTCAAAAAAGATGATGTGGAATTGAACAGACTTCAGGAATATTTCTTGACCATTGGAATGGCAAAAGTTTCCACTTCAGCCTATGAAGCTTACGATACGGGTATTCTTCAAAAAGGAAAAGATATCGTTATCGTAAACCAAAACAGGCAAATTGCCGTAGCGAAGGAAGTTGCACGTTTTATGGCAGACCAAGGCTACACAAAACCAATCCCAAGAACCGATGTGAAAGTACTCGGAAAGCAAGCCTTGGGAATGTTTTTAGTTGGAACGGACCAAATGGTGGCAGGTAATTACATAAGCGAGCACGACAAAAAAATAGCCAATAAGCTTGCCTATGTAATGGCAGGTGGTGATTTAAGTGAAGCAAGCTACGTAAGCGAACAATATTTACTTGACCTTGAAAGGGAAGCCTTCTTAAGTTTAACCGGAGAGCGAAAGACTTTGGAAAGACTTCAGCATATGATTCAGAAAGGGAAACCTCTTAGAAATTAGAATTGAGTAGTTAGTATTGAGTATTGAGAAAATGCACAAGTTAGAAGAATTAAAGATTTGGAATAAAGCGATGGAAGTTGCTGAAGAAGTCTATCTACTAACTGCAAATTTTCCAAATGAAGAAAAGTTTGGATTGATCAGTCAACTTCGTAGAAGTGCTGGTTCAATTCCTTCTAATATTGCAGAAGGGGCAGGAAGAAATACCAATGGTGAATTTAAAAACTTCCTCGGCATTGCTAACGGTTCTTCATATGAGCTTTTTACACAATTATTATTATCAATTAAATTAAAACTTGGTTCAGAATCATTAGTAAATCCAATTTTATCCAAAGTTATTGAACTACAAAAAATGAGCTATTCATTAATAAAATCGTTAGAAAAATGAGTGTCTCAATACTCAATACTAACATCTAAATACTAAATAAAAATGAAAACAGCATATATAGTAAAAGCATACAGAACCGCAGTGGGCAAAGCACCGCGCGGGGTATTCCGCTTCAAGCGTCCAGACGAACTGGCTGCGGAAACCATTAAATATATCATGAATGAATTACCGCAACTCGACAAAAAGCGAATTGACGATGTAATTGTGGGTAATGCCATGCCCGAAGCCGAACAGGGACTAAATATGGGCCGGTTGATTTCGTTGATGGGTCTTGATATTGTTGACATTCCAGGAATGACGGTAAACCGTTATTGCGCTTCGGGATTGGAAACCATTTCCATTGCCGCGGCAAAAATCCAAACAGGAATGGCAGATTGCATTATTGCAGGGGGTGCGGAGAGCATGAGTTACATTCCAATGGGTGGCTACAAGCCTGTTCCAGATTATAAATTGGCAAAGGAGGGCCACGAAGATTATTACTGGAATATGGGATTGACTGCTGAAGCAGTTGCCAAAAAATACAATGTTTCCCGAGAGGATCAAGACGAGTTTGCCTATACAAGTCAAATGCGCGCCTTAAAAGCTCAGGACGAAAATCGTTTTCAAGATCAAATTGTGCCTATTGAAGTGGAACACACTTTCGTAAACGATTCGGGAAAAAAAGTAACCGAAAAATATACGGTAAATAAGGATGAAGGCCCTAGAAAGGGAACCAATATTGAGGCTCTTTCAAAATTGCGCCCGGTTTTTGCCGAAGGCGGGAGTGTTACCGCAGGTAATTCCTCACAGATGAGTGACGGCGCAGCTTTCGCAGTTGTTATGAGTGAAGAAATGGTAAAGGAACTAAACCTAGAACCCATTGCCAGATTGGTAAGTTTTGCCGCTGTTGGCGTGGAGCCAAGCATTATGGGAATTGGACCAGTCTATGCAATTCCAAAAGCCTTAAAACAAGCTGGATTGAAGCAAGACCAAATAGAACTTATAGAATTGAACGAAGCCTTTGCCTCACAGTCTTTGGCCGTAATCCGTGAACTTGGTTTGGATAGGGAAAGAGTAAACGTAAACGGCGGCGCTATCGCTTTGGGACACCCACTGGGTTGTACAGGCGCAAAACTTTCAGTGCAATTGTTTGATGAAATGCGCAAGCGCAACCTACAAGGAAAATACGGAATGGTAACCATGTGCGTGGGGACGGGACAAGGAGCGGCTGGTATTTATGAAGTATTTTAAATGTTGAATTCAAAATTTTGAAGGAATGGAGCCGAAGAAGGAAAATATCATAATTGACAAAACCTTTAAGTTTTCCCTCGATATAATTTCTTTGTACCAAAAACTTCAAAATGAAAAGGAATATATTCTTTCAAAACAGCTTTTACGTTCGGCAACCAGTATAGGAGCTAACGTTGAAGAAGCATCGGCAGCCCAGTCGAAAAAGGATTTTATAAATAAAATGTCCATCGCGTCTAAGGAGGCACGTGAAACAAAATATTGGCTTAACCTTTTGGACAAGTCTAATTTGACCCAACTTAATATTTCCCCTTTTTTGATGGAAATAGAACACATAATAAACATTTTGACCAAAATAATAATCACGGCTCAGACCAATTTAAAAAACAATAACATCTAAATTTTCATTCAAAATTTAGAATTCAAAATACAAAATAAAAAAAATGGAAACACAAACTAAAAATAACTCTGAATTACTAAGAGGCGGTCAATTTCTAGTAAAAGAAACAAAAGCCGAAGACGTCTTTACCCCGGAAGATTTTTCCGAAGAACAAAAGATGATGCGCGATTCCGTAAAGGAATTTGTAGATCGCGAAATTTGGCCCAAAAAAGAGGAATTTGAACATAAAAATTATGCGCTCACCGAAGAGATTATGCGCAAGGCAGGAGAAATGGGCCTATTGGGCGTGGCCGTGCCCGAAGAATATGGCGGACTTGGCATGGGCTTTGTAACCACGATGCTTGTCTGTGACTATATCTCTGGTGCTACCGGTTCTGTGGCTACTGCCTTTGGAGCGCACACGGGTATCGGTACGCTGCCTATTACGCTTTATGGAACCGAAGAGCAAAAGAAAAAATACGTACCAAAACTTGCTACGGGCGAATGGTTTGGCGCTTATGCCTTGACTGAACCGGGTGCGGGAAGCGATGCCAACAGCGGTAAGACAAAAGCCGTACTTTCTGAAGACGGAAAATACTACAAGATAAGTGGGCAGAAAATGTGGATTTCAAATTCAGGTTTCTGTCATACTATGATTGTATTTGCACGTATTGAAGATGATAAATATATCACTGGCTTTATTGTTGAAAACGACCCAGAAAACGGAATCTCAATGGGCGAGGAAGAAAAGAAGTTAGGAATCCACTCCTCCTCTACCCGTCAGGTTTTCTTCAATGACACGAAAGTTCCTGTTGAAAATATGTTGGGCGAGCGCGGTGAAGGTTTCAAAATTGCAATGAACGCCTTGAATGTAGGCCGAATTAAACTTGCCGCCGCTAGTCTTGACGCACAACGCCGTGTTATTTCAAGTGCCGTTAAATACGCAAATGAGCGCATTCAGTTTAATGTGCCTATTTCCTCCTTTGGCGCAATAAAACTGAAATTGGCCGAAATGGCAACCAGTGCGTATGTGGGAGAAAGTGCCAGCTACCGTGCCGGAAAAAATATTGAGGACAGAATTGCGCTTCGTGTAAAAGCTGGCAATTCTCACCAAGATGCAGAATTAAAAGGTGTAGAGGAATACGCCATTGAATGTTCCATCTTGAAAGTTGCCGTTTCTGAAGACATTCAAAATTGCAGTGATGAGGGAATCCAGATTTACGGCGGAATGGGCTATAGTGCAGATACCCCTATGGAATCTGCTTGGCGCGATGCGCGAATTGCCCGTATCTATGAAGGGACCAACGAAATCAACCGTATGTTGGCGGTGGGAATGTTGGTAAAAAAAGCAATGAAAGGGCACGTAGATCTTTTAAATCCCGCCCAAGCAGTAGCTTCGGAATTGATGGGAATACCTTCTTTTGAAACGCCAGATTTCTCAGAATTGCTTTCCGAAGAAAAAGCAATGATTGCAAAACTGAAAAAAGTATTCTTAATGGTTGCCGGAAGCGCTGTCCAAAAATATGGAACCGAACTAGAGGAACACCAGCAAACCTTGATGGCAGCCGCAGATATTTTGATTGAAATCTACATGGCCGAAAGCGCCATTCTCCGTACCGAAAAGAATGCAAAGCGCTTTGGAGCGGATACGCAAAAGGAACAGATTGCGATGTCGCAGCTATATCTTTACCACGCAGTGGATATTATCACCGTAAAAGCAAAAGAAGCGATTCTATCTTTTGCTGAGGGAGACGAACAACGTGCAATGTTGATGGGACTTAAGCGTTTCACCAAATATCAAAACATGCCAAATATTGGCGAATTGCGTAGAACGATTGCCCACAAAGTTATTTCGGAAAACAACTATCCGTTTTAATTGATTGATAAATTATTCTTAAAACCGCTCCGGAAATGGGGCGGTTTTATTTTTAGCAGTAATTTGGTTCGAAGTTTGCTATTTTTTAAAAAAAACAATTTATAATGAAAAAGCTCCTTTTCCTATCCATCATATTCATTACCTATAATACGTTCGCACAAACCAATACCGAAGTATATGTTTTTGATATTTCTCCCGCATATGAAGGGTTAGAATTATTAAACATTCAACCAGTTTCCAGCAATAAAGGATACAATAACCAACCTTCATTTCAAACGGACGATTTTATTCTTTATTCGAGCAATAATGAAGGGCAAAATGATATTGCAAAGTTTCACGTCACATATCGCGTTTGGGAATGGTTTAATACTCCAACAAAAAATGGCAGTGAATTTTCCCCACAAACATTTCCTTCATCTAATGATGTGGCTGCAGTAAGGCTTGATAAAGACGGTTTACAGAGATTATACAAATACAATTATAAAACCGGAACTTCTTCAGAGTTGATTAAAGATTTACAAGTAGCTTATTTCGCTTTTTATAATGACAAAGAAATTCTTGCCACGGTTTTAAATGGCAATACAATGGATTTGGTTTTCATAAATCTTCAAACAAAAACTGCCGACACACTTTTCCGAAATGCCGGAAGGTCGTTACAAAAAGTCCCGAAAACAAATTCTATGAGTTATTCCCTGGTAAATGAGGAAGGAAATTTAGACCTATATCTTTTGGATATGGATTCCTTTGAAAGTTTTTTTGTTACACAATTGCCCATCGGCATTCAGGATTATGTTTGGATCAATGACACACAAATTCTTATTGGCAGTGGCAATAAACTCTACATGTACGATACTTTAGGCGATTCAGAATGGACCAAGGTTGCTTCCCTTGAAGAATATGGCCTGAAGAATATTAGCCGTATGGCCATAAGCCCCAATGGTAATAAACTTGCTATCGTTTCAGAATCAAAATAATTACAAATTTTACATTCTTTAAAAGTTTTGGGACGTTCTTCGTTCTTTTTGGTATTTTTAAAAAAAATCCCTTGCCGATGAAAAGTTTTATTTCCATCATTATTTTTTGTTTTACCGCTTCTTCCTATTCGCAAACCGATCAAAGAATTTACGATATCATAAAAGCTGTTTCTTCGGAAAGAATTGAGGCTGATATCACAACGCTTGCTAATTTCGGCACCCGAAATACTTTTAGCGATACCGTAAGCAACACCCGTGGCATCGGTGCAGCACGAAGATGGATTAAATCTGAATTTGAAAAGATTTCAGCAGGGTGCAACAACCGTTTAAATGTTTTCTATCAAAAAGATTTTGTAAAAGCCGAAGGAAACGACCGAATCCCAATGGATACTTGGATTGTAAATGTGGCGGCAATTCAAAAAGGAACAAAATACCCCAACCGTTACATCATTATGAGTGGCGATATAGACTCCCGAAACAGTGATGGCAGCGATTTTGAAAAAGATGCTCCCGGGGCTAACGACAACGCCAGTGGTATGGCTGGAGCCCTTGAAGCAGCGCGTGTGCTTTCAAAATATAAATTTGAAAGCAGCATCATTTATTTAGGATTGAGCGGCGAGGAACAAGGGCTGTTTGGCGGAAAAGGCTTTGCGGAATATGCCAAAGCACAAGGTTGGGAAATCATTGGAGTTTTAAATAACGATATGATCGGGAACATTGAAGGGGTAAATGGCGTAATCAGTAATCGCGATTTCAGAATTTTCAGTGAACCCGTTCCGCCTACAGAAACAGAAAAGGAAAGACAAATGCGACGTTTTTACGGCGGCGAAGTTGACGGGATTTCACGTCAACTTGCCCGTTACGTTTTTAAAACTACTCAGACTTATATGCCAGAAATGGACCCAATGATGATTTATAGATTGGATCGTTTTGGTCGCGGTGGGCATCACCGTCCCTTCAATGATTTGGGCTGGGCTGGAATTAGAATTATGGAAGCACACGAAAATTACAATCAGCAACACCAGGACATCCGAACCGAAAATGGCATAGAATACGGCGACAAACTCAAGTTTGTGAATTTTGACTACGCAGCAAAACTCACCGCTGTTAACGCCATAAACCTGGCCAGTCTTGCCTGGGCACCTCCTGCTCCATCAGACGTTGCTATTGGCGGTGTTGTTGAACCATCAGCAAAATTGAAATGGGACAAAGTAGATGGCGCAACGGGTTATAAAATTTATTGGCGGGATACAACCAGTCCAACTTGGGATTATAGTCGGTTTGTAGGCGATGTTTCAGAATTTACTTTGGAAGGTATTGTGATTGACAATTACTTTTTCGGTGTAGCTTCAGTAGGAAAGGATGGGTTTGAAAGTATTGTTATGTTTCCAAATTCGGTATTTAGATAATAAATTAATAAAATGATTACACTAAAAAATCAAAACATTATTTCCCCTTTGAAGGGAGTTAGGGGGATGTTTTTCGTCGCAATTTTATTTTTATTTCAATCCGCCTTGGCGCAAAAATTTACGCGCGCAGATACGCTTATAGGAAGCATAACGCCGGAACGAGCGTGGTGGGATGTAACGCACTATGATTTAAAAGTAACAGTGAATCCTTCGCAAAAAACCATCAAAGGAAGCAACACCATTTCCTATAAAGTCTTGGAGCCTAACAATATTATGCAAATAGACCTGCAGACTCCTATGAAAATTGATAAAATACTTCAAGATGGAAAGAAGATAACGTACACTTCTGAAGGAAATGCCCATTTTTTAAAACTTCAGAAAAAACAAATAAAAGGAAGCGAAAATAATATAACCATCTATTTTTCCGGAAAACCAACTGAAGCCGTTCGTCCTCCTTGGGATGGAGGTTTTACTTGGACAAAAGACAGTAATGGCAAGCCTTTTATTGCAACGTCCAACCAAGGTATTGGTTCCAGTGTTTGGTGGCCTTTAAAGGACCATCCATCCGAAGAGCCCGATAACGGGGTTACTATTGCCGTAACTACTCCTAAGGATTTAATGGATGTAAGCAACGGAAGGCTAATTAAAGTTAGTGAAACCGACTCTACCAAAACTTGGACCTGGCAAGTGGTAAACCCAATAAATGCGTATGGTGTGGACATAAACATTGGCGATTATGTGCATTGGGGTGAAAAGTACAAAGGCGAAAAAGGAATGCTCGATATGGATTATTATGTGCTTCGCGAAAATGAGGCGAAAGCAAAAGAGCAATTTAAACAAGCGCCAAAAATGATGGAAGCTTTTGAGCACTGGTTTGGCCCCTACCCTTTTTATGAAGATGGTTATAAACTTGTCGAGGCGCCCTATTTGGGAATGGAGCACCAAAGCAGCGTAACCTATGGCAATAAATTTAAAAATGGATATTTAGGCCGTGACCTTTCCGGCACGGGTTGGGGATTGAAGTTCGATTTTATAATAATCCATGAAAGTGGCCATGAGTGGTTTGCAAATAATATTACCAACAAAGACGTGGCAGATATGTGGATCCATGAAGGGTTCACAAATTATTCCGAAAATTTGTATTTGGATTATTTTTTCGGTAAAAAGGCTTCTTCGGAATATGTGGTTGGAATCAGAAACAACATATCGAACGATCGCCCCATTATTGGTATTTACAATGTTGATTACGAAGGAAGCGGCGATATGTACTATAAAGGCGCCAACATACTGCACACCATTCGGCAACTCGTTGATGATGATGAAAAATGGCGTAAAATATTACGGGGTTTAAATAAGGAATTTTATCATCAAACCGTTACCACCAAACAGGTTGAGGACTATATTTCCAAAGAAAGCGGGATTGATCTCTCAGTTTTTTGGAACCAATATTTACGAACCACGATGATTCCCAAATTGGAATACACTATTGATGGGAAAACTTTAAAATTTCGATATGTAAATATTGTTGATGATTTCAAAATGCCCATTATTGCTGTGGTGAAAGGTAAAGAAGAATGGATTTACCCTACTTCGGAATGGAAGACCAAAAAATTTCCAGCTGCAATTGAAACAGTAGAAATAAAAAAAGATTTCTATGTGAATTCCGAAGAAATAAAACAATGAAAACCAAGCCTACACTTTATTTTAAAAATGATAAAGAATGGCGTGAATGGCTGCACGAAAATCATGAAATACATCCCCAGGGTGTTTACCTGATTTTTTACAAGCTTGAAATGGAAATTCCAACGATGCGTTGGGAAGAAGCGGTTAAAATAGCCCTTTGTTACGGTTGGATTGACAGCACGGTGAAAAGCCTTGGCGATGGGAAGCGTCAGCAATATTTTTGTCCGCGGAACCCAAAAAGTGTTTGGAGCGCTCTCAATAAGTTGTATTTAAAGGAATTGAAAAGAGAAAACCTACTTCATAAAAACGGAAAAAAAGCAATAGCAGAAGCCAAGAAAAATGGAAGCTGGACAGCTTTGGACGATGTGGAAAACCTAGTGATTCCTCAAGATCTTCAAAAGGAATTTGACAAGAATGCAAAAGCATTTTCAAACTTTAAAAATTTCAGCCGTAGTTATAGAAAAAGCTATCTTTATTGGCTAAATCACGCAAAAAGGGAAGAAACTCGACAAAAGCGTATTTCAGAAATTATATCGCTGTGCGAAAACAATATTAAATCCAGAAATTAATCTCCAATTTTTTAAAATATGAAAACATTTTCATTAATCCTATCTCTTGCTATATGCACTACTTTTTACGCACAAAAGAAGGATAAAAAAGATAAGGAAAAGGAAGAGCCCAAATGGGAAGTTGCCAACCCTGGAAAAGATTTCAACTATAAAACCCACTCCTTTACTACTAACGAAGGCACTTGGATGAACCTGGACATAAGTCCCGATGGTAAAACCATAGTTTTTGATATGCTAGGCGATATTTATATCCTTCCTATTTCAGGAGGAACCGCTAAGGCAATAAGAACGGGGATTCCTTTTGAAATACAACCTAGGTTCAATCCCGATGGCACTAAAATTTCGTTCACCAGTGATGCCGGGGGTGGCGATAACATTTGGGTGATGAATATAGATGGTAGTGAAGCAAAGCAAGTTACAGAAGAGGATTTCCGATTGTTGAACAATGCCGTATGGAGTGCAGACGGTAATTATTTGATTGCACGTAAACATTTTACTTCTGAAAGAAGTTTGGGTGCCGGGGAAATGTGGCAGTACCACAAATCGGGCGGAACCGGTTTACAGCTCACAAAACGTAAAAACGATCAACAAGACGTAAATGAACCATTTATGTCGCCAGACGGAAAGTACCTTTATTATAGTGAAGATGTATATCCTGGTGGTTATTTTCAATACAACAAAGATCCCAACGACCAGATTTATGTAATTAAAAGATATGATTTTGAAACAGGGAAAACAGAAACAATAACGGGAGGTCCCGGTGGAGCTGCAAGACCTACAATTTCGCGAGATGGAAAAAAATTGGCATTTGTAAAAAGAGTACGCACCAAAAGTGTGCTTTTCATTCAAAACTTGGAAACTGGAGAAGAATGGCCTATTTATGATAAATTGAACAAAGACCAACAGGAAGCTTGGGCTATCTTCGGCGTTTATCCAAACTTTAGCTGGATGCCAAACAATGATGAAATTGTTTTTTGGAGCGGTGGAAAAATAAATAAGATAAATGTAAATTCTTTAGAGGTTACAAACATTCCCTTTAAAGTAAATGTGAAAATTGATTTGGCCGAAACTGTTCATTTCAATAATAAAATTGAAACAGAAACTTTTACTCCGAAAATGATTCGCCATGCGGTTACTTCACCAAATGGGGAGTTTATTGTATTTAGTGCATTGGGCCATTTATACAAGAAAATTTTGCCAAATGGAGATCCAACACGATTAACAAACAGTACTGACTTTGAATTCGAGCCAACCTTCTCTCCCAATGGTTCCGAAATATTATATGTTACTTGGAATGATTTGGAAAAAGGCGCTATTTATAAAATTTCTGCAAATGGCGGAAATTCCACAAAGCTAACCTCAAAAAAAGGTATTTACCGCACCCCTTCCTATTCACCAAATGGAACGCAAATTACCTTCAGAAAAGAAAATGGAAATACCGATCAGGGATTTACTTTCACCAAAAATGATGGGATTTATGTAATGAATGCCGACGGCAGCAACGAAAAATTTGTTGTAGACAAGGGCGAATACCCACTATTCAGTAAAGATGGAAAACGGATTTTTCTTCAGACTGGTGGAACCTATTTTGGAGATATTGAGAAAAAACTTATTAGCGTAAACCTTGAAGGTAACGATGAAAAAACCCATGTTACTTCAAAATATGCAAATAGATTAATCCCCAGCCCAGACAATGATTGGATTGCTTTTACAAATCTTCATAAATTATATGTTGCCCCATTGGTGCTGAATGGCCACGCCATTGACTTAGACGATAAAACCAAGGCGCTCCCCGTTTCGCAACTCGCAAAAGATGCAAGTATTAATATCCATTGGTCTCCAAACAGTCAAAAAGTAATGTGGACATTGGGCGATGAATATTTCAGTAATGAATTGAAGAACAGGTTTACGTTTTTAAAAGGCTCTCCGGAAGAAGTGACAGAATTGACTTCAACCGGAACAAAAATCGGTCTGCAAGCCCCCGTGGATAAACCCAGCGGAAAGATTGCTTTTACCAACGCGCGCATCATCACTATGGAAAATGATGAAGTAATTGAAAATGGAACTATTGTTATTAATGAAAATAAAATAGAAGCTATAGGCGCAGCCGATAAAGTTTCTGTTCCCACTGGTGCAAAAGTCTATTCCGCCGAAGGAAAAACCATCATGCCCGGAATGGTAGATGCACACGCCCATGTAGGTGCTTTTCGCTATGGATTGCCATCGCAACAATATTGGCCTTTTATGGCTAATTTGGCTTTCGGTGTAACTACTTCGCACGATCCTTCGGCTAATACTGAAACGGTCTTTACGCTTTCCGAACTTCAAAAAAGTGGGCAATTGGTGGGGCCGCGATTGTTTTCAACAGGATTCATTCTCTATGGCGCCGATGGCGATTTTAAGGCAGTTATCAATAGTTTGGAAGATGCCCGCAGCAGTATTCGCCGCACCAAAGCCTTTGGGGCAAAAAGCGTAAAAAGCTATAACCAACCCCGCCGAGACCAACGCCAACAGGTATTACAGGCTGCTCGCGAGATGGGTATAAATGTGGTTCCCGAAGGCGGCTCCACTTTTTATCACAACATAACCCAGGTTATTGATGGCCACACGGGGATTGAGCATAACATACCGGTAGCACCTGTTTATAAAGATATATTGGAAGTTTGGGGCAAAAGTGGAACGGGCTATACCCCTACGCTGATTGTGAACTACGGTGGAATGAACGGAGAATATTATTACTATGAACGCGACAATATTTGGGAAAACGAAAAACTTCTCACATTCACTCCCCGAAGTATTGTGGACAGCCGATCACGCCACAGAATTAAATCACCCCAAGATGAATATGATAATGGCCATATTTTGGTTTCTGAAACTGTAAAAAGCTTGAGCGATGCTGGCGTAAAAGTAAACATGGGAGCTCACGGACAGTTACAAGGTTTGGGCGCACATTGGGAAACCTGGATGCTGCAACAGGGCGGAATGAGCAATCTGGAAGCCTTAAAAGCTGCAACTATCAATGCTGCTGAATATATTGGCGCCGGTGAAGATATTGGTTCATTGAAAATTGGAAAACTTGC
>Ga0209344_10002356_pt1 | contig 21294 bp, 18 predicted proteins | sample Cruoilmetagenom6_FD_187293 | JGI IMG/M metagenome (GOLD analysis project Ga0209344, IMG submission 187293) | Oil polluted marine microbial communities from Coal Oil Point, Santa Barbara, California, USA - Santa Barbara Oil Seep Sample 6 (SPAdes)... | ecosystem: Environmental > Aquatic > Marine... | reverse complement strand
CCTACACGCCTGAATTATGGGCGGATCGTGCCGATTGTGGATTACACGGCACAGCTGGTTGGGAAATTGATTTCCAATCGCAGTTAGAGGTTAAGACATGGCAGAGCCAAAGAACGAAGACTTTTTGGATGACCCGGAACGGGCTGAAGCAGAAGAATACGATCATATGATTGCAGAGGTTTCGCCAGAAGAAGTGGAAATGGATGCCCTTCGCGCCGAGCGAGATGGATTTCAGGACAAGTTTATGCGCGCGTTGGCGGATGCCGAAAATGTGCGTAAGCGCGCCGACAGAGATCGCCGTGAAGCAGAAAACTATGGCGGTTCAAAATTGGCGCGAGATTTGTTGCCGGTTTATGATGCGATGAAACGCGCATTGGAAGCCGTGACAGACGACCAGCGCGAAGTATCGAAAGGTTTGATCGAAGGCATTCAGCTTACCATGCGTGAATTGTTGAGCGTGTTTAAAAAGCACGGGATGCAAATTGTATCACCAGAGGTTGGCGATCGTTTTGACCCACAGGAACACGAAGCGATGTTCGAAGCGCCACTGCCCGGGACCAAAGCGGGTGACATTATTCAGGTGTCTGCCGAAGGGTTCATGTTGCACGATCGTATTTTGCGCCCTGCGCAGGTTGGCGTATCGTCAATGCAAGGTTAAACTATCGAAAATGCCTCAACCGGGGCGTTCCGGGGAGGCGTTGATGGTTAGAGTTTTAGTATCGATAGCGGCGATTGTTTTGTGGTGTCACACGGCAATCGCACAATCGTATCCAAATTACCGACACGCCCACATCAGCGATCTGGCTGCACTTATCTCTGAAGAGGAAGAGGCACAGCTTCGTGCCAACTTGATCGAGCTCCAAGAAAAGTTCGATATCGAGTTCAAGGTCATCACGATTAATAGCATGTCCGACTATGGGCATAGCGGTGCGATTGAACCTTTCGCCACTGGTTTGTTCAATCACTGGGGCATCGGTGATGCAGAACGTAACGATGGCATCATGATGTTGATCGCACGATCCGACCGTGAAATGCGGTTAGAAGTTGGATCGGGCTACGGCACATCAAAGAACGATGTGATGCAGGCAATCATTGACGAGGATATTCTACCGTATTTCCGGCGTGATCTTTATTCACGGGGCATTCTACGGGGTGCCGATGCGGTGATTTTACATCTGACAGGCAATCGGCCGGGCGAACACGATGCATCAACGACACGCAAGGCGTTCAATGCGATCCAAAGGTTTATTGATTGGTTGGGTGATTGGCTTTGGGCCATCATCACGCCACTCGCCTATATTCCGATACGTGGCTGGTTCACGTGGCGGCGCACCAAGCCTCGGATTTGTCCGGTGGATGGATCAAAAATGACGCGGCTAGACGAAGAGTGGGATGATCATCACCTTCAGAAAGGTCAAATCACCGAAGAATCGCTTAAAAGTGTAGATTACGACGTCTGGACATGTGGTGAATGTGACCACGTTACTATTGAGGCCTACAAATCGTGGTTTACACGTTATGGCGCATGCCGAACATGTGGGTATAAAACGCTTGAGGGCAAAACAACCATCATTGAAGAAGCTACATATTCGTCGACGGGTCAGAAACGTATTGATTATGATTGCCACAATTGCGCCGATCACTACGTCGGGTTTCACACCATCCCCATGAAAACCAAAAGTTCATCGTCTTCGTCCTCGGGTTCGTCGGGCGGCGGATCATCCAGTGGGGGCGGTGCAAGCGGTAGTTGGTAAATTAACCTTCGCTATCCGGGTATCGTGCAACCCGGTCTTCCAGGATGCGTTCGAAAACAAGATCATCCCCTTCGTATGCTTCGATGCGCTGCTCAATGACGAAATCGTCGGCTTCACCAGACATTTTTGTGACAATCTTGGTTCGAACGTTCCAGTCTCCTCGTCCCATGCCCCGATCCCAAATGATTTCAACATTTGCCGAGGCCGGATCACCACGTACAATATTCCATGTTTCCTGAACGGCGCTGTTTGATACCAAGCCGGATTCCATATCTTTGCGCGCACCGTGATCACCGGTAATCTTGAGAGTCATTTGTCCGGTGAAAGGATCGTCGAACTGATCCTTCGCTTCGTGACCGGAACGCAATTCCTTGTAGGGGCGCATTTCCATTTCAACCGGCGCATCAAAATACCAACCATCAACATTTTCGGCATCGCGTATTGGCAGATCAAGCGCACCCTTGGTGACCTTGAGAGAAAATGACCGACCGTCGGGCCAGCAAAACGGCCAATAGCTATTTGAAAGAGCTATTTGCAATTGGTGTCCTGCCGGCAAATTGTAGGCTGTTTGGTCAAGCGAGACCTGAATTTCGAGCTCTTGATCCGGGGCAAGGGATTCTGATTTTTCGAATCCATTTCGGTGTCTCAGGTTTAACAATCCGAGGCTGATCAGGTTGGACGTGCCGTCCGGGCGCAGGTCGCAAAGGCGCACGACAATCTGCCCATGCTGTGCGTTAGAGGACAGAGTCAGGTTCAACCTGGGAGCGCCCAAAAGAACCGTATCCTTTTCTGATGGGGCGGACTTAAAGCAAAGAGATAGCGCGTCATCCTTGGTCTGATCGTCAGGTAGCTCGCCGGGGCCAAAGCCAAACGGGAAAAACTCCCCGGTTTGTTGTCCGCACTCCAAATTGGTCTCTATTACACCAGAAAACGGCTCTGGTGTGCCAAGGGTGCCGTCACCGAATGACAGTGTTTCATAGGAAACGTTTGGCGATGGCCAGCCCGGTTCTGCGACCCAAGCGCCATCCCTATGACCCAGTGACGGATCAGGTGCGACGCTGTCCATGACATAGGCACGATACGCGGGGTCGTGATCAACGCTCGTGTTTTTTCCCTTGAGCCAATGATCCCACCAACGAAGTGCCTCGCCCAGGTAATCTATGGACGGGCCTATGGTGCTGATATTTGGGTATTTGTGCGACCATGGTCCAACGATGCCCTTTACCGGGCAATCCAGGTTTTCAACCATCTTGGCCATAGCGTTGCGATACCCGTCGTGAAGGCCACCCATAACTAAAACGGCGGCTTTGATCGTGGAATAGTCTTCGCAAATTGAACCGTGTTTCCAATATGCATCCCGATCCGGGTGACGGCACCACGTGCTGGCCTGGAATGGCGCATTTTCAAGCCGGTTCAGCCAAATGTCGCGCCATTTGTCGCCAACAAGTGCGGGATCGGGCGGCATGGAAAACCAAGACATGGCCGTGGCCGACCACCCGATATTTTCACCAAGCTGAATGCCACCCTTGTAGTGGATGTCGTCATTGTAACGATCAACTGTTGTTCCGATTGTGATGACAGCCTTTAACGCCTCGGGCGCGCGGGCGGCGATTTGCACGCCATTGAACCCACCCCAGGAAATGCCTTGAATCCCGACGTTGCCATCACACCAATCTTGCGCTGCGATCCAATCGATCAGATCGACACCATCCTGAATTTCTTGTTCGGAATATTCATCATCAAATATTCCTTCGCTGTCACCACAACCCCGTCGATCCACACGCATGCACACATATCCGTGGCGCGAGAAATGGAGGTGCATGCCGTGATCGCGCGCGGCCGTGCCGTCGGTTTTGCGATAGGGAAGGTATTCGATAATCGCCGGAAGTGGGCCGTTGCTTTGTGTGTCTGGCATCCAAACGCGCGCAGATAATTCAGTCCCGCATGGTAACGGAATTCGCATATCGGGAATGATTTGAACGTCGTTTTGCGCCGGAATAGTCACTGTTTCTTATCCTTGGTCAACGCTTTGAGTTCGTAGACCAAATTAAGGGCATCCTTGGGGGTCAGATCGTCTGGCAAAATCTCCAACATGCGTTCCTCAACTTTGGATGGCTCGGTTTTGCGCGCGATAGGGGCGGGTGTGGCCGCAAACAATGGCAGGTCGTCTATCAACGTCGCGCGTGCGGCTCCGCCTTCACGTTCGCCTTTTTCCAAAGCGTCCAAAACAACGCGAGCGCGTTCGACAACCGCGGGGGGAAGCCCGGCCAGTTTTGCGACCTGTACCCCGTATGATCGATCCGCAGCGCCGCGTCGTACCTCGTGCAGGAAAATCACATCGCCGTCGTGTTCCTTGACGGCGACGGTTGCGTTTTCCACCCGATCAAGCTTGTCGGACAGATTTGTCATCTCGTGATAGTGGGTTGCGAACAGTGCACGGCATTTGTTGACGTCGTGCAGGTGTTCCATTGTGGCCCAGGCGATGGACAAGCCGTCATATGTGGCTGTGCCACGTCCGATTTCGTCCAGAATGACCAGTGCACGATCATCAGCCTGATTTAGGATGGCGGCGGTTTCGACCATTTCGACCATGAAAGTGGATCGTCCGCGTGCAAGGTCATCCGATGCGCCCACGCGACTGAATAATTGTCTAACCAAACCGATATGTGCGGACCTGGCTGGGACAAAGCTACCCATTTGGGCGAGAAGTGCGATTAATGCGTTTTGGCGCAGGAACGTTGATTTACCGGCCATGTTCGGACCAGTCAAAAGCCAGATCTGACTTTTGTCGCCCAGATTACAATCATTGGCGATAAACGGATCGCCGCCCTGGGCGCGCAAGGCTTGTTCGACCACGGGATGACGGCCGCCTTTGATATCGAGCGACAGGCTTTCGTCGACCACAGGTCGGCACCAATTTTCACCAGCAGCAAGATCAGCAAGTGCCGTTGTCAAATCCATTTCCGAAAGGGCGCGCGCCAATTGGTTAAGTTGGGGCGCGGCGTTCAAAATGGCCTGTTTCAGCACGGAATAGAGTCGTTTTTCAATTTCCAGTGCGCGCCCACCAGCGTTTAAGATCCTGGTTTCCATTTCGCTAAGCGGAACCGTGGTAAAGCGTACCTGGTTTGCGGTTGTTTGCCGATGTTTGAAGGTTTCGCTAAGGGGTTCAGCCAACATTCTTTCGGCGTGTGTTGAGGTGACTTCGACGAAATAGCCCAGAACATTGTTGTGTTTGATCTTTAGGGACGGGATGCCCGTTAATGCGGCATATTCTGTCTGCATCCCAGCGATCACGCCGCGGCCTTCATCGCGCAATTGGCGGGCTTCGTCCAATTCCGTGTCATAACCGGGCGCAATGAACCCGCCGTCCCGTGCGAGCAGAGAGGGTTCTGCGACAAGCGCTTCTTCCAACAGTGAACTCAGGTCATCGTGACCGATCAGATCGCCCGATAGCCCGGATAATAGCGACGGCAATTCCAGGGCTTCGATCATTTCCGCAATGTTTGCAGCCTGTTCCAGCCCATTTCGAATGGCCGCAAGGTCGCGCGGCCCGCCGCGATCCAAACCTAATCTGGAAAGGGCGCGATCCAGATCAGGAACCTTTCGCAATGCAGATCGAAGGTCGGACGAAAAACGAGACTGTTCCACCGCAAAAGACACAGAATCATGCCGCGCATGTATCTTTTCGACTGAACAAGACGGGCTGGACAAGCGCCGTTCCAATAACCGGCCACCACCGGGCGTGACCGTGCGATCAATGGCATGAAGCAACGACCCCGCCCGTCCACCAGACAGGGCGTGCGTCAATTCAAGATTGCGCCGTGTCGCGGCATCGATTTGCATCGTGCCGGATTGGGATTCCTGAACGGGGGGTTGAAGAAGGGGTAGTTTGCCCTTTTGCGTGATGTCCAGATATTCGACGATGGCCCCCATCGCGGCGATTTCGGCGCGCGAAAATTGACCGTAGGCGTCCAAAGCCCCAACGCCAAACAAAGCACACAGTCGTTTTTCGGCGTTAGTGCTGTCAAAAGCGGATCGGCCGAGGGGTGTTAAAGCGGCGCCGAATTCGGAAATCACATCGTCCCATTTGGATTGGTCGCCATCGGCAATGAGGACTTCGCTTGGGGCGAGGCGCGCCAATTCGGGCGACACCCGTGCCGCCGTGATCGGTGTGACGTGAAAGGATCCGGTTGAAATGTCGACCCAAGCCAGTGCGTGCGTGCCTCTGACGTCTGCCAATGCGACCAGGTAATTGTGTCGGCGTGCGTCCAGAAGGCTTTCTTCAGTCAAAGTGCCGGGTGTGACCAAACGGACAACGGCGCGGTTTACGACGGATTTCGCGCCGCGTTTCTTGGCCTCTGCGGGGCTTTCCATTTGTTCGCCGACTGCAACGCGGAACCCTTTGCGGATCAGTGTTAAAAGATAGCCTTCGGCGGAATGGACCGGAACACCGCACATGGCAATGTCTTCGCCGAGGTGTTTGCCACGTTTTGTCAGCGCAATGTCCAACGCTTCGCTTGCCGCGATCGCGTCGTCAAAAAACAGCTCGTAAAAATCGCCCATTCTGTAGAACAACAAGGCGTCGGTGTGTTGCGCCTTGATTTCCAGATATTGCGCCATCATTGGCGTTACGGCTGATGTCGCAGACGTCACAGTTGCCCCCCCGGCTTGTTGGTCAAACACTACAAAGCTACGGCGGGCGACGAAAGGTAAAACCGCGTTCCGGTTGAGGCTTCTTAAAAGGGTCGCTATGCAGGGCAAAACGCACCTAATCGCAGGCAATGTTATGGCAAACCCAAAGTTCACCCCAGAAGAGGCGCTGGCCTTTCATTTAGAGCCATCACCCGGCAAGTTCGAGATTTCGGCGACTGTGCCGATGACGACACAACGCGACCTGAGCCTCGCGTATTCACCGGGTGTTGCTGTTCCTTGTCTGGCGATCGCCGAAAACCCTGAGTTGGCGTATGATTATACCAACAAAGGCAATCTGGTTGCTGTGATTTCAAACGGGACGGCCGTTCTTGGCCTTGGAAATCTGGGGGCGCTGGGAAGCAAACCGGTGATGGAAGGCAAGGCCGTGTTGTTCAAACGGTTTGCTGATGTGAATTCCATCGACATTGAATTGGATACCGAAGACCCGGATGCGTTTATCAATGCTGTAAAATTGATGGGGCCGACATTTGGCGGCATCAACCTTGAAGATATCAAAGCACCCGAATGTTTCATCATTGAGCAAAAGCTTAAGGAAGAAATGGACATTCCGGTCTTTCACGATGACCAGCATGGTACTGCGGTTATCTGTGCGGCGGGGTTGATCAATGCGCTGCACCTTTCCGGCAAAGACATTGGTGATGTTCGGATTGTTCTAAATGGTGCGGGTGCTGCGGGGATTGCATGCATTGAATTGTTGAAATCCATGGGCGCAAAGCACGATAATTGCATCGTGTGTGATACCAAAGGCGTGATTTACCAAGGGCGTACTGCGGGCATGAACCAATGGAAATCGGCCCATGCAATCAATACAGATTTGCGTACATTGGAAGAGGCCATGAAAGGTGCTGACGTGTTTTTGGGCGTCTCTGTAAAGGGTGCTGTGACCCAGGATATGGTCGCATCGATGGCGGAAAATCCAGTTATTTTTGCGATGGCAAATCCCGATCCCGAAATCACGCCAGAAGAAGCACAGGCTGTGCGTGCGGACGCAATTGTTGCCACAGGCCGGAGCGATTACCCAAACCAGGTGAACAATGTTTTGGGTTTCCCATATTTGTTCCGTGGTGCGTTGGACGTGCATGCGCGCGCGATCAACGATGAAATGAAAATTGCCTGTGCTCACGCTTTGGCCAAACTTGCCCGCGAGGACGTGCCTGACGAAGTTGATATGGCGTATGGGCGTAAGTTAACATTCGGACGCGATTATATCATTCCGGCACCTTTTGATCCGCGTCTGATCTATACTGTTCCTCCTGCAGTGGCGCGTGCATGCATGGACACCGGGGCCGCACGTCGCCCGATCGTTGACATGGATGCATACGAGGTCACGCTGAAAACGCGGATGGACCCAACGGCAAGCATCATGCGGTCGATCAATGCGCGTGCGCGTAATGCGCAGGCCCGGATGATCTTTGCTGAAGGTGATGATCCACGTGTATTGCGCGCCGCTGTTCAATATCAGCGCGCCGGCCTTGGCACTGCTGTGGTGGTCGGACGTGAGGCGGACGTGAAGGAAAAGTTATCGGCCTCAGGTATGGGCGATGCGGTGTCCGAGATCGAAATCGTCAATGCAGCCAACACGCCGTACCTGGATGAGTACCGGGAATTTCTGTATCAACGGCTTCAACGCAAAGGTCATGATCGCCACGATGTGCATCGGCTTGCAGCGCGTGACCGGCATGTTTTTGCATCCTTAATGCTGGCGCATGGCCATGGCGATGGATTGGTTACAGGGGCGACGCGGAAATCGGCGCATGTGTTGGAATTGATCAACCACGTCTTTGACGCAGACGCCGAACATGGCGCGGTTGGTGTGACGGCGGTGATGCACAAAGGGCGGATTGTTCTGATTGCGGATACGTTGGTGCACGAATGGCCGAATGAAGAAGACCTCGCAAATATTGCCGAACGTTCCGCGGGTGTTGCACGACACCTGGGTCTGGAGCCACGGGTTGCGTTCGTTAGTTTTTCAACATTTGGATACCCACGGTCCGAACGGGCGGAAAAGATGCACATGGCGCCCAAAGTGCTTGAGGCACGCGGTGTAGATTTCGAGTTCGAAGGCGAAATGACAGTGGATGTGGCGCTTAACACTGTAGCGCAGGAAAGTTATTCGTTTCAGCGTTTGACCGGTCCGGCCAATGTTCTTGTTGTGCCTGCACGCCATTCGGCATCGATTTCTGTAAAATTGATGCAGGAAATGGCGGGCGCAACCGTGATCGGGCCGATTTTGTCAGGTGTCGATAAGTCTATTCAAATCTGTTCGTCTTCATCGACGGCAAATGACATTCTGAACATGGCAGTTTTGGCGGCCTGCAAGGTCGGTTGATGTAAAGCGAAAGGGAAGGTCAGGATATGACCATCTACAATTTCGGCTCTATCAATATCGACTACATCTACAACGTTGAACGCTTGCCAACCGCAGGTGAAACCCTTGCGGCGTCCAGTTTTAACAGCGGTCTTGGCGGCAAAGGCGCAAACCAATCCGTGGCCATTGCGCGCGCGAGTGGTGATGTTCGCCATATTGGAGCGGTCGGTGGTGACGGCGCATTTGCCATGTCATACCTTCAATCGGCAGGCGTTGATACGTCGGGGATTGTGCGGCTTAACACACCGACTGGTCATGCGGTTATCAACGTGGATAACGCGGGTGAAAATCAGATTGTCATTTTCCCGGGCGCCAATCGCGAATTGAGGCCGGAACACGTTGAACACGGACTTGCCAACGCGCACGCGGACGATTGGTTGGTGATGCAAAATGAGACGTCTTGTCAGATCGAAGCCGCGAAAATTGCGAACGCAAAGGGGATGCGTGTGGCGTATTCAGCCGCGCCTTTTGACGCCGAAGCGGTGCGCGACATTCTACCTTACATTCATTTGCTGATCTTGAACGACGTCGAAGCCGAGCAATTGTCCGATGCGTTGAAGGTTTCGATTGACGCCATCCCAGTTCCGCAGGTTTTGGTGACCCGTGGGCGCAACGGCGCGGATTGGATTGACCGATCCCGTGCGACACCGATTTCGGTTTCGGCGTTTCCTGTTACCCCGGTTGATACCACAGGTGCAGGCGACACATTTGCCGGATACGCATTAGCGGGGTTTGATGGTGGATTAGATCCGAATATAGCCTTGCGTCGGGCAAGTGCGGCGGCAGCCCTTCAGGTACAAAAGAAGGGGACGGCTGATGCCATCCCCTTGTTGCAAGACGTTTTGGATTTTCTCGGTTAGTGCTTGTCTGCAAATGGTGCGGCAGAGCCCCACAATGCCTTGACCCGGGCGTCACGACCGCATGCTTCGCGGTACCGTTTGTAGGCTTCGGATTGGCGTTTTGGGCCAAACCGGGTCACAACCAGCTTCTTACCTTTGTAATAATCCTGATGGTAATCTTCTGCCTTGTAAAACTTTGACAGCGGAAGAACCGGGGTTACGATTTTGCGACCCAACGCCGACTTAGCGTTCTTTTTGGCCGCTTCGGCAAACCCACGTTCTGTAGCATCGGCGACAAAGACAGCAGTGCGATAGCTTTTGCCACGATCACAGAACTGACCGCCGGCATCCGTTGGATCAACCGATCGGAAAAAGAGCGACAACAATTCTTCGCGGGTGACGCGCATGGGGTTAAAATGGATTTGGACGGCCTCGTAGTGCCCTGATCCACCGCGCGTTACGTCCTTGTAGGTCGGGTTTTTCTTTGTGCCCCCAGTGTAGCCAGAGACCACTTCTTTTACGCCTGCAACCGATTCGAAATCGGATTCAACACACCAGAAACACCCGCCAGCTACAGTTAAGGTTTCTGTTCCCGCCGCATGAGCTTGTCCGTTGTGTACGCCGAAACCGACGACGATAAGGCCAGCTAATAGCATAGATTTGAATTTTGTTATTGCACCTGACATGGCGGCAACCCTCCTTGGTTCGAGTGCACCATGCCTGAGGTTTTTGACCAAACCAATACAACGAAACATGATCTCACAGCGTGGTGAAGCGAATTTACCCCTTGGCAGCCTAACGCGGGCTGAATAGCGTAAATTGTAACATTTGGATGGAGGCAATTATGCAGATTGCAATGTGGTCAGGGCCGCGGAACCTCAGCACGGCGATGATGTATTCATTTGGCGCGCGGTCTGATTGTGCGGTTGTGGATGAACCGTTTTATGCGGCTTATCTGACTATGACGGGTCTGGACCATCCCATGCGTGACGAAATTATTGCATCGCAATCCCCGGACCCTAGCGAGGTGATTCAGGGTTTGATTGGCGCTCCGCCGCAGGGCAAGACGCATTATTATCAAAAACACATGTCCCAACACATGATCGATGGCATTTCACGTGATTGGGTCAATGGTGTAAAAAACGTGTTCCTGATACGTCACCCCGTGCGGGTTGCGGCCAGTTTTTCCGCTAAGTACGAAAACCCGGAATTGGCGGATATCGGGTTTGTTCAGCAGGCTGAACTTTACGATCAGCTTGTTCAGTCCGGAGAATCGCCGGTTGTGATTGATTCAAGCGACATTCGTTGTGACCCCGAAGATATGTTAAAACGGCTGTGTGAGGCGCTTGATCTGGAATGGGACCCCGCGATGCTGCGCTGGGCGGCAGGCGGACATCCTGATGACGGCGTTTGGGCACGACATTGGTATGGCGCGGTGCACCGATCAACCGGGTTTGCGACGGCAGAGGGTGATTTGCCTGAGCTGGATATACAACAACAAGCGTTGGCAGATGCCGCAATGCCATCTTACGAGCATTTAAAACGTCACAAATTATGACCTTTATGCAGTCCAACTTGCGTTTTTCCCCGTAAAATGGCGAATTGGGATCTTACGTTAAGGTCATGAACAGACGCGAGTTTACTCAGATGATGTTTGGCACGGGCGTGGCTGCGGCGACGCCAGTTCCTGTTTTGGCCAAAGCGGTTGCCGCACCTGCGGTGCGTAGCCGGTACATATGGGCGGTGGCACTGGCCCATGCAAAGACGGATGTTTCCGTTGAAATGATCGCAAAACAGGTGCGTGTGCCGCGCGCTACAGCGCACCGATTGTTTTCTCAATTGATCAAACGGGGTGTGGTTGAAACGCCGAATGCCGCGGGCGTCGCCCGTTTATCCGCCCCGCTATTGCGCATTTCTTCGCAGGTTATGGTGCAGGGTCCGACCGGTAGCGCCGTTGTCAAAGGATCGTTGGACGATACCCTTCACAAGGTATTGGACGCCGCGAACGATAAAACATCACCCGATGTGGATGATGTAATCGAAAGCGATGTTTCGGAAGTTAAGGACGAGGTTGATCCGGCGGATGAAAATGACCCGCCGGAAGACCAGATTACCCTTTCAGACGACGATCCCGCGCCGCCAGAAGTTTCAGACGAAGCGCATTCAGCTGGATAAATCCAGCCGCGTCTTTTTGATCGTAAGCGCCAGCATCTTCTTCGAACGTTACGTGTGCTTCGGAATAAAGCGAATGATCTGACCAGCGGCCAACCGTGCTTGCCCGACCTTTGTAAAGTTTCAAACGCACAGTTCCGGTCACGTGGGTTTGCGAGGCGTCGATTGCGGCCTGCAACATTGTGCGTTCGGGGCTGTACCAGAAACCATTATAGATCAGTTCGGCATACTTCGGCATCAGCTCGTCTTTGAGATGCATGGCACCGCGATCCATCGTGATGGATTCGATACCGCGGTGCGCCTCTAACAACAAAGTGCCGCCGGGTGTTTCGTAAATGCCGCGCGATTTCATACCGACAAAACGACCTTCGACCAGATCGAGACGGCCAATACCGTGTTTGCCGCCCAGTTCGTTCAGCTTGGTCAGGATGGTGGCCGGGCTCATCGCCTCGCCATTGATGCTGACCGCGTCGCCTTGTTCAAACCCAACTTCTATGAATTCGGGCTGATCTGGTGCGTCTTCGGGATGCACGGTGCGCTGGTAAACGTAATCAGGTGCCATATCGGCAGGGTCTTCCAGAACCTTGCCTTCGGATGATGTGTGCAACAGGTTTGCGTCGACGGAAAATGGTGCTTCGCCGCGTTTGTCTTTGGCGATCGGAATCTGGTTTTGTTCGGCAAATTCCAACAGCTTTGTGCGGCTGGACAGGTCCCATTCACGCCATGGCGCGATAACCTTGATGTCAGGGTTCAACGCATAGGCGGCCAGTTCAAACCGGACCTGATCGTTGCCTTTGCCGGTCGCCCCGTGGGCCACGGCATCGGCGCCGGTTTCAGCGGCGATTTCAACAAGGCGTTTTGAGATGAGCGGACGCGCGATGGACGTGCCCAGAAGGTAAAGACCTTCGTATACAGCATTGGCACGGAACATTGGGAAAACGAAATCACGCACGAATTCTTCGCGGACATCTTCGATATAGATGTTTTCGGGTGCGATCCCCATCATTTCGGCCTTTTTGCGGGCCGGGTCCAGTTCCTCACCTTGGCCGAGATCGGCGGTGAAGGTCACAACCTCGCACCCGTATTCGGTTTGCAACCATTTTAGAATGATCGACGTATCAAGGCCGCCGGAATAGGCCAGAACAACTTTCTTAGGCGCGGACATCTGTTTTTTCCTCATCTCAGACACGGATCGGCGAGTATCGGGTTTTGAGACCGGGGGCAAGGTGGTGCCGGGATGCGGCTTGACCCGCATGGCGTTAAAATGTAGCGCGAGGTTTAAGGTTCAACCGAGGGATGATCATGCGCGCGATAGATATATTTATGCATTCAATAATGTTGGTACGTAGAAATCCAGGTGCCGCGATCAGGTTATCCCTTCCATATCTAACAATGACAGTTCTGGTTGACGCAACTTTGAAGCTGAATTTCTTGAGCTATGAGAGCGCAAGAAATTCGACAATAAATGGGATAGCTATTGTCTTGTTGCTGATTGCCTGTGCGTGGGTTGCGGTTGCATGGCATCGGTATGTTTTGCGCGAAGAAATGCCAAGCGCGCTGTTGCCAACGTTTTCACGGAACCTTGTGTTGGGATATTTAGGGCGGAGTATTTTGTTGGGGCTGGCGATTATCGTGCCCTTAATGGCGCTTTCGATTTTTATGAAACTGCTAGTTCCACAAAGCGTTGTGAACCATCCCATTGAAGGATCTATTGTGGTGGAGATTTTTGTATGGTTACCGGTATCGTGGCTTTTTTATCGTTGGAGTCTGATCCTGCCCGCATGGGCGTTACACAACCGGATGTCGTTCAGAGAATCATGGAAACACACATCTGATGTTGCAGGCATGATCTTTGTTTTGTGCGTCATTTTTGCTGGTGTACAGATTGTACTGGATCAGGTCACTTTATTGCTATCTGAAGCGGGCATTGTCGTGGCGTCCATTGCGGATATGGTGTTGCAATGGTTATGCTTTATGATTGCCGTTAGCGTTTTAACTACTCTTTATGGGCATTTGGTCGAGAATCGTGATCTAAACTGATCATAAGATTTTAGTATTCATAGGTATGCTTTGGTGCTGCGGTCTTGCCTTGTGCCAAACAATGCGCCAAGCAGCCAATTATGACCAATTTCCAAGAAAAAGCCCGCGTTGCCGAGGCTGCTATGCGCGACGTGTTTCCTGAAACGCCGCTTTTGCGCAACGAGCATTTGTCGGAACGGTACGGCGCGAACATCCTGCTCAAGCGGGAAGACCTGACACCCGTGCGGTCCTATAAATTGCGTGGGGCGTTCAATGCGATGCGCAAAGTTTTGGCCGATATGGTTGAGGCGCCAAAGTTTGTCTGTGCCAGCGCCGGAAACCACGCACAGGGTGTTGCGTTCATGTGCCGTCATTTCGGGGTGCAGGGTGTGATCTTTATGCCGGTGACGACCCCGCAGCAAAAGATCAGCCAGACGGAAAAATTCGGTGGTGACGCAATCGAGGTTCGCCTGACCGGGGATTATTTCGATGTGACCCTTGCCGCCGCGCAAGCCTATTGTGCAGACATTGGCGGGCATTTCCTGTCGCCGTTTGACGATGAGGATGTCATCGAAGGTCAGGCGTCGGTCATGGTGGAGATTGAGCGGCAATTGGGTGTCTTACCGGATCACATCATTATGCCTGTTGGCGGCGGTGGCTTGTCCTCGGGTGTGGTCACCTACGTTCAGGGGCGTTCACATATCACGTTGGTCGAACCCAAAGGTGGTGCATGTCTGAATGCGGCGTTAATCGCGGGAAACCCTGTTAAACTTGATCACGTTGATAATTTTGCGGACGGCGCGGCAGTCGCGCAAATTGGGGTGCGCACGTTTGAAAAACTACGCGATCTGGACCCAGCGCAATCCATCACTATTGAAGAAAACCGCCTGTGCACGACGATGATTGAAATGTTGAATGTCGAAGGTGTCGTTCTGGAACCTGCCGGCGCGTTGGCGGTGGATGCGTTGAAGGATGTGGCAGGTCAGATCAAAGGTAAAACTGTGGTTTGTGTGACCTCGGGTGGTAACTTTGATTTCGAACGATTGCCGGAAGTCAAAGAACGGGCGCAACGGTATTCCGGTGTTAAGAAATATTTCATCCTGCGTATGCCGCAGCGTCCAGGCGCGCTTAAGGATTTTTTGAATCTGCTTGGCCCGGATGACGATATCGCGCGGTTTGAGTACCTAAAGAAATCGGCCCGAAACTTTGGGTCGGTTCTGATCGGGATTGAGACATCCAGCGAAGCCAGTTTTGATAGGCTATTCACATCAATGGAAACGACTGATTTTGAATTTCGGGATATTACGAATGACGAGATTCTTGCTGAGTTCTTGATTTAGACATCCATTAAGCGGCTGAAAGTTCGTTTAGCCCGTTTAAGAAGGTAGTCTTTGATTGGTCGAAACACACAAGAGTTGCCGGGACATCTATGTCGTTATGATGTCCTTTGGATGCGGCTGTTTCGCCATGCTGACACAGTTGTGAAAAAGCCTCAAACCCAAGGTTAAGCGCGCTCCCTTTCAAGAAATGGAGGCGCGATTCCAATGTTGCGGGCTCATAGCCCAATCGCAGGGCCGCTATTTCAGATTCTACTTCTTCCAGAAACAAATCGACTACCTCGCCAAAATCTTCGGCGCCGATTTCGTCACGTAATTCCGATACTCTCGCCCAATCTATCATTAAACATTCCTTACCCCCATATGCGTGACCTTGAGGTGAATTGATTAACGAACCACTACTTATAAATCCGAATATCTGCACAATTCTATGTTTCATTAGTCGTTAAGTACGAGGGGGTTAGTCACAGTCGAAAAAGGGTTCTGCTGTGCCATCGTCCCCAATACCTCTTGTCAAAGATACTGCCCTGCAAGGTGTCATTCGACATGTTCTCGTTGTGGATGACAGCCGTCTGCAACGGCGCATTTTGACGACCTCCCTCAAGCGGTGGGGGTTTGTTGTTTCCGAGGCTGATTCCGGGACAGAAGCGTTGGAAATATGCCAACGTGACCCACCCGATCTTGTGCTCAGCGATTGGATGATGCCCGGTATGGACGGGTTGGAGTTTTGCCGCGCTTTTCGGCAAATGGCGCGCGAAAACTATGGCTATTTCATTCTTCTGACCTCGAAAAGCGATAAGGCGGAAATTGTGAATGGTCTGGATGCCGGGGCCGATGATTTTCTAACCAAACCGGTGAATGCAGGGGAATTGCGCGCGCGCATTTCCGCCGGGGACCGCATTGTTCGTATTGAACGGGAGCTGACCGAAAAAAACCGGCTTGTCAGGTCCACACTGGACGAGCTGCAGGTTTTGTATAATTCGATTGACCGCGATTTGATGGAGGCCAAAAAGCTACAGCAATCGTTGATGAGTGAACGATATCGGGACCTAGGGTTCGCAGAAGTGTCAATGTTACTGCGATCAAGCGGCCATGTCGGCGGTGATCTTGTGGGCATGTTTGTTGTTGATGATACGCGTATTGGTCTGTTTGGAATTGATGTGTCCGGGCATGGGATAAGTTCGGCGTTGATGACCGCCCGATTGGCCGGATATTTGTCTGCATCTGTTCCGGGCCAAAATATAGCTTTGGAAAAGGCGGCGGACGGGACGTTCCAGCCCCGCCCCCCGGCCGAAACCATTGCGGCGCTCAATCATATGGTCCTGAGCGATATGGAAACCGAGCTCTATTTTACGTTGCTATTGGCGCATGTGGATTTGGAGAGCGGTAAAATTGTCATGTCGCAAGCCGGCCATCCGTACCCGGCAATTCAACGCGCGGACGGTAGCGTTGAATCGATCGGAACGGGTGGTTTGCCGGTTGGGTTGATTGAGGGCGCGCAATATCAGCAATTTGAGGCGACGCTGCAGCCCGGAGATCGGTTGATGATACATTCCGATGGCATCGTGGAATGTGCGACACCAGACGGGCAATTGTTACAGGACGAAGGGTTGGCGAACATGCTTGGGGATTTGCGCCAAACACATGGTATGGCCTGTCTGGAATCGCTGATCTGGAAACTTGCCGAGTTTGCCGGTGACGACAATTTTGGCGATGACGTGTCTGCGATTTTGCTTGAATTCAAGTCAACCCGGCCCATTGGCTGACAAACATCCGATCCCCTTCATTTCCAAGTTCCTCAATCGCGAAACCCACGTCGACAGTCATCGCAATGTGGTGCGGTTCGGTGGGTGCCGCAATTTGACGGGCAGGTCGAGCCACGAAAATCGTGCATACCTTTTCAGCCCAGATGTCGTAGTCGGGCATGAAAACGAAACGCCGGAAAACACCCAAACGAAGCGGCGCGGTGATGGACCAGCCGGTTTCCTCAAAAACCTCGCGATGTAGGGCCTGCAACGGCGATTCGCCGGGGTCAATGCCACCGCCAGGAAGTTGTAGTTCAGGTTCAGGTTGGGATTGATGCGTGACCAACAGCCCACCATTTCGCGGCAGAATGGCGTACACGCCAGCCCGGTATTGATATTTTACGCCCCGATATGGTGGTTCACCTATGCGTCTAATCATTCAATTGCCCCCTTGGACCAAGCCTTGTCCCCGCCTATATAGTCGCGATATGCCAAGTTCAGGCGCATAAGGAAACCCCATGACACTTGCTGAAAAACTCACGTGGGACGATACGGTATTGCCGTTCCAATTGGACAACGCGGATATTCGCGGTCGCGTCGCACGCCTTGATGGCGTTCTTGACGGGATTCTGAAGCAACACGCCTATCCTGAAAAGGTTGAGGCACTGGTCGCAGAGATGGCTTTGTTAACGGCTTTGATCGGACAAACAATCAAGCTGCGCTGGAAATTGTCATTGCAGGTGCAATCAAATGGGCCGGTTCGCATGATTGCGACGGATTACTATGGTCCGACTGACGATGGCGAACCTGCGCGTGTCCGTGCTTATGCAAGCTATGACGCCGATCGCCTGACCGATGGCACCCCTTTTGACCAAGTGGGCGAGGGGTATTTCGCTGTTCTGATCAATCAGGGTGAGGGGACCGAACCTTATCAAGGCATCACACCAATCGCTGGTGGTAGTCTGAGCGCTTGCGCCGAAGCCTATTTCGCGCAGTCCGAACAGTTGCCAACCCGGTTTTCGTTGAGCTTTGGCAAATCAACCGAAACGGATGTGCCCGAACATTGGCGCGCTGGTGGGGTGATGTTGCAACACATGCCCAAAGCATCGCCGTTTGCCACGGATGGTGGATCGGGCGAGGGTGGCCTGTTACAGGCTGGCGATATTCTTGACGAGGAAGCCGGGGAAAACTGGGTCCGTGTTAACACATTGCTCGATACGGTTGATGAGTTTGAATTGATCGGCCCCACGGTCCCCCCGACGGATTTGTTGGTGCGGCTGTTCCACGAAGAATCGCCACGTGTGTTTGACACTCAGGCTGTGCGTTTTGGATGCACATGTTCCGAAGGCCGGGTTCGTCAAAGCCTGTCGATTTATTCGGCGCGGGACATTGAAACAATGACCACGGACGACGGGCGGGTGACGGCGGATTGTCAATTTTGCGGAGCGCATTACGTTCTTGACCCCAAATCGGTGGGTTTTGAAGCGACAAATCCGGTTGCTGATGACGGGTGATTCCCTTGACCGCGTAATAGCGGCCTTGTCCAACCCGCCAAGTGCGTCGTCAGATTTTGATCTGAACCCTGAAACTGTGCTGCCACCTGGGCGCAAATTGCGGCCGGCGGGTGTGTTGTTGCCCTTGCGTGTTACCCCGGATGGGGTGCGGTTGATATTGACCAAAAGGTCCTCGGCGTTGAAACACCATCCCGGCCAGATTGCATTTCCCGGCGGCAAGCAGGACGAAGGCGACAAGGATGTGATTGCCGCAGCACTACGTGAAGCAGAAGAAGAGATTGGCCTGCGCCCTGACAATGTGGATGTTCTGGGGGCGCTGCCGGTACATGAAACCGTGACCAGTTTTGTGATGACGCCGGTTGTTGGTCGGGTGCGGGATGTGTTCGAACCGATACCGGAAGTCAGTGAAGTCGATGAAGTTTTTGAAGTTCCACTTGATCACGTAATGACACGCTCGAACTACAGGGTTGAGGGGCGGTTTTGGCGGGGGACTTTGCGCCGGTATTACACCGTTCCCTATGGCCCCTATTACATTTGGGGCGCGACAGCGCGTATTTTGCGTTCGATGGCCGAGGTTGCGGGGCATCCATGAAGATTACCGACGCATGGCTGACCGATCCGCCACTCAAGGCTGTTTTTGCGGCTTTTGAAGCGGCCGGTTTTCGTATTCTAATGGTCGGTGGTTGTGTGCGGGACGCGATTTTGCGCGAGCCTGTTGGCGATATTGATCTGTCAACTGATGCGCCGCCTGATCAAATGATAGCCCTCGCTAAAGAGGCAGGCCTGAAATCTATTCCGACGGGGTTGGATCATGGCACAGTTACGATTGTTTGTGACGGTGTCCCATTTGAAATTACGACATTTAGAACGGACGTTGAAACGTTTGGTCGTCATGCGCGTGTCGTGTTTACCGATGATATCGCTCAAGACGCCCGTCGCCGCGATTTCACGATGAACGCGCTTTATGCAGGATCCGATGGCACGGTTGTTGATCCGTTGGGCGGACTGCCGGATGTTTTAGCGCGCAGAGTACGGTTCATTGAAGACCCGGATTTGCGAATTCGTGAGGATTACCTGCGTATCCTGCGGTTTTTTCGGTTCAACGCTCGGTACGGGTCGCAACAGAATGGCCTTGATGCGGACGGTTTGGATGCGATTGCACGCAATTTGGATGGGCTTGGTGGTTTGGCGCGGGAACGGATCGGGCAGGAGGTTCTTAAATTGTTGGGTGCGTCAAGTCCGGCAATCGCCGTGGCCGCAATGCGCCAATCCGGTGTCTTAGCGCAGGTGTTGCCTGGCGGCGATGACACGGCCCTTGGGCCGTTGATCCATCTGGAAGAACAATTTGGTTTGGAATCCAATGCAATCAGGCGACTTTGCGCGCTGGGCGGTCAGGAGGTTGCGGATCACCTGAGGCTTAGCAAGACGCAGACAAAGACGTTAGCGTTGTTAACTTCTGAAATTGGCACAATGACCGGTGCGGGCGAATTGGGGTATCGGTTGGGTGCCGAAATCGCATTGGATGTGTTGTTGTTACGCAGTGCTGTTTTACAAATGCCGATGGCGCAGGATGCCATTCCAAAAATACATGTGGGACAGAGCGCGAAATTCCCTGTGTCAGCGGCTGATTTGATGCCTGCTTTGGCGGGGTCTGCGCTGGGTGCAAAACTAAAAGAGTTGGAACAGCGTTGGATCGCGTCCGAATTTACGCTCAGCAAAGAAGAATTGCTCTGACGGGCTTTATGCCTGTGGCAAGGCGCGCTATGGCGATGTCATGTCAGAACATGAAATCATTCGATTGGGCCATCAGGGCGACGGGATAGCCGCCGGGCCGGTGTTTGCACCAATGACCCTGCCGGGTGAAACGGTGTCTGGTACGTTGAACGGGACCCGTTTGACCGACGTGCGGATTGAAAAACCGTCGTCAGATCGGGTTGCACCGCCGTGCCGTCACTTCAAAAGCTGCGGCGGATGTCAGTTACAACACGCATCAGATGCGTTTTTGGCCGACTGGAAGGTCGAAACGGTTCGGGCGGCTTTGTCGGCGCACGGGTTATCCGTGGCGTTTGAACCCATCTCAATATCACCGCCGAAATCACGCAGGCGCGCTACGTTATCGGCGCGGCGCACCAAAAAAAGCGCGATGGCCGGTTTCCATGCCAAAGGATCGGATGTGATTATCGAAGTGCCTGATTGTCAGTTACTTCATCCAGATTTAATGGCGGCCATCCCGGTGGCTGAGGCATTGGCCGTTGCCACCGCCAGCCGTAAAGGTGAAATCAGTGTTGCCGTCACATTGTGTGCTTCGGGTCTTGATGTTTCGGTCGATGGGGGCAAGCCGTTGGATGGCCCGTTGGAGATAGAGCTGGCAGGTTTGGCGGAACGGTTTGACCTCGCGCGCCTGAGTTGGGCGGACGAAACGGTTGTGACCCGTAAACCACCGGTTCAAACCTTTGGTGTGGCAAACGTTGTGCCCCCGCCAGGCGCGTTTTTGCAAGCAACGCAATCGGGCGAGACGGCATTGCTATCTGATGTTCAGGACATCGTTTCGGGTGCGTCCAAAATCGTTGATTTATTTGCCGGATGTGGGACCTTTGCCCTTCCGCTTGCGCAAAACGCACAAGTCCATGCGGTTGAAGGTATTGGTGCAATGACGGCGGCGTTGGATGCCGGATGGCGCAAGGCCGAAGGATTGAAACAGGTCACAACCGAAACGCGGGACCTGTTTCGCCGTCCTTTATTGCCAGATGAGCTGGCCAGGTTTGACGCGGCGGTTATCGACCCGCCACGTGCAGGCGCTGAAGCGCAGATAAGCGAACTCGCCAAGGCGCAT
>Ga0209344_10002355_pt1 | contig 21306 bp, 20 predicted proteins | sample Cruoilmetagenom6_FD_187293 | JGI IMG/M metagenome (GOLD analysis project Ga0209344, IMG submission 187293) | Oil polluted marine microbial communities from Coal Oil Point, Santa Barbara, California, USA - Santa Barbara Oil Seep Sample 6 (SPAdes)... | ecosystem: Environmental > Aquatic > Marine... | reverse complement strand
AACCAATGAGCCGGAGTCTGAAGAGGTTATAAAGAACACAATGACCAGGATTATGCCGATAAACGACGTGATCTCTGCAAGAGGAAGCTGTTCCAGCATTACAAAAAGTTTTAGCGGAAGATCTGCTGATACAACACCGTCAAAGCCAGATTGCAGTTGCGAGATCGCATTGGTGCCGAATGCGGTCATCCAGAAGACCGAGACGATAGATGGAATCAACAGCACCGAGGTTAAAAAGTCACGTACTGTACGACCACGACTCACTCGGGCAATAAACATGCCCACAAAAGGCGACCAGCTGATCCACCATGCCCAGTAGAATGTCGTCCAGCCCTGGCTGAAGTTAGCGTCTTCTCGACCAAAGGGATTCGACAATGCAGGAAGTTCAGTTAAATAGCTGCTTAAATTAGAAAAAAAGTTTGAAAAAATAAGCAAGGTGGGACCAACAAAAACCACAAACATGAGCAGTACAAATGCCAGTACCATGTTAATTTCTGATAGCCGTTTTACCCCTTTGTCGACACCGGCCACAATTGAAACAATAGCGACTGCGGTGATGGCGGCGATTAGTAGAACCAGCACTACGTTTCCATCGCCTATGCCAAACAGATAATCTAACCCCGAAGCCGCTTGTTGCGCGCCAAGCCCCAATGAGGTTGCCAGACCGAAGAGTGTGGCAAACACCGCCAAAATATCGATAAGGTGACCTGGCCAGCCCCAAATTCTCTCTCCCAATATAGGGTAGAAGATAGAACGTACCGTGAGTGGTAAGCCTTTATTGAATGAAAAAATAGCCAGTGATAGCGCCACAATGGCATAAATAGCCCAAGGATGCAGACCCCAGTGAAAAATAGTGGCGGCCATGCCCAACTGACGTGCAGCCTCAGGGTCGCCGGCTGCGCCACCGAGTGGTGCCCAATCGGTTCTCAGACCATCAGCGCCCAAGCTGGTACCGCCAAAAGCGCTGTTATAGTGAGATAGCGGCTCCGATACCCCGTAAAACACTAGTCCAATACCCATGCCGGCTGCAAACAGCATAGAAAACCAGGAAAGCCGAGAAAAGTCTGGCTTGGCTTCAACCCCGCCGATGCGAATACTACCCAGTGGTGAAATAATCAAGCCCAGGCACAAGACTACGAATATGTTGGCAGACAACAGGAAAAACCATGACATGTTGGTATTGATCCAGTTTTTACTGGCCTCAAAGATCGTAGTGGATTGTACTGGTAAGGCCAGCGATAGGAAGACAAAAGCCAACACAACAATTGCCGAGAAGATAAAAACGACACCATGAAGGTCAATAGTGATTCCGAAATGTTTGGCTCGGTAGTTATCTTGACCAATCTGATAATCGGTATCTATTAAATTGGTTGCGCCATTGGGTGCGCGTACACCTGCTGATTGAGGTTCAGCGGAGTTATCGGATTGACTACTCACGTTGCTATCCTTTTATTAAAGAGTTTTTTGTATAAGTGTCAGCACACTATAAGAATTCAGCACCGCCTGTTGGCGATGCTGATTTAAGACGTTTGTGCTTAGAAGTAATAGCCAAAATTGATCAGAAAACGGGTCTGCCACTCGTCGTCGGCGTTGGCTCCGAGGCGATCGCCGAAGGCTGCATCACCACCGACAAACTCATTGCCGTTTGAAAAGCCCACTTCGTTGTAAATGTACCAACCACCTCGAGCTAGAGCCACACCGGCAACGATCATTTCACTGTCGTTGAATCCACCCTTATCTTTCACGATGGAACTGTATTCCAGATAAGGTAGCACGTAGTCCAGCCAAGAAATGTTATCGGTAGGTTGGTAATAGCTTAGAGAAACAGCAGGTATCCATCCTTTGGCAGCCGCTGTACTTGGGAAGTCATAGGCACCAAATTGCACCAGATCATCTGTACCCAGTGCCTGTCCAACATCGACATCAAATTCGTAGCGTGTCAGTTGTGTAGCTAACTTAAGGTTGCCCCATTGATTGACCATATGCACCGAGGCGGCGTAGTGCTCACCGTCGGATTGTTCCCCGCGGCTATTGAGTTCACCTGCTTGAAGCGAGAAACCTAGGTCAGTTGAGCTGTCATCACTACTGTGAAATGAATAGATACCCCGAACATTGATTTGATTGCGTTCTTCATAACCACCACCAGACTCATCAACGACATCATAGGAGTAGCGGGCGCTATCACGACTGGCACCAGCATAATGTCCTTCGTCACTCGAGTAATAGGCCACATCCCACGCCCATTTACCTCGTTGCGTACTGTACTTAACCCCCAAGTCCATATCATCCGACAGGCCAAGGTAGTAGTGTTGGTCGAACAACCAGGCCTGTGAGATACCATATGCACCTGGACCGAAGGGCACGCGATTGACGCCCAGCTGAATCTGACTGTTGTCATCAGGGCTGTAACCCACCCAACCAGTATGTAAGAAATTATAGCCATCGTACCAACGGTATTCGATTTTCGCTGAGTAAGGTCCGTTGCTATAATCTAGGTTTACACGCAGGGTATCCAAACCAACGTTACCATCATCTTCCCAAGCTCGACCCGGCGCGCCGCTATCGTTGGCTTGGTAATCACCTACTGTGTACATGGCTCGAATAGCACCGCCTACTGTCCAGTTGCCAATCTTAATTGGCGCATCAGCTTCGTTGAGCTTCGCATTGGTTTCCGCCAAATCTTTATTTTCGGTTTGAATGCTTTCAAGTTCAGCATTGACCAAATTTAATTCGGCTTCAAGCTGTTGAATACGCTCTTTGAGTTTTGCTTCACTAGTAGCAAAAGCGGATCCTGATGTGAAAAGCAGAAGACTCAAAAAGGGGACATGAGCCCATTTTTTTAGTGATGATTGTGAATTTAATTCTTCTCGAACAAGGGTACGGTGATTGAGTAGGGTCATTTATCGAATCTTATCTGTTTGCTAATGGTTGAGTACAAACTTGCTTTGTAAACAGCTATGTATTGCCATTAACTCTACAGTAGCGAGCTTGAACTGCGCAAATTGGTGTAGCTTTATAAGATCAGAAGTCTCGCGTCATCATCCTTGCCAAATTAAAGAGTCGCTTTAGCTTTTTATCGTCGGAATTACATGATGTACGTCGTTTGAAAAGGGGCCTTCGAAGAACAAAATCTGAGGCAGTCATCGCGTTGTTGCATTTCTTAATAGGGCTTGTTGCTCTTTCATCTCCACCTCTGTTGTGAGCTGAAAAATCATCAATCAAGGCACGAGGAGCGCCTTTTGTGAGATACATCCATGTATCTCACCCCATTGGGGCTTGCGCTCAAAAACGTTCCTGACGTTTTTGTAGTTATTCTAAATAAGCAACGAGCAAAGCTTCCGCATCCTGCTCACGCCCCTGACCTACATCCATGAAGGCCACGCAGACCGGCGCGCGCCTCCCTGGCGCGCCGGCATATGATGGGCAAGGATGCCCGAATGCCGTGGTAGCAGGGATAGCGATAGCGGCCTGTCCATCCGTGGACATAAGTGGCGCTTTTTCAGTCACAACTCGCAGGGCTGGGGCTATTTTTCCGCCTTGTAGGACGAAAAAAAGCCGCCAGCAGTGGTGGATATGAAAGATCAACAAGCCTTAGAGTCAGCGACCAGAGCTTGCCCCGTTTATTATTGGAGCAAGGGACTTTCTGAACATGATCAATTTCTAAACTGATAGTGTCTTATTGGACAAAGTCTATTTTAAACCTTAGCTTGGTGTTAAAGAAAAACTAAAGATGGAATTTCATTTTACTTTGATTCTAAAGGACAGAGACAGGAGAAAAAACATGTATTCAACGATTATGGTACCGGTTGATCTGGAACATGCCACCACCCTGGAAAAAGCAATCAGAACCGCTGCGGATATTGGCAAGCTATACCAATCTAAAGTCATATTGGTTGGGGTAGTTAGCTCTGCACCGAGCAGCGTTGCTCACAATCCGGAGGAGTTCGCACAGAAACTGGAGCAGTTCACCCAGTTACACACTGAACAATGTGGCTACCCGATGGAGTCAAAAGCCGTGACTTGCAATGATCCAGTGGCAGAACTGGATCGGGCGCTGGAAAGCGTCGGTGATGAAGTCGGTGCTGATCTGGTGGTCATGGCATCGCATGTTCCGGGTTTCATGGATCATCTGTTCCATGCCAATGCCAGCCATCTGGCGGAGCACGAGCATATTTCAGTATTCATCGTTCGCTGAATAATTACTATATGCCGCCTTGAGATCACCTCAGGTTTCGACGAAACAATGTTAGCCCTGTTTCTGTCCACCTAGCTTTTGAGCGTTGATGAACTTAATAACCCCATTCAACTAAGCCCTGACTCATAAAGTAAATAAATTATTAGCTTATTGGTAATCAAGATTCATCCGAAAGGTGTCTAATGCAAAAATGCCAACATCTTCAACAGCACGCGTGGCTGCATAGGAATTACTCTTGGGATCATAACCAACAGCGTAATTTGCTCCCATCGCGCCAGCAATTTTCAAAGGTTAAAAGTTTAGCGGATATATATTTAGGTTCATCATTTATTGGTCACTTAAATTTTTACCGGTTCTGCACGTAGTTCGATCCTTTTGGGATCTATTTCAGCGTCAGAAAGTTCGCGCTCGGCTTCTTTGAGTTACTGCTGAAGCGCTTCAACTTGTTTTTGTAAAGCCTCAACATCTTGAGCAGATGCTTGAAAACTGGTTGTATCCAGGGGAAGCAACAGTTCGAAAAACAGTAAATATTTGATTAGAGGGGGTGCATATTTTGCGGGCACATTAATTCCTAATTCCGTACGTAATGATAATTGATGATTTCCAAGGAACTTTATTATTAAGCCGCTGATGCGCCTGCGATTGATATGGATTTTTTCTAGGCATAAGATCTGACCTAGCATTTATTTGATGATATTCTAAAACTGGTGGGCGTTTCTGTTGTTAACGATGGAGATGCTTTTCCTGAAGTAATTTGCTCGCAAGGGTATGGTATCGATGCTTTGATAAGGCGTTTGTTAGCACCATAAGATGTTGTGATTTGCTTAATCGTGGACGGCTAAGAAGTGCATGGTCAGATTGCCGGATTAACAGTGATAGCGCCTCTATACCGCCCAATGTCATGGCGCGAATCTCCCAGCCGAGCAGACCGGTTAATGTCATACCAAGCTGATACCCTTCTTGCATCAATTGCAACGTATATTGATAAAGAGGGCGGAGAACCACGGATAATTTTTGCGTATCTCCGGCAAGAAGTTGTGAATCATCAATGCCGGCTGCTTTAAAATAATCTTGCGGTAAGTAAATACGGTTTTTTTCAAGATAATCCTGCTCAATATCCTGATAAAAATTAATTAACTGTAATGCCGTGCATATTGCATCCGATTGCTTAAGTTGTGTCTGATCGGGAGAGCCTTCAAGATGGAGAAGCAACCGACCTACTGGATTGGCAGAATAATGACAATAATTGAGCACTTCCTCAAAGTTGGCATAACGCAACTTCACAACATCTTGTCGGAAGGCAATCAAAAGATCTTCAAGTAATTGGACCGGTAAAGAAAACAACTGAACAGTATGTTGCAAAGCAATAAAAATCGGATCCTGACCGGTATATTCATCAGTTTCAATTTGGCGCAACAGGACACTATAATCATTCAGCCTGGCGAGACGTTCAGCTTGTGACATGTCTCCTTCATCAGCAAAATCATCGGCTGAACGGGCAAATGCATAAATTGCTGCAATCGGACGTCGTAGCTTTTTGGGTAACAATAGGGATGCGACCGGAAAATTCTCGTAATGCGATTTCGCCATGTTGAGACAAAAAGCATACGCATTTTCAAGCTCGGTTTTACTCCTCATCACTAAGGTTTTGAATATGCCGGGGCATTTGTTCTATGGGAGGTAATTCTGTGATCTCATTTTTACTGCTAATGCCCATTTCAGTAAATTTTCGTGCACCGGGTAAAACCTGACGCTCCAGAGAGCCAACCGCGCTATTGAAGTGATTCACACTACTGCCCAGGCTATTTCCGAGTTTACTTAGATGGTTGCCGAAGGTAGAAAGCCTTTTATAAAGCGTTTCTCCTAATTCGCGAATAATTTCAGCATTTTCTGCCAATGCCTGTTGTTTCCAGCCATAGGAAACGGCGCGTAATAAGGCAATGAAGTTGGTGGGGGTGGCCAGAATAATGTTCTGACTCATGCTGTCTTCCAATAAGGCCGGATCCACTTCCAGTGCAGCGGAGAGGAATTGTTCGCCAGGAATAAATAACACGACAAATTCGGGAGACTGAGAATATTCAGCCCAGTAATTTTTGCGGGACAGCTCCTTAATCCGGCCGCGAATGATTTGAGCGTGACGCTTTAATTCAAGTTTGCGGGTCGTGTCATCTTTGGCCTGAATGGCGGATAAATAAGCATCCAGCGGTGTTTTTGCATCGACAATAATTTCGCGTTTTTCCGGTAGGCGAACAATCATATCGGGCCGAATACTACCCGTTTCGGTGGCCGTATGTGTCTGCTCGTAAAAGTCACAATGGGCCACCATGCCACTCAGCTCTGCCAAACGTTTTAGGGTCATTTCTCCCCATTGGCCGCGGACTTCAGGGCGGCGTAGTGCCTGCACCAGATTTTGAGTTTCCTGTTGCAACTGCTGTTGACTCAGATTCATTTGCGCAATGGTGGTGTTCAGACTGCCGTAAGCCTCTTTGCGATCCTTTTCAATTTCCTGAATCTGCTTGCTGGTCTGCTGCAATGCTTCATTGATTGGTTTAAGCATTTGCTCAATGGCTTTTTCTTTCGACCCCAAATCCGCTTTTGCTTCACTTTGGAAACGTTTCAGGTTTTCTTCAGCCAGTCGCAAAAAGCTGGTGTTATTTCGCGTTAACGCTTCATTGGAAAGTTGATTAAAGGTATTGGCCAATTGCTCACGGGTTTGAGATAGAAGCTCATCCATTTGCCGTTTGTTTTTTTGTTCCAGCTGCAATGTAAGATCCAGCTCAGCATTATTTTTTTCCAGTGTGCGAATTTTGCCACTGCGAATAAACAAACCTATAAGAATGCCCAGCAAAATGCCAAACATCAAAACAATCAATAAGTCCTGATGTTGCAGAAAAAACTCAGGACTTAAATCCATTGTAAAATCTCATGTGGGTGATTAATCAGACAGTCAGCCTGCCAGGATTCCGGGTCATCAGTTTCGGAAATATAGCCATATAAAGCGACGACGGAACGCATTTGGGCATTATGTGCTGCCTGAATATCACGTTCTGCATCACCGATATAAATACAGTCCACAGGCTTGGCATCCAGCAGTTCACAGGCATGTAACATTGGCGCTGGATGCGGCTTGCTATAGGGTGTGGTATCGGCGCTAACAATGCACGCGGCCGATTCGGTTAATTGCAATGCTTCCATGAGTGGAATCGTCAGGAAGGAAGGTTTGTTGGTGACAACTCCCCAACGAATATCATTGGCGGCAAGACCATCAAGCACTTGCTGCATGCCGATAAATAAAGCGGATTCGCGGGCGATATTTTCTGCATAAACACTTAAAAAGCGCTGTTGTAGAGCCGGATAAACAGGGTCATCTTTTTCAATGCCAAATCCCAGTTTTAACAAACCGGCACTGCCATGGCTGGCAACTGGACGAATCCGTGCATGATCCAATGGTTGCTTACCTTCTTGATCCAATAACGTATTTAACGCATAGCCCAGATCAGGTGCCGTATCGACTAATGTGCCATCCAAATCAAACAGCACGATATTAAACGGGGATATAAACATCAGATCCGTCGACAATGCACAAGATAATTAACATCAACATCTCTGCTGAGTTTATAACGACGAGTCAGCGGGTTGTAGCTGATACCGGTGATGTCATAGACATGCAGACCAGCCTCGCGACAGCAACGTGCAAGTTCCGCCGGGCGAATAAAACGTGCGTAATCGTGGGTGCCTTTGGGCAGCATTTTAGCAATATATTCGGCACCGACAATGGCTAACAGATAGGCTTTTGGATTGCGATTCAATGTGGAGAAAAACACATCGCCACCCGGTTTTGCCATTGTCGCACAGGCATTAATAATCGCCTGCGGGTCGGGTACATGTTCCAGCATTTCCATACAGGTCACGACATCAAATTCATCCGGATGTTTTTCCGCCATGGCTTCAGCGGTCGTCAGTTCGTATTTGATTTTCAGGCCAGCTTCCAGCGCATGCAGTTTGGCGACATTGAGTGGCATTTCGCCCATATCTATGCCAACAGTTTCTGCACCGCTTTTGACCAGGGCTTCAGTGAGAATACCGCCGCCACAACCTACATCTACTGCCTTGGCATTTTTCAACTGAGCTCTTTCATTAATAAATGCGAGCCGCAACGGATTAATTTCATGCAGCGGTTTGGACTGACCTTCCGGATCCCACCAGCTAGATGCCAGTGCATCGAATTTAGCGACTTCAGCTGGATCGACGTTATCTTTTGTCATGAGACAGACCTTATTTTTGTTGCCCATTGTTGGGCCTGAGCAGAGACATGTTGTGCATTTAATGTGGTGAGCTGGCGTTGTTTTAATAATTGTTTTCCAGCTACCCAGACATCAGAAACTTTATCGCGCCCAGTGGCATAAACCAATTGTGATGGTAGATCATAAAAAGGTTGTGTTTCTATGTCTCTGAGATCGATAGCGATAATATCAGCGGCTTTACCTATTTCAAGTGAACCGGTGACGGAATCAATGCCCAATGATTTAGCAGCATTAATGGTGGCCATGTTCAATGCCTGATATGCAGGCACCACGCTGGGGTCACCTGCCACACCTTTTGCTAACATCGCGGCCTGACGCATTTCGGCAAACATATCCAGATCGTTATTCGATGCAGCACCATCAGTACCGATGCTGACATTAACACCACGTTTGATGAGTTCGGCGATTGGAGAAAATCCACTGGCAAGTTTCAAGTTAGACTCTGGACAATGCACGATGTGAACGCCCGCTTCGGCGCACCAGTCCATTTCTTCTTCCGTTAATTGCGTCATATGTACGGCAATCAAACGTGGGGAAAGCAGGCCTAAATCCTTAAACCTTGCCAATGGACGTTTTCCATACTGGGCCACACTGTCTGATACCTCAGCAGCGGTCTCATGAATATGCATCTGTATTGGCAAATCCAGTTCTTCGGCATTAATGATAATGGCTTGCAGGGTTTGGTCTGAAACCGTGTACGGGGCATGCGGTGCATAGTTGGTGGTTATTCGTGGATGGTGCCGATACTTATCATGTAGGGCCTGGCCTTTATGTAAGTACTCATTTACATCTTTTGCCCAGTTTGTGGGAAATTCAATTACAACCATTCCGAGGCTGGCACGGATACCGCTGCTATCAACCATCCGGGCAGTTGCTTCTGGAAAGAAGTACATATCACTGAAACAGGTGGTACCACCACGAATCATTTCGGCGATAGCCAAAGCAGAACCGGCTTCTACAAAAGCATCACCAACAAACTGCTGTTCAGCAGGCCAGATATGGTTATTAAGCCAGGTCATCAGAGGCAGGTCATCAGCTAAACCGCGGAATAATGTCATAGCGGTATGGCCATGATTATTAATTAATCCAGGCATCACGCAATGTTCATTCATATCCTGTGTCTGAGTAGCTTGATAAAGCTGTTCCGCCTGAGTTTGCGGTAATAGCGCTACAATATTGCCCTCATTAATGACAATAGAATGATTTTCGAGAATAAGTTGTTCTGCCGTCATCGGCAGACACCAGCGGGCATTAATGATCAGATCGACGTTTTTCATAGCGTCCGATTATAACCGCCATCAGCAGGAGAACACAGTGCAAAGCATCAGTGAAATGATTCAGCCCATCAAATGGCATGACCAACAGCTGTATTTGCTGGATCAGCGTTTACTTCCAACACAGCAACTCTGGCTTAATTATGATCATGCAAGTGAGGTCAGCGATGCTATTCGTGACATGGTCGTGAGGGGCGCTCCGGCAATTGGCATAACAGCAGCATATGCCGTGGTTTTAGCCGCCCGGGAGGCTTGGAACAAGGCGGGTGTGAACTGGAAGCAGGCAATGTATGAGCATCTCGCCACACTGGCAGCATCGCGTCCTACAGCGGTGAATCTGTCTTGGGCAATCGAACAAATGACAGCGATTTATGTCAACCTGCCCGAAACCTATTCTCCAGAAAAGGCTTTATTGGAAGCGGCTATACAAATTCATCAGCAGGATATTGCGGCCAACAGGACCATGGGAAAACTGGGAGCCGATTTGATTGCTCCAGACAGTATGGTAATGACCCATTGCAATGCTGGTGCACTGGCCACCGGCGGGGTTGGCACAGCATTAGGTGTAATAAGTCAGGGGTATTCTGATGGCAAAATAAAACATGTCTATGTCGATGAAACGCGTCCCTGGTTGCAAGGTGCGCGCTTAACGGCCTGGGAGTTAATGCAAGACAAAATCCCCTGTACTTTACAGGCCGATGTTGCGGCAGCGGCTTTAATGGCTTCGGGTAAAATTGACTGGATCATTGTGGGTGCCGATCGTATTGCTGCCAATGGGGATGTGGCCAATAAAATCGGTACGTACTCATTAGCCGTTTTAGCTAAATATCACCAAGTGAAAGTTATGGTGGTAGCACCGTTATCCACGATTGACTGGCAGACGGAATCAGGTGAATTTATTCCGATTGAACAACGACCAGCAACAGAAATAACACATATCAGTAGCCAACAAATTGCGCCAGATGGGGTTCAGGTCTCCAATCCAGCCTTTGATGTTACTCCGGCAGAGCTGATAAACGCTATTGTTACTGAAGCAGGCGTTGTTTTGTCGCCATCAGTGACTACAATGAAAAAACTTCGCAAGCACAACTAAGGAGCAGAATATGTCACAAACCGCACTGGTCACAGGCAGCAACAGAGGCATCGGGCTCGAATTATGCCGGCAATTAAAAGAACGGGGCTTTGATGTGATTGCGACCTGTCGACATCGCTCTCCGGCTCTAGCTGAACTGGGTGTCGAGATTATTGAAGATGTTGAAGTCAGCGATCCTATAAGTCTTAAAGCACTCTCGGAAAAACTCGGCGACCGTAAGATCGACTGGTTGATTAATAATGCCGGCATTGCGGCAGGTCTTGGGCTTAATGATATTGACTCCAATGCCATTGATAGTTTTAAGAGCATGTTTGAAGTAAATAGTCTTGGTCCTTTATTAACCACCCAGGCGTTAGTGGGGCATATGTCTCAGGGAAGCAAGGTAGGCATAATTACCAGCCGTATGGGTTCTATCGCAGATAATGATTCCGGTGGCAGTTATGCGTATCGCATGTCTAAAGCTGCTGTAAATGCTGCAGGTAAGTCACTTTCAATAGATTTGAAACCCAAAGGAATTGCTGTGGCTATTTTGCATCCTGGCTGGGTCAGAACGGACATGACAGGTCATGGTGGCTTGATTGATGCCGATGAATCGGCAAAAGGTCTGCTGGATCGCATGGCAGAGTTGAATATTGATAATAGTGGTACTTTCTGGCATATGAACGGTGAAGTGCTGCCTTGGTAAACTACCCATCGCTTTCCGAACAGTTTCAACAATGCTTGCCTGCGTTGCAAAAGCCGGCAAGCAGAATACCCGCACAATTTAACGATAGTAGCCATCAACTATGGTTTTGTGAAACGGTCGATGGGCCTATGGTGTTGAAGCTCTGCGATCATGCCAATATTGATGAATCGGCTTTCTGGCGAGGAATGAATAGTCTTTTTGCCATCAATTTTCCGGCATCACTTGGAAATATTGCAGAAGTTTACCAACGTATTTCCAGTATTAGTCCTTTGGCTGTTCCGTCATTAATTAATTCAATGGAAGCGCAATTTTTGTTGGCTCGGTGGTTACCAGGAAATGATGTGGAGCCATCAGCTGTAACACCTTTAACGATTAAATCATTGGCTAACCATATCGGTTTAATGCATCAGCAGCAGCATCCAAGATGGGGGAGTCTGCAACAGCCAGAATACACAGCAGAAGATTGGCCGCTGCGTCTGAAAATGACCTTGCAGCAAAAAGCTGACTCGATTGATGAAACTGTTTTAAAACCAGCCTTGAAGCAGGCCGAACAACTCTGTGAAAACACGTTTGTGCCCATCATGCCCGATTTGCGTTGGGATCAGTTTCTGATGCAGCAAGGCAAGCTCTCTGCCCTGGTTGATCTGGATGCCATAGTTTACGGACCCAGAACATTAGAATTCGTATTGCTTGAATATTTATTGGATCAAACTCAGGCAGAATGTTTTGCTATTGAATACCAGAACTATCAGTCTATCCCAGACCTGACAAAGGTTCGGCTGCCTTATCGACTATTACTATTTTTGATGAATGTTTTAGGTGAGACAGATTTGAATTCCTGGCTCAACCATCCCGAACGGTTTAGTTAGGCAGTTCGAGTCTTGTGTTGGGCTGCTAATAACTTACGCCATTTGAAATACCCAGCCATAGCGAGAAACAAATAAATACTGAACATCACGATAGTAGCGTAAAACCCCGTCAGTGCATAAAGCACAATCGCTGAGCTGTTAATAACTTGCCAATATAACCAGTTTTCCAATACTTTGCGTGCCATCAATAAAGTATTCATCACCGAAAATACCATCACAAATGCATCCAGATAGGGATATTGCGTAGCATGAGCCGATAAGTAATAGCCAAACACCAAACTGAGAAAGCCACCAGTGGCAATAAAGATCAGATGATATTGCCATGGCCAGCTGTGAATATTCAGTTCTGCGGTCTGATTTTCATGACGATGCCAGAGAATAAAGCCATAGACCGCCATACCGATGTAATACAGATTGAGCAGAGCCTGCATCGGCAACTGATTTTCCCAAAACAGGATGGTGTAAATAATCGTGCTGATAAACGCTAATGGCCAGCACCATTGTGATTCTCGGGCAGCAAACAGGATATAGCCGATGCCAAGAAGAGCAGCAAATACTTCCCAGCCACTCATTGACGCCAGTCCAGCTAGCGTAATATCCCACCAACCTGATTCAGACATCAGTCTTTGACTTGATGACGATCATTACCGATCAGTTTCAATACAAAAACGCTATGTGGTATTTGGGCAAACACGGCTTCAATTTCACTATCCATAGCATCCATCACATCCCGGTATTCACCAAAAATCTGCGTACTTAATGTATTACGATGCACAATCAATTTCGGGTTGTTTTCCAACTTAGCAATAAATGCCAGAATTGGTTCAACAAATTGTTCAGTCAGCGGATAAAGGCTGATATCTACAGAAATTCGCATAATGATGTCCTCGAAAGGGGGGCACTTCCGTGCCCCATTAAATTAATAGTCGTAAGATACAGTCATACCAAAAGTACGTGGATCGGCATACTGGGTGTAAGCCCGATCTTCATAGCCTGCTGATGGATCGATACCAAAGAAGAAGCCGCGAGTGTAATAGTCTTTATCAAACAGATTGCGACCCCACAAGGTAAATGTCCAATTTTGCTGCTGGTACTGCAAACTTGCATTGGTAATGGCGTAGGAGCTTGATTTTGCATTATGGCTGTTGGAATAATAGAACTCGTCCTTACCTTCAATATTAGCGCGCAAGGTCCATTGAGGGTTCAGATAAACCTCACTACCAATACTGAAAGTATAAGCTGGCGCATGGGCCTGTCTTCGGCCTTGAATTTTTATTTCCGATTCATCAAGCTCCGGGTTGTCGTATTCATCAAATGTTGCATGCAACAAACCTAATGTCGCAAAAGTTCTGAAGCGTTCATTGACCAGCCAGTCAACGCTAGCTTCAATACCCATATTCCGACCTTTAGCTGCATTATCCTGATAATCAATAAATCGAGTGCCACCACTATCACGGGGAACACCTACTGAGGTTTTAACTTGGGCGTCTTTTCGCAAACCATAAAATGCTGTGATATCAGTCACCAGGTTGCCATCCAGCCATATTGACTTCATGCCGGCTTCCAGATTCCATAAATATTCATTATTGAATTTGCGTAAGTCGGGCGCCAGATCTGCTTCCGTATTAACCCCCCCAGCTTTGTAGCCTCGGGATAATGATGTGTATAAAAGGTGCTGTGGGCGGAACTGATAATTCAGACCGACTTTGCCACCAAATAATACGTCACTGTCATCCAGCTCCAATCCTTGTGAATCCTCATAATCCGCGTCCCAATGTTCAACGCGTAAACCGGTAATTAATGTCAGTTTATCGGTTAATGCAGTATCCAGCTGTCCATAAATAGCACTATTGAAGGTTTCATAGACATTATTCAGAGGAAACACTGCAGGGGTATCATTATCAAAGTATTTGCGTTTGAGATCTTGACGTTGATCGGCGAGATAAATGCCCACAGACCAATCAGTTGTATCTGCAAAAATACGACCGTCTTCATTTGACAGAGCTCGTAGTTCTAAAGAGTAGTTTTCTCGTTCACGCTTGTACTGATCAAAACCACTATAGGGGAATAAACTTGGATCAAACTGCCCTTTGAATGACCAGTCATCATCGTAGCTATACTCCAAGTCAGATTTGGAATAGGTCAGAGTGGATTGTAATTGTACGATGCTGTTGGCACGCCAATCGGTTTTCAAAGCAAAAGCATTGGTGTGTTGTTTGTCTTTACCAGGCTGATCTGAAAGGCTGTTACGGCTGTTATTCAAGGTGAAAGCGTCGTAACCATTGTCGATATTCAAATGCAGCAAATTAAGGTCAATGGTCAGATCATTATTTACCAACCATTTCAAATGTCCACGGGCAGTCAGTTCATCCTGATTTTGCGTATCGTCTCTACCGAGGAAATCATTATCTATATAGCCATCTGAACGATGAGTATGTAAAGCAATACGGCCCAGTAAGGTGTCTTTAATCAACGGGCCACCCACAGCAACACCGACACTACGGGTATCATAATTGCCAATAGTGGACTGAAAATTCATATCCAGTTCATTAGTGGCCGGTTTGCTTTGCATATTGATAACGCCAGCTAAGGCATTGGCACCATACAATGTACCCTGTGGGCCGCGTAATACTTCTACTTTTTCGATATCAAACAATGTAGCTGCGCCGCCACTGCGGCTAAAATCAATACCATCAATATAAAGGCCGACCGATGGATTAAGAGGTGCCAGAAACTCACTGCGTTCACCTATACCACGGATCTGAAAAAACTGGCCACGAGACGCACCACTGGAAAGATTCACATTGGGAGCCAGATTCAGCACATCTTCAATATGTTGAGCACCACGGGATTCAATGATTTCTTCATCAAACGTGGTCAGACTGACAGGGATGTCCTGTGCTTCAGCCGGACGGAAGTCGGCACTGACCAGCATGGATGGTAAATCAGTGCTATCGGTCTCGGTTTGTGCAACTGCGCCGGGAGCAAAGAGCGCGCTGGTGACTGCGATGGAAAGCAGGGAGGGTTTCATAACTATCCTTTTTAATTTCATAAAAAGGACAGGGGATCACGCCATTTGCATTGATCTAGCAAGAAGGGGTTGCCGCCTGTCCCTACGCCAGTATTATCTGGATCAGGTTCATCGGGTCTCCACCAACTGGTGAATCTCAGGCCTTTCGACCACCCCGAGGCTTGTATTAGCAAGTAGGTGAAATATACAGAAAAAAGTGCCGTTTTCCCACCTTTGTTCGTTGCACAGATACAAAAAAGCGTCCGAAGACGCCTTAATGTTTAGGTTGTTGATAACTTATTTTTCACTTTTAGCTTTTAATGTGTCCAGACCTGAACGGAAAATGCCTTTAATGGCGTTAGTGGCCGTTTCATCGTTCAATTCTTTGGGCTCATGGTGATTACCCGTGTAGCCACGGAAAAACTTAGCCAACCAGATGACTTTGGTTTGATCGCCTTCTGCTTCAACAGTTAACCAAGCCTTATATTTACTGACGGGCACTGCAGGGATATCATGCATTTCGCCTTCAATTTCAACCTGTCCAACAGAACTCATTTCATCAATCTGATACATAAAACTCATTGATTCTTCGTCAAACTTTTTCAACGTTTCAGTGATGGTTGAATCATTTTTAAGGGTTAAAACGCGCGTCGCGCCAGGTTCATTCCCACCTTCTGCTTTAGTAGAAATGATGGCCGGGTGCCATTTATGCAGGCTGTCGAAATCTTTAACCATGTTCCACACAGTTTCAGCATCAGCATTAATCAACACTGTTTCTTCGACTTGCAGACGTGAAGCGCCATGAGCAAATACCAGCGCAGGTAACAGGAATAAGCCTGTAACCAGGATTTTTAATACAGCTTTCATTATATTTCCTTCTTATATTTCATTTGTAATGCCAAAATTTAGCCCGATTAAACTACCATTACCTTCCGAAATGCTAAAGGGAAAAATTCACAATGCGATCGCGTTCTGAATAGTTGAGCGTTGAAGATGGGGAGCAAAAAACTCAATAAAAGCATAACTGTAACCGCGAAGATAACTGCCTTTACGAATTCCCATATGGGTCGTACTTGGTTTAAATAAACCACTGGCATCCAATGCTTGTAAAGGAGCATCTTTTGCTGGATCAAATGCCATGCTGGCTATAATGCCAATACCAAGCCCCAATTCTACGTAGGTTTTAATTACATCCGCATCAGTGGCGGTAAAAATAACGTTAGGCTTAAGACCACGTTCAATAAAAGACTGATCCTGTTGCGCGCGACCGGTAAAGCCCATTACGTATGTCAGTATTGGATATTGTGAAATAGCCTCAAGAGTGAGTTTTTTTTCATTCAAAAGCGGATGCCCCGGTGGCGTTATCACGGTACGATTCCATTCGTAGCAGGGCAAAATCGCCAGATTATCAAATTTTGATAAGCCCTCGGTTGCTATCGCTAAGTCCACTTTACCGGTTGCCGCCATTTCAGCGACTTCAGGTGGGGTACCTTGCACCATATTTAGGTGCACATCGGGATATTGTTCTGAAAAGGCCTTGATAGCTTTTGGCAGAGCATAACGTGCCTGAGTGTGTGTTGTACCGATTGAAAGTGTGCCTTTTTTCTCATGACGACTGTCAGCCGCCTGTTCACGTAAATTATCTACTTCCTGTAACACCCGTTCAGCCATGGCAATAACGGATTCTCCCAGAGGTGTGATAGCCGATAAACGTTTTCCATGTCGTTCAAATATTAGCAGCCCTAGCTCATCTTCCAGTAACTGAATTTGGTTACTTACACCTGGCTGTGAAGCATGCAGTGCCTGAGCCGCTGCAGATATACTGAGGCCACGACGAGCCACTTCGCGAACATATTTTAATTGTTGCAACTTCATCCGCTATATCCGTAATTATTATTAGTAATGGTTAATATATAAGTTTCTAGTGATAAAAAACCAGTTTGATGGTGTATTACGTTTTACATTTCAATGATCGGAACTCCTTGCTGAGGAAGCTGGAAAGGCACAGTAGTTTGATACTGTTCGCTTTCAATCATAGATTCACCTTCCCGGGTTAAAATATTTTGCATCTCAGACTGTGCCAGGTATTCGCATTTATCTTGAAAACAAACTTTAATGGCCAAAGTGAGTGGCTCAGCGTTTTCAATAACGTCATTATCAGTGGTTTCCGGAGCTTGAATTGAAGCTGGTGGAAAAATAATCTGGGCAGGCTCAAACACCCGGTTTGAATCGGCAGGATTAATAAAAAAAGCCGTTATCAAAGCAGAACATGCTGCTGTTATAACTAACAAAATTCGATAAGTTGTCATCTTCAGCCTCTCATCCCAGAGTGGAGTTGGAGTTAGAGCTTCGTCTATACACCGTGAAAGAAATGTGAACAATTAGTAGTCTCAATCAATTGAGGTTAAGGCTATGTTAAAGATTGACTCTCAGTTCAAATGGCATGGATTTCTTTATATTCACTTAAATTATATAGATAGAAAATAATATTCATTGATTGAATATTGCCAACTGGTAAACTTGCTGCCAACAAAGCAGGGTAAAGGTCAATTTATTAATGGAATGGGGTTATTTGCTGGCAGGCCTGGGTGTAGGCATTATGGTCGGGATGACAGGCGTTGGTGGCGGATCGTTGATGACCCCCATTCTGATTTTTGGGTTTGGTATTCAACCTGCAATCGCTGTAGGGACAGACTTATTGTTTGCGGCGGTAACCAAAGCAGGTGGTATCTGGGCTTATTGGCGGCATGGCGTGGTGCATTGGCGCGTAGTCTGGCGGCTTGCTGCGGGGAGTCTACCAGCCACCTTGCTGACATTATGGTTTCTGAGTACAACTGGTGTTCATGAAGGTAAGCACAATGATCTGATAACGGTTGCTCTGGGTATTGCTTTGATTTTAACGTCCAGTGCGTTACTGCTGAAAAACTGGCTGGCCGGGATCATGAAAGCACGTAAGGGCCATCCCTTAGTGAATTATCTTTATCGTTTACGACAGGATGAAACCTTGAAGGCACCGGCAACCGTTATTATCGGCGCTTTGTTAGGGGTGATGGTGACATTATCTTCGGTAGGAGCCGGCGCATTGGGGGCGGTGGTTTTATTGTTTCTCTATCCACGGATGCGTGGTGTTGAAATTGTGGCAACCGATATCGCACATGCGGTTCCTTTAACGGCAGTTGCCGGATTAGGACATTCTGCAGTGGGCACGGTGGATTGGTCGTTATTATCTTATTTGCTGATGGGATCGTTACCAGGCATTTATATCGGCTCACATCTGGGGGTAAGAATCTCAGACAGGATTTTACGACCGTTATTGGCGATCATATTGTTAATGGTTGGAATCAAATGTTTGATTTAACAAACTCAACGAATGAAAAAGTAATTCAAAATGACAGAAATTAATGAAAAGCTTCAACTGAAAATTGATGCTGTAAAGCAGTTGCTGGAACAGATCGCAGCTGATTATAACCCTGCAGTCTTAGCGACCAGTTATGGTGCTGAAGATATGGTGTTAATGGATTTGATTGCTAAATTTGCACCGCAAATCGGCATCTTCACTTTGGATACAGGTCGACTGCCCAAAGAAACCTATGATTTAATGCAGCAGGCTAAATCGCACTATCAGCTTGAGGTTGAGGTTTATTACCCCGATACCCTGAGTATTGAACAGTTTGTGACACATAATGGACCAAACGCATTTTATGACAGCGTCGACCTGAGAAAACAATGCTGTGGAATACGCAAGGTAGCACCGTTAAATCGTGCTTTGGCTGGTAAAAAGGCCTGGCTGACGGGAATGCGCCGCTCACAGTCGGTTACTCGTAATGAGTTGCCGGTATCTGAATGGGATGCAGACCATGAGTTGCAGAAATTCAGTCCACTGACGGACTGGTCAAATGGCGAAGTATGGAAATATATCCGCGCTTTTGATGTTCCATTTAATGAATTACATGATCAGGGATATGCCAGTATTGGCTGTGCACCATGTACCAGAGCGATTACTCCAGGCGAAGATATCCGGGCTGGTCGCTGGTGGTGGGAAAATCCTGAAACAAAAGAATGTGGCTTACACGTAAAGGCTAAGTAACTGAGAAAAATTATGACTGAAAAACAACTGACACACTTAAAACAACTCGAAGCCGAAAGTATTCATATTATGCGTGAAGTGGCCGCTGAGTTTGAAAATCCGGTCATGCTATATTCAATTGGCAAGGATTCAGCTGTCATGCTGCATCTGGCCATGAAAGCATTTTATCCAGGCAAGCCGCCATTCCCATTGATGCACATTGATACCACCTGGAAATTTCAGGAAATGGTCAGATTCCGTGATCAGCGAGCAAAAGATCTGGGATTGGATCTTATCGTTCATACTAATCAGGAAGGTAAAGAAGCGGGAATCAACCCCTTCGACCATCCCCGCTATACAGACATCATGAAAACGGATGCTTTGAAACAGGCGCTGAGTAAACATGGCTTTGATGCGGCTTTTGGTGGTGCACGCCGTGATGAAGAAAAGTCTCGTGCCAAAGAGCGGGTCTATTCCTTTCGCGATAAAAACCATCGCTGGGATCCCAAAGCCCAACGTCCTGAGTTATGGAACATTTACAACAGCAGAGTTAATAAAGGTGAAAGCATTCGTGTTTTCCCGCTGTCGAACTGGACAGAGCTGGATATCTGGCAATACATCTACCTGGAACAGATTCCTATCGTACCGTTGTATTACGCTGCCGAGCGTCCGGTGGTCAATTACAATGGTCTGACCATTATGGTCGATGATGACCGTATGCGTATACCGGAAGGTGAAAAAATCCGGATGGAAAAAGTCCGTTTCCGCACACTGGGCTGTTATCCACTGACCGGGGCGGTGAAGTCCGATGCCGATACCTTGCCTGAAATCATCCAGGAAATGCTGCTGACAACGACTTCTGAACGTCAGGGGCGTGCCATCGATCATGATGAAGCTGGCTCGATGGAGAAAAAGAAACAGGAAGGTTATTTCTGATTTTGTTGATGAAAGGATTATTAAATTGCTTTCTAACCAAGAAATAGAATTGAATACGATGCTCAAATTGATTGGCATCTTGACCCGTAAAGATAATTAAACCAGGCACTCAACATGACATATGAAACTGATGCGCTGATTGCGACCGATATCGAAGCCTATCTTAAACAACACGAAAACAAGGAACTGCTGCGTTTTCTGACCTGCGGTAATGTGGATGACGGTAAAAGTACGCTGATTGGGCGACTTTTACACGATTCCAAAATGATTTATGAAGATCAGCTGGAAGCAGTAACACGCGACAGTGTGAAATCCGGAACAACAGGAAATCAGGTTGATCTGGCTTTACTGGTTGATGGTTTGCAGGCGGAACGTGAGCAGGGCATTACCATTGACGTAGCGTATCGTTATTTCTCTACGACCAAACGTAAATTTATTATTGCCGATACACCAGGGCATGAACAATATACCCGTAACATGGCCACCGGCGCGTCAACCTGTCAGTTAGCGGTTATTCTGATTGATGCCCGTTATGGTATGCAGACACAAACCCGCCGACACAGCTTTATTGCATCCTTGTTGGGTATCAAGCACATCATCGTTGCCATTAATAAAATGGATTTGATGGATTTCAGCGAACAGGTTTTTAACGATATTCGCAAAGCGTATAGCGAATTTGCCCGTGAACTGGAAATTGAAGATATTCACTTTGTACCGATGTCTGCCTTGAACGGCGATAATGTGGTGAACAGAAGTGAAAACATGCCCTGGTATCAGGGCAGCACCATGATGGAGTTGCTGGAAAACATCGAGATTGGGAAAGATGCCAATACCGAAGACGCGCGTTTCCCGGTGCAATATGTCAATCGACCGA
>Ga0209344_10002353_pt1 | contig 21310 bp, 25 predicted proteins | sample Cruoilmetagenom6_FD_187293 | JGI IMG/M metagenome (GOLD analysis project Ga0209344, IMG submission 187293) | Oil polluted marine microbial communities from Coal Oil Point, Santa Barbara, California, USA - Santa Barbara Oil Seep Sample 6 (SPAdes)... | ecosystem: Environmental > Aquatic > Marine... | reverse complement strand
GCCGGACGGCCGCGCCGCATTGTCGAGCAGCGACTTGTTCCAGTTGGCCGCACTATTGTGGGTATCAAGGCTCACCTGCGCCGCCTCCAGCGGGGCCAGGCCATAATGGTCGTCGAGCGGATGAAACAGGGTCAAATGCAGCACCCGCGCCACCGGGTCCGCGCTCTGGCTCAGCCGCATTGTCTTGCCCCCGGCGGTATAATCATAGGCCTCGGGCCAGCCATCCTTGCCGGCCACCACCTTCATCCGGTCGGGCCGCAAGCCATAAAGCGCCCGCACCTCCCCCTCGACAATCGCCGCCTCCAGATAGGCGTTCCCCGCCGTCTGCAAATAGGCATAAAGGCTTTCCAAAAGCTCAGGGCCGGACTGGTGCGGATTGGGCCGATTGATCAGGTCAAGCACCGGATGCACGCTCATCTCGCGCCCGTCCTCCCGCACCGTCAGCGGCACCCTGTTGGCCGCCTCGGCAATCATGCGCACACAGCGATAGACCACGGGGTTTTTGGCAAAACCCTCATTGGCGAGCGCCACAAACCCGCGCCGGCTCCATTGGGCCGCGCCCAGATCGGTCAGGGCAAAATAGGTCTGCGATTTCTGTTCCGCAGGCGCATTTGAGCGCCCGCCGGTCAGGCGGTCGAGGAAAGAGGGCATGTTGGGGGTCCTTGGGGCCATACGCTTGGCCATTGGAAGTGCCGTTCCGACGCTGCTCAAAAGCTTCGCGTTTAAACTTCTAGCAAACCTCATAAAAAACCCCGCGATAGCGGGGTTCCTGTAGCTTATATTAGCCGGTCGGCCTCAATTTTTTCAGTTCTCGATCGAGTGTGCGGACGAAAGCGCGTGAAGCTTTCTTTGTCATTTCCTTCATCGCTCGCTCAGATATGCGTTTTTGCTCATTCAACGAAAGTCCTGCCGGTGAACGATAGACAGCAGGAGCTTCCGTAGCCGTCACCTTTTCACTCATCATCCGTTCCTCCATCATTAGCTTGCTCGTACTCAGAAAAGTACGCGTTGACAAACCTTATGTTCCTGTCCGGGTTAAAATAGTGCTTTCTTTTGATCCATACCAAACCATCTCCTTTTGAAATAACGACCACATCAATGGCTCCGCCGACAGTCTCGATTTCCCTCGAAACTTTGCGCTGTAATGACGTAAGACTTACCAGAGATTCGGCTAAATTCGCTAACTCGTCTTTTGGCAAGCTCATCGTCATGTCGATAATGGGCCCCGAAAAACTATCCCTCTGATATTGCCCGATGCTGTCCACCAAGGACTTGACCTGAGAATTAGTGGCCTCTTCAATCGCCGGCACGGCAGCCTCAAACTGAGCATCATCATCTATGAAGGCTCTAGCTGTATTCAAAGCCGTTTGTAGAGTGATGTCATGTATTGCCTGCTGCAAAACACTTGAGAAACTGGGATCAATACCTTCCATAAACCGATAGACCATATCCGTTTGTGCAAAGGGTATAATCGCTCCGCGATTGTTTCGTGTGCCATCAAAATCGCCGAGATTTTTATATTTTAGCTTTCCCTCAATAATGCCATCAATTTCAAATGTAACTAGTGAAGGTAGTAGCTCCTTCTCACCAAACCCAGCAACCACCAATCCGGTATGGGATCTGGATGAGTGGCACTTACGGATAACATTTTCGACAAGCAACCTGAGTAATTTTGGATCAGCCGGCATTTGCTTCGCTAATCCCTTGGTCGAAATCTCATCGACAACTTTGTCATATTTTTTTATTAATACCTTCCATTCGGTATCTGTAAAAAAATCGTCTTCTTCTGATACTGCCGCTAAGGTCTCTTGCAACCGACTTTCAAGCTCTTCGGGTGTCAGTGCGCCTGCAGTACGCTCAATTTGCTGAACTTCTTCGAAGAGTTGCTGAATTGCATCCAGACCGATGTGACGAATTACGCTCGCTGTATCATCGTCATCAAAAGGGAAAAAGGCGCACAAGAAGCTTTTCAGATCATCCGCCCAATCGAAAACCGTATCAAAGCATTTGCGAGGCGATCTGCGGCGATATTCCTTGAGAATAGTCTCCCATGGAAACCCCATAAACTCAGCACCGCCGTATATCATTGCACCGACGGGGTGAGTTTTTGAAAGCGAGAATATCTTATCGACTGTGTCGTAGGTTTTTTGCTTACCACCAATCGAAAGGGTAACTTTGCTGTCTGCCGCCAACGCGATAGCCGTTTTATTTATTATCGCTATTTCCGCTGTCATACTCTCCTCCGCAATATAACCTTTAGAAATACAAATTTGATCAAATGTCCTACGCTTACTCGTTCAATAATATCCAAATATAGTTCCTAAAAGACGATTCTCACAATCCCCTCACCCGCGGCACCGCCCGCCCCAACATCAGCTCCGTCAACGCCCACACCAGCGCGTCCACCCGGTCCGGCGAATGCCCGCCGCTCAGCCCGTCCGGGCCAAAGGCGCACATTTCGTCTTCGAGTTCAGCCAATCCCGAAGCGTGACGCACCAGCCCACGGGCATAAAGCGCCGCCACCGGTTCGGCGCGCACCCATTTGCCGCGCGTCGCATGCACGCTACGCACCGGTAAATGCGGGGCCACCTGGCGCAGCATTTCCACCACCAGCTCGCCGCCCTGATTAACCTCGGCCACCACGGCATCGGCCTCGAATTCCTCGAATGCCGCCACTACCCGTCGGGCCCAGGCCAGCGGCCGCGCCGGTTTCAGCGACCGGTCGGCCAGCACCACGCCCGCCTCACCGGCCAGCCCCGCAACGATAATGCCGCAGGCATCCGATTTGGCATGGCCAGTCACCGGCGGGTCAACGCCGACAATAATCCGGGACATTTCCGGGACAATTCCCAGCCGCCCCGCCTCCAGCGCCGCCCTTTGCCATAAGGCATCGGGCAGGTCCTCGATCAGTTCGCCATCCAGCTCTTGCCGGCCCAAAACGGTGCCGCGATAGCGCCCCACCACCGCCTCCAGAAAACCCGGTGCCAGATTGGCGGCATTCTCGGCGGTGCGCATGCGCGTGACATGGGTGCGCGGATCGGCCAATAGTCTTTTCAGCAATCTTGTCGGCCGGGGCGTTGTCGTCACCAATTGGCGCGGCTTGTCTCCCAGCCGCAGGGCGAATTGCAGCATGTCCCAGGCCGCCTCGGCATTGGGCCATTTGCCCAGTTCGTCGCACCATGCGGCGGCAAATTGTGGCCCGCGAAACCGTTCCGGCTCCGAGCCGGACATCAGCTCGCCAATCGCCCCATTGGGCCAGACCAGCCGGTTGGCCGACCGCTCGAATTTCGGCCGTGTCGCCGCCGGGCCAACGCGCAACAACCCGCTTTCCCCCTCCACCATAATGGCGCGGGCCTGGGCCAGGGTTTCCCCCACCAGCGCAACGGGCGAGACGGGGCGCTCGCCGCCGACCAGCGCCCGCACCCATTCACTGCCGGCCCGGGTTTTCCCCGCGCCGCGCCCGCCCATCAGCAACCATGTGGTCCAGTCGCCTGTGGGCGGCAGTTGTTCGGGCCGGGCCCAGTTGACCCAGTAACCGGCAACCTCTTCCACCCCATCGGCGTCGAGCTGCTTGAGCAATTCAAGGCTGGTTTTCGCGAAGCTGTTCAATGCGGTCCGCCAGTTTTTGCCGCAGCAAATCAATATCGCGGCGGCGTTTGTCATCGGGCTTGGGTGTTTCTTCCTTGTTGTCGAGGGCGACCAGTTTTTCCAGCGTGCGGGCCATGTGGCCCAATAGCGCCACCTCATTGTCATCACTGCCGGTCATGCGCGCTTCCAGATGCGCCACTTGCCGTTCCAGCATGGCCATCAACCGTTTGACCAATATGCGCCGCCCCATCAACTTTGCAGGGTGGCGCAGTGTCCAGTTTTCGCGTTCGGCATGGTCATAAAGGGTGGGTCCCGAGACCGCGTATTTTTCCGTGATCTCGGTGACCGTCAAAATATCCGCTTCATAGTCGGCCCTGATGGCCGCCCAATCGGCTTTGGGGCGTGCTGGCATGTTCAAATTCCGTAGGTCGCAAAGCGCGGCTGGCTGCAATGGCAAAAACCATCGCGGCAAAGGCCGTCACCACTTTTGGGGGGAGGGCAGCCCGGTGGGGACCGCCATCAGCCGCAACTCTGCGACCATGGCATAAATATAGCCCAGCCCCGTGACGGGTCGATAGATTCGCTGTTTTTGCCGGAAAACGGGCGGCTGGCGGTGGGACAAAAATCGGTTATCATGGCAAAATCAGGTGTGAGGGTCGGCATGATACGAATCCCGAGCGATATTCAGGTGCCCGTCACCACGCCGCGTTCCGGCGTGCTGGAAGCGCTTGGGCTTCGGGTGGGTCAGGTCTTTACCGGCGAGGTCGTCGGGCAGACGCTCAACGGCACCACGCAATTGCAGATCGGCGGCCAGCAGATCACCCTCACCCTGCCCGGCCAGCCGCAGCTCGGGCAATTATTGCAATTCCAGATCAAGAGCGCCGGGGCAAAACCCGAACTGGTGCTGCTCACCAATAATGCGAACACCCCGGCCCCGACGGCGCAAACCGCAACCCCACAAACCAACCCGGCCCCTGCATCCACCACAACGGCCACCCCCTTGCCCAACACCCAGGCCGCGCCCCTGCCGCCCGCCACCAATCCGCCATCACAACCAGCCACAGCCCCGCCGCTTGCCGCCGAACCCGCCCCGGCCCCTGTTTCCCCACAGTCAAGCAGCGCGGCACCACCACCATCGGGCACATCCACTGCACCGCTGCCGCCCACCAGCCTGCCCCTCCCAGCAGGTGTGCGGGCAGAGCTCAATCTGCAGCCGGGTCAGGTCGTCACGGCACAAGTCGCGCCGCCTTCCGCCAGCGGGCAGGCGCAAATCGCCATCGGCACGCAACAGGTCGCCGCCACCCTGCCCGGCAATCCAGCCCCCGGCACGACCGTGCAGTTTCAGGTGCAAATGCTGGGGGCCGAGCCGCGTCTGGTGCCGCTCACACCGGGTCACGCGGTCACCTCGCGTTATCCCGCCAGCACCAGTCCGGGCACACAGGTGCCAACACCGCCACCTGTCACAACTCCTGCACCCAGCGCCGTGCCGATCACTCCGGCCAGCATTGCCCAGGCGATCAGCCAGACCGCCGCCAGTGCCGCCGTCAAACAGGATTCGGTGGGTACGCTGCTCGCCAGCCTCACCGGTTTGCAAAAGCAGGGCGCAAGCCTGCCCAAACCGGTCGCCGAAGCCGCCGCGCGCCTGCTCGCCAGCCAGATCGATCTGACCAAGGGCCCGCCCCCCGCCGATGCCTTGCGCGCCGCCATTGCCGGGTCGGGGGTATTTCTTGAATCGCTGATGGCGGGCGGTCAGGCCAATCCGGTGCAGCAGGGCGATATCAAGGGCCTGTTGCTTTTGATGCGCAATGTGCTGGGCAATTGGCTCGGGGCCGAGGAAGCCCTGCCGCCCCCGCCCGACCGGCGCCCGCCGCCGCCTCTGCGTGGTTCAACCCCCAAGGCGCATGCCCAAAACCCCTCGTCCCTGCCGCAAGGTGCCGAGGGGCGCGAGGCAGGCAAGCATCTGCTCTCGCAAACAGATTCGGCGCTGGCACGCATCCGCCTGTTCCAGCTTTCCTCCCTGCCCGATGCGGCGGGGCGGCCCGCCCTGCCCGGCGCGGCGCAGGATTTGCATTTCGAATTGCCCTTCATCCTTGGCCAGCAAATGAGCATGGCGCAATTCCAGATCTCGCGCGATGCCGAGCAGGACAGCAATCCCGGCGAACGCGGCTGGCAGATGATCTTTTCGATCAATTTCGCCCCGGTCGGCCCGGTCGGGGCCAAGGTCACGTTCCGCGCCCGCAAGACCGGCGTCATGCTCTGGGCCGAAAACGAAGAGACCGCTGAAGTGCTCGAGGAAATGCTGCCCGAACTGGTCGCCGGGCTGGAGGCGCAGGGGCTGGAGCCGGGGGCCATTCGCGTCCGCCGCGCCCCGCCCGAAGCCTCACCGCCCCCACCCTCCGGCGGGTTTGTGGATAGCGTCTCATGAGCACCCCCGAAAACCCGCCCGCCAAACGCGATGTCGCCATCGCCCTGCAATATGACAAGGAAGCGGGCGAAGCCCCGCGCGTCACCGCCAAGGGCTATGGCGAGGTGGCGCGCAAGATCATCGCCGTGGCCGAGGAAAATGGCGTCATCATTGAGGCCAATGCCCATCTGGCGGAGGCTTTGGGCGGGGTCGAGCTGGATGACACGATCCCGGTTGAACTTTATCAGGCGGTGGCCGAGGTGATCGGTTTCGTGCTCCGGGCCAATGACAAGCTGAAATGAGCGAAAACCCGTTGGTGTTCAACGCCATGCCCTTGGTTTTGCCGTCTCCTGCCGCTACCATCACCGCCAGCCGGGCACAGCCCGTCAAGTGATGGGAGCGCACGTGCAAGAAGTTGCAGTTCTTACCGGTGATATCGTCAAATCCTCGGCCTTGCCGGCGGATGCGCTGACCCGTCTGTTCGATGCGCTGGAGGCAGGTGTGGCCAAAATCGCCACCTGGCCCGAGGCCCCGTCCCTTCTCACCTTTTCGCGCCATCGCGGCGATGGCTGGCAGCTGGTGCTCGGCAAGCCCGCTTGGGCCTTGCGCGTTTCGCTGTTCCTGCGCGCCGCCATCCGCGCTGCCGGTGCCGATTTCGAAACCCGCATCGGAGTCGGCCTCGGCCCGGTCGACAAAATCGACCCCAGCCATCCCGGTGCCGCCGCCGGTCCCGCGTTCGAGCGGTCCGGCCGTTGTCTCGATGGGTTACGCAAAAGCATCCTGTTCGGCATTGATAGTGGTGCCGATACCGATGCGGCCCGCCTGCTCAACAGCGTCTTCGTCATGGCCGATGCGCTATCGAGCGGCTGGACGCAACGGCAAGCCGAAGTTTTCAGCTTCGTTTTGCACCCGGACAGCCCCAGCCAGGCCGAGATCGGGGCCAGATTGTCTCCGGCGATCACACAACAATCCGTCACCAATCATTATCTGGCAGGGAATGGCCCCGCCCTGTTGGAGACGCTTGCAGCGGTGGAGGCCATTACCGACTGATATTCCAAATTATAAGCCAATCGGCTTATATTTCGAATTATCAGTCATATAGCTGATATTTCAAATTATCGACCAAACAGGCGATATTTCTGATTACAGGCCATAAAGGCTGTATTTAAGATAACAGGCTATATGGCCTGTATTTTCAATTACCGGCCAAATAGCCTGTATTTCAGGCCTGACTTGAGCCGGGATAGCAGAGGAACCAGCGCATGTTCGAAACGGCAATTGCTCTTTACGCGGCGCATCTGCTGGCCGATTTCGTGCTGCAAACCGATCGCATGGTCGCCCACAAGCGCCACCCGCTGGTTCTGGCGTTACATATCATCATCGTCATTGCCGCAACGGCCCTCGTCACCGGCACGCTCAATCCGGTCCCGCTGCTGCTGATCGGGGTTATGCATCTGCTCATTGATGGCTGGAAGCTGATCTGGGGCAAGGCGCTATCGGGATTCCTGCTCGATCAGGCGGCGCATTTCCTCTCGGTCATCGCTATTGCCGGACTGTTCCCGCTTCTATTCGCCAGCGGTTTCTGGAGCGCCCTTCCCGTCTGGCTCAGCGCCAGCGGCCTCACAACGCTGAACTATCTCTGGGGGCTGACGCTCATCTCGGGCCTCATTGTCACCCTGCGCATGGGTGGCTTTGCCATCGATTTGTTCATTGCCCGCTTCAACTACATCCCCACGCCCGAGGATCCAGGCCTCACAGAGGGCGGCTTTTATATCGGGCTTTTGGAACGGGCGATGATCTTCCTTCTGGTCATCGTCAATCAGGTCGCCGGTATCGGCTTTCTGGTCGCGGCCAAATCGATTCTGCGCTTCGGCGTCAGTCAGGATCGCAAGACCGGCGAATATGTCATCATCGGCACCCTGGCCAGCTTCACCTGGGCGCTGGTCACAGCCTTTCTCACCCAGGCCGTGCTGGCCCGGCTCGGCGGTTAATCCTCAGGCTCCCATTCCGGCCAGCTCACCGCATGGCTTTCCCATTCGCCGGGTTTAACGTCTTCCTCATTCACCGTGCGCCCGCGCACCGAAACACCCACCGCCACCACGGTTTCAGGGTCACCCGAAATCAGCGGGTGCCACCAGGCCAGTCCCTTGCCCTCGGCCAGCCGCCGATAGGCGCAGGTGGTCGGGATCCACTTGATCGTGGTCACATTTTCCGGCGTCAGCTTGATGCAGTCGGGCACCTTCTTTTTGCGATTGGGATAATCGGTACATTGGCAGGTCTCGCCATCGAGCAGGCGGCAATGCACGTCCGAGGTGATAATCTCGCCGCTATCCTCATCCTCAAGCTTGATCAGGCAGCAGCGTCCGCACCCGTCACAGAGCGATTCCCATTCCACCGCACTCATTTCACTGAGTGTCTTTTCTTCCCAGAATGCCATTAGGGCTAACCTCAACCTGCCATGAACATAACGATAAAATCGATTGCGCCTTGCTTTTAAGCCCTGAGTTATGAAGAGTCTCGTTTTGCTGGCGTTGGGCGCAAGAGGATACGGTGCAAGACCCATTTTACGTTAAGAAAAAGCGACCCAAAAAGAGCGGCCTTCTGGAAGCAGATGCGTGGCTCGATTCCGCGCTTTATGATTTTTTTCAGTCACTTGGCCGGGGTTATACCCGGTTCGAGGACATCATGTCGGTGTTCCATGTCGCTGGCATGCGCCGCTTTGTTGTCGAAATTCTGTCCGACGGGCTCACCTTCGGGGCCATCGGTGCCGTCTTGATGCTGGCGCTGGCGCTCCCCGCCTTCGATGCCACGGCGTCGGGCGAGTACAACAAGGCCGAAGACTATTCGGTCGTCTTCCTCGACCGCTATGGCAGCGAAGTGGGTCGGCGCGGCATTCGCTCCGATGATTCCGTCGAACTCAACAAGCTGCCCGACAATCTGATCAAGGCAACGCTTGCCACCGAGGACCGGCGCTTTTACGAGCATTTCGGCATTGATATGTTCGGCACATTGCGCGCCATGCTGTCCAATGTGCAGGCCAATTCGGTGGTCGAGGGCGGCTCGTCACTCACCCAGCAGCTGGCCAAAAACCTGTTCCTCTCCTCCGAACGCACTTACGGGCGCAAGATCAAGGAAGCCTTTCTCTCCCTCTGGCTTGAATCCCATTACACCAAGGATGAAATCCTCAAGCTCTATTTTGACCGCGCCTATATGGGCGGCGGCAATTTCGGCGTCACCGCCGCTGCCGAATATTATTTCGGCAAAAAGGTGCAGGATATCAATCTGGCCGAATCCGCCATGCTGGCCGGTCTGTTCAAGGCCCCCACCAAATACGCGCCGCATGTGGATCTCGCCGCCGCCCGGGGCCGGGCCAATGTGGTTTTGACCAATCTGGTGGAAGCGGGCTATCTGACCGAGGGTCAGGTCACCGCCGCCCGGCGTTCACCCGCCACCCCGATTGATCGCTCGGGCGACGCCAATTCCCCCAATTATTTCCTCGACTGGGCGTTCGAACAGGTCAAGCAAATCGTCGCCGGGCGCGATGATGTGGGTTTTGTGGTCCGCACCACGATTGATCCCAATCTGCAATCCTATGCCGAAGAGGCCACGAGCTCGGTAATCCGCGAAAGCGGCGAGCAATATGATGTCAGTCAGGCCGCCATGGTCGTGACCGATCTCGACGGGGCGGTGCGCGCCATGGTCGGCGGCATGGATTACGGCAAGAGCCAGTATAACCGCGCCACGGCGTCGGCGCGCCAGCCCGGCTCCTCGTTCAAGCCCTTCGTCTATTCAACCGCATTTGAAATGCTGGGCGACACGCCAAACACGCTGATTTCCGACAGGCCGACCTGTATCGGCAATTGGTGCCCGCAAAATTATGGCCGGTCCTATAGCGGTCAGGTCACCCTGCTCAACGCCTTCACCCGCTCGATCAATACCGTGCCCGTTACCCTCTCGATTGCCACCGGCCGCCAGCCGATTGCCGACATGGCGCACCGCATGGGCATTACCAATGATTTCCCCGTCACCCGGTCGCTGGCTTTAGGCGTTGCCTCGGTCAGCGTTCTCGACATGACCTCGGCCTATGCGGTTTTCCCCAGTGGCGGCTTCAAGACCCCCGCTTTCGGTATTTCCAGCATCACCACCCTGCGTGGTGAAAAAGTCTACGCGGCCGATCCGGACGCCCCGCGGGAACGTATCCTGACCGACAAGACCGTACGCGACATGAACATGATGATGCGCAATGTGGTCACCAGTGGCACCGGCCGGCGCGCCGATGTGGAGGGCGTTCCCGCCTCGGGCAAAACCGGCACCACCTCATCCTATCGCGATGCCTGGTTCTGCGGCTTTACCGGCAATTATGTTGCAGCCGTATGGATGGGCAATGATGATTATCATCCCACCCGCCGCGTCACCGGCGGCGCACTTCCAGCGACAATCTGGCAAAAATTCATGGAATACGCCCATACCAATGTCGAAGTCCTGCCGGTCTATGGGGTCGATTTCGAACCCAAACCCTATGTCCGCCCCGAAACCTTCGACGAAGATGCGGCCCTGATCGCCGAACGCCCACCGATCCTGCAGCCGGAAGCTGCCGGCAAGCTGGTGGATGTTGCCGATAAACTGCGCGCCGCCATCCGGCGGAGCCGTCTGGCCGATGCCCATGCCGAGGCCGGCCCTGTCACCCGCAGCGAGGGGATCTAGCGCTTGCGTTTTGTCAGTTATTTTGCGGCAATGCTGGTCATTGCCTTGCTTGTCGGTTTTGGCCTCAGCTATTTCGCACTGGTCGATGGCCGGTTTTTCGGTGCCTATCGCTGGGGCGCATGGGCTGCCCGTCCCGAGGTCGGTGCCACCGCGCCCGATCCTTACACCCGTGCCTATCTCGCCCGCACCGGCACCTTGCAGCTCGGCCGGGGCGAGGGTGTGCAATTCATCGCCACCGAGGACAGTGACGGGCAGGCCCTGACACGGGCCTGCACCTATAGGGTGGCCGGGAGCACACCCGTGGCCGCGTTCTGGACCTTGCGCGCCACCACACCCGATGGCATCAATATCGCCCGTGAAGGCACGCCCCAATCCATGCACAGCAATCGTCTGGCCCGCAGCAATAGCGGCGTTGCCGCCATCCATGTGGGCACCCCCCTTGCCGCCGGCAACTGGCTGGAGCTTGATGCCGGCACCGGTCATTTCCAGCTCGTTCTGACCTTTTACGACGCATCCTTCCTTGCCGGCTTTGGTGCCAGTGTCACTGCCCTGCCCGCCGTCATCAAGGAGGATTGCGCATGATCCGCGCCCTGCTTTGGCTGATTGCCGGGCTCATGCTCGGTCTTGTCATTCACCTCGTCATCATCCTGATCCTGCCGCGATTTGCCGCCGACAATGTGTGGACGCAGGTCCAAAAGCTCGAAGCGATGGGTCAGGTCGTCGTGGTCCCCCAGCCCGCCCCGGGCGCGCCCAACCCGTTGGGCCTCGATCCTGAAATGGCCTATGCGATATGTCAGTTCGACCTGACAGAGGGGCCCGGTGCCTTCTCCGGTGAACTCCCGGCTGATTTCTGGTCTGTGGGGATTTTCGATCGCGATGGCGTTTCGGTTTACAGCACTACCAATCGCTCAGGCGTTGGCCAGTCGCTGGAACTGGGCATTTTCAATGCCGAACAGACCCGGCTTCTCAGCCAGCAGCAGTTCGAAATCGAAGAGGGCCTGCTGATCGTTGCCGCCCCCCAGAATGATGTATTTGCCGTGGTCCGGCTGGCCCTGCCCTATCCCGAAATGCGCACCCGCTACGAGCAGGCGCTGGCGGCCCTCACCTGTGGTCACACCAATGTGCTGGACACTATTTCCGATAAGTAGGTTCGGGGGTGAACGGCTTGGTTTCCATACGTGAGCGGATTGTCACGGTGGTCCGCTCGCCCCGGGAGCTGCCCATGCCGAGACAAAAATCATGGCGTTCGGCCTGTTCCACCAGAATCGCCAGCTCGCTGAGGCGCTGGTCAACCTGCCGGGCGCCTTCATGCGGGGTTTCGATCAACAGGCTCTCAAGCGCGTAGGAATACGAATTATAGCGATAACGCGCCGCGCCGACGAACCAGTCAATATAGGCGAGGTTCTCCTGACGCCGGTAATAGACATCGGCCACGGCCGGATCATTGGGGGCACGTAATGAGGCCGCCGCTTCGGCCCGGCGATGGTCAATCTCGTTGACGGCACAAATAGCCCGGAATACGCCCGGCATTGTCGCCATGTCCGCGCCGATATCATCGGCCAGCCGGTTATAGCGCACCCTGGAGGAGCGGTAGCGTTCAGAGCGCAGGATGGCGTAATAGCGGTCATAGCTGCCGCTGGTATCAAAGGGCGGCGTCAGTCGCGTACGCTGCCATTCCACCAGCACATTGAAGAACCAGTCCTGGCTATGCGGCGCTATGATAAAGCGCCAGGCCCGGTCATGCATTTCAACTTCTTCATCGGTCTGGTTGAGCAGCGAGACATTCTCGCCAAAGACCAGTGCCCGGAGCTTGCCGATTGTGGGCAGGATCTCGTCATGCAGGATACCCGGCTTCGCCCGGCCGAAATCGCCTGTCGGCCGGGCACAGCCGACCAGCATCAAAGTACATATAATCAGGATAACAAGACGCACGTTATGCTCAGCCCCGCTTTTGAGTGGGGTTGGTGCCGGAATCATTGTCATCGCGATCCGTCTCCAGCATGCGTTCATAGCGAATACCTGTGAACATCAGGACCTGTCCTTTGGTTTTTTGGGCGGATTGTTCCGGAATGGCACGACCCTCCTTATCGAATCTGACAAGCTCTCCCATAGTTCTCTCCAGAGGCAACATTCTGTTTTATAAATAAAAAATGCGAATGAGGCGGGTTGGCGCAAACCGGCACCTTTTTGCGAATAAGGGCATTAAGAATTCAGCAAGGTTAATAGTCTGCTAACGAATTGGCTGAGATAAGGGATACAGATAACCTATTGCGAGATTCTGTGAGTCGGTCATGATCGGGTTCCAACCCTACGAGACATTTCAGCTTTTGATTGAAACGGGCGGCGTTGACCGTGCCAATACCCTGCTGGTTGCCGCCTGCGACGCGTTTTCACGCCGCCGCATGCCCCCCCAGGCAGAGATTGCACAGTTCGAAGCCCTGGCCAATCGGCTGTTCCCCACCGCTGCCCCCTCGGCGCGGACCAAAGCCGCGGCCACACTGGGCCGGGCGGAACATCTGACCCCCGCGCTTGAACAATTGGTCATCGACAATATCGGTGACGATATCGGCGATTATCTGGTTTCGGCCCGGTATCTTTCCGACGCGTCCTTGCTGTCGGTTGTGCAAAAGGGCGACATTGAAACCTGTTCGGCTGCGGCCCGACGAGGCGATTTGTCGAACCCTGTCCTCACCAAGCTGTTCCAGATGAACAGCCGCAAGGTTTATCGCGCCCTCGCCTCCAATACCTCGATCACCCCCAAGGGCCCGTTCCTTAACGCCCTGGCGCGTTCCGCCCAGATGGATCATCAGGTTGCCTGGTCGCTGGCGGCCCGCCCCGATTTTGATGCAGCCCTTCTGGCACCTGCGTTTTTTGACCTGCGCGAGAGCGACAGGATCAAGGTCATTCAGGCCTTTGCCGAACGCAATACGCCCGAAGCCCCGATCAAGAAAACACTCGAACAATTGTCTGTCGCCAATCACGAGCTCACTCGCGCGCTGATGAAATTGTTCACCCAGAACCGGCGCGCCGAGGTTACCCGGCTGCTCAGCCAGGTCACGGGCCTTGATGAGGTGCGCTGCGGGCAGATCGCTCATGATGTCAGTGGCGCAGCGCTGTTTGTCATTCTCCGTGCCTTTGGCTGCACCGCCTATGACGGGCTCAAAGTGCTCATCCACGCCACCAGCCATGATGAAGACCGGTCAAAAACCCTCTCGGATTTTGCCAAACTGTTTCAGGATGTCAGCGTTGATGCGATGACCTTCCTGATGAGCGCATGGCGTGGTGATGTGAACCTGCTGGATTTGGCAAAACCGGAATACCGGCCCGCCGGCAATAGCCGCCGCCAGCGCGAGACGGCGGGTGCCGAACGCGAATTGCCGGCCCATCAGGATTCGGTGGTCACGCAAGCGATCGATGCGCTTGAACGGATCGGCGTCCGCCGGGCAAGCTGAGGCATTTGCACGGATAAAGGATTAATAACAGGCGGTTTGATTGAACCGGATCGTCTGGCGTTCTAGCCGTGCTTTGCCGGATCAATGATATTGATCCCCAGATCACCATCGCGCATTTCGAGGGTCAACACCCAGACATCAGGATCAAATTCAATCTCACGCGCCAGCCGTTCCCGGACCCGCGCCGGGTCTACTTTATCAAACCGCCTGTCGAAATGATGATCAAAGCTTTGCTCCTGCAGCCCCATGCCGGGTGCAGGCGCGAATAGCGAGACGGTACCGTTGAGATGGTCGACCTCGATCCATATCTGGCCGGCAACGGGATCGCCCTTGCGCGAGACTACACACATATGCCCCAAATCATTGTGGCGACGCGTGAAGGCCGCGCACCACAGGTCTGAGCGGATACGGGACATGAATTAGTATTTGGCCCCGGCTTCAGCCAGCAGGTCAATCAATTCAGGGGTCACCTTGCCGGTCACCTTGTAATTGTAATAGACCTCGAAATTGCGGATTGCCTTGGCGGTTGTCTCACCGGCGACGCCATCAATCTTGCCGCGCAGGAACCCAAGGCTGGCGAGACCACGCTGCACATTTTCAACCGTCTGGCGGTTATCCGCCGGTGCCGACACGCTCTTTTGCGCCGCAGAGGCAACACGCTGCACGATTTGCACCAATGGATCGGAGACCCCATTCGCGCTCGCCGTTTGCGGTGCGGGCTCCGTTTTTGCGGGAAGCAGTTCAACCTGCGGCGCAATGCGGGCCTCAGGCTTTGAAACCGGCGCTTGCGTCGTCTGCGACACGGAGGCTTGCGGCAGTTTCGCCCGTTTCACCGCATCCAGCACGTCAGGCGTCAGCGCCCCCACCGGAACCAGGCCAATGCTGAGCTCGAAAGCGCGGATGGCATCGGCGGTGCGCGGCCCGTAAAAGCCGTCGGCTTCGCCTTCATAGAACTTGAGGGCGGTCAGCTTCTGCTGCAAGGCCGCAACATCCCCATTATCGATTTTCGCAACGGCGTCAGCCATGGCCGGAACCGGCGCTGGCGTTGGCGTGAGCGTCGCAATGGGGAGCGGTGTTATCTGGGCGGGCGCCTGCTTGACGACCGGCGCAATGCGCTCGGGTGCCTTCACCGGCGCGACCGAGGCCGTGGTCAATTGCTGTTCAGCGAAAAGCGGTGCCGGATGATGGCCTATCTGCATATAAAGCGCATTGGTCGTCGCCATGGCGGTGCCAAAAGTCATCGTCACCAGGATCAGCGAACTGACCGGCGCGTGGAAGGCGCGTGCCACCAGCCAGAGCAAACCGCGCCCCAGGCCGTTAAACACGGCTTCACCCGCGGCCATCGGAAAGCTGGAAGTTGCCGTCGCTGTCATTTTGCCATTCTTTTTGGTTCTGACCATTGCTCTGAATGCGCCGTATTCTTTTCTGGATGCAGTTTGGTGATCCCGTCATCATCGCCGATCCGGGTTTCAGGACCGTTGATGGGCAGGACAATCGTTACATTCGTCCCACGGCCGGGTTCGGAATTGACCCGGATCGTGCCGTCATGCAGCTCAACCAGTCCCTTGACGATCGACAGACCGAGCCCCGTGCCCTCATAGCGCCGATCGGCACTGCTTTGGGCCTGGAAAAATGGTTCGCCCAACCGGGCCAGCACTTCGGCATTCATGCCAATGCCCTGATCTGAAATGGTCAGGCTAAGCGATTGGCCCTGCCGTTTCATCCCCCAGGTCACCCGGCCACCGGGTTCTGAAAACTTGATGGCGTTTGACAACAGGTTGATCATGATCTGCCGGCAGGCCCGTTCGTCGCCGATAATCTCGGGCAAATTCTTGCCCAGTTCAACCGCGATCTCGACATTTTTCTCCTGCGCCGCCTTGGAGACAATGCGGATGCAGGGGCCGACAAGGCTTTCAGGTTCAAATCTTGCGGCATGCAATTCAAACTTGCCCGCTTCAATCCGCGACATGTCGAGCAACATGTTGACCACATCAAGCAGGTGATGTCCGCTTTGCGAGATCAACCCTGCATATTCGGCATGGGTTGGGGTCAGCGTGCCACCGATACTGCTGCTCATCATGTCGGAAAACCCGACGATGGCGTTCAGCGGTGTGCGCAATTCATGGCCGATAACGGCGAGAAACTGGGATTTGGCCAGCGAGGCGTCTTCCGCTGCCTTCTGGGCCTCAATAATGCGGGTTTCGCTCTGCTTGCGCGCGGAAATATCGCGCATCAAGGCAATGACGCCAAACGGCCCCATATCCGCCGGACCATGCCGGACGGGCGAAAAATTGATCTCAACCCACACAAATTCGGGTGCCACCTGCCCCGGCTGGTCGCGGTCACGGCGCATACGCACCTCTACCAGGCGCTCATCGCCCTGATGGCGCGCATCGGCAAAGGCCGTCATATAAAGGGGACGATCGAGAACATGGGTGCGCTCGGCAAGACCGGCACCGGCCAGTTCATATTTCTGACAACCAAACAACACACCCGATGAGCGCGAAGCCAAAATCAGTTCGCCGGCGGGATTGAATTGCAATACAGCGTCACGGACATGTTCGACCAGATGCTCGAATGCCTCTGCCTGCCGCTCTGTCTGCATTTGCTGGCTGCGCACGCTGGCGAGGGTTGCATAGGCATAGGCACCGGCCGATACGGCGGCGGCCAGGGCCGAAACCGATACCATCAGCGCGCTTCCGCTCGCCCATGCCGCAATCGTTGCGGGCAGCATGGCGGTGCCAACAGCCAAAGCGACGCCCCGGACGGATCGCCATCCTGGTGAAGCTGTCGCAAGGGTTTCCAGCGATTTCAGACGCTCGGCGGCGGAGCTACTCATATACACAAACTCATTTTTTTGGACCAGCCGCGGTCCTTGGCCCAACCTTCCACCTAAGCCCTAAGACACCCTTAAGTGCCGGGCGCCCGATTGGCTAAAAGGGCCATTTAGAGCATCAGAAAGACGGGATTTTAGTCATAGCGTAAACAATCTCTTGATGCTGATCCCAGAATGGGCCCATTCTGATTAGATACAATTTTATCGAATTCGGGCATCTGGTTTTAATTCGCTGTCTCTAAGGTGTTGTAACAGCGGGTGGATTAAGCGATCCCGCAAGACAATTAGGGCAAGTAACTGTCATGTTTTTGATCCGATCTGCATTCTGGCTGGGCTTGGCCATGATTGTTATCCAACCGCAAGGCTGGGACCTTGGGGCCAAGGCCGACGCGCTGAGCACAGCGGCTGTCGACGCCGGCAAGCAGGTCGTCATCCAACAGGTCATGAACACCCCGTGTGATTCCATCGAATGCGTTGGCGGCAAGGCTCTGCTTCTTGCCTCCGGCAACTCCAATAACCCGTCTCAGGCTTCCACCATGCAGGATTCGCTGAGCCTGAAACTGGCCCCGGTCCCCCGACCCCGGCCAGCTTGGGCGGGTTAGACACAGGGACTGCGTCACTTCCCCCGACGCGACTCCAACCAGCGGTCCCTGATCAGAACCGCAAGCACGCTGCCCCGTGCTTGCGGTTCGCCTTTTATATTTTATCGCCTTGCCTATATCTGGCCTGTTGGCCTCCCGGCCAAGCTGAGCTAGAGGTTGTTGTATGAGCACATTACCCGCATTCGCTGAAATCTCGGAAAATCTCGGCTTCCTCGACGACTGGGAAGACCGTTATCGCTATCTGATCGAACTGGGCCAAATGCTGCCGCCTTTGGACGATTCTGAAAAAACCGCGGCCAGCAAGGTCAATGGTTGCGTGTCGCAGGTCTGGCTGGTGGTGGATGAAAACCAGACAGATGGTCAGACCGTGCTCAGTTTTAGGGGCGATTCTGATGCCATGATCGTCAAGGGACTCGTCGCGGTGCTCGTTGCGCTTTATGCCAACCGGCCCCCCGCCGATGTTGCCAAAACCGATGCCATTGAAACCCTCGACCAACTGGGCTTGCGCGAACACCTTACCTCCCAGCGCACCAATGGCCTGATCTCCATGGTCAACCGCATTCGCGCAGAGGCCGAAGCGCGCAGCTGACATCAACCGAACACATCAGGACGGGCTCCGGCATCCCGCCACGTATTCATTCGTCCGGACGCGGTGCCGGTCGCGGAGGACGTCAATCCGAAATGCTGGGCGAGATGTTCAAGACTGATGCGCAGCACCAGTTTGGCACTGCGGCGCGGCCAGCGCCGTTCTGTTTCAATCTGCTGCAGGCCCTTCTTAAAACCGCAAATGTCAAACAGGATCCCGGAACATTCTGCCGGCAGGACCGCATAAATCCGCTCGAGCGCCACGCGCGCATCAACTGCCATATCCGAAATACCGATTGCGGCAGGGGTCGCCCCACCGCCATCGGCGACATGTCCATGATCATAGGTCATGGTAACCTTGGGCCGCAGCCCTGCCTGTTCCACCAGACGCCGGAAGCGTTCTCCCGCCAATAAATGATGGGGCAATAGATAATTGCCGATCGCAAGGCGTGCCAATGGGCTTTCCGTCAGATTGACCCGAAGCCCCGCCGCATTGACGCTCTCCACCCTGTGCTGCGCGGCAAAAGCCTGATCGCCCTCTGCCAGGCACCGGCGCAGCCAGTTGCGCGTCTCGCTTGTGGGTGATGCAAGGCCATTGGCGCAGCGGATAACGCCAGCACTGGCCAGCTGGGTGCAGGTTTCTGCTGGCAGGCTAAAATGGCGTTCTCCAAGCGCTACGCGGAACAGGCCATCTCCCCCACACGTGGCAGAACCAGCCTTTAAAAGCGCTTTGATAAACGCCAATTGACGCTGCTCAATGGTGGACATGACCGGCACCTCCCCTGCCTGCAGGGGTCTCGTTGGTCGCGACGAGCGTTGCGACTCTCGTTTCCAACTCGGTGACAAAGGTATCGAAATCCGGGCTATCCCGCCGATCCTCCACCCGGGCACAGGCATGCGAGACTGTCGCCCGGGCACGGCCAAAGAAAATGCCGACATTTTCCATGCTTTGCCGGGCCACCACGTGCAGCAGATACATGGCCAATTGCCGGGCATGCGCCACCGGGGCGCGACAGCGGCCAGGATGCACAAGCAGACGCGGCGATACCCCCGCATACAGGCCAACCATGCACACCACTGACATTTCCAGCGAATTGGGAAAATTATCATTTCCCGCCACACCCGGTTTGAACGGCGTTGTGTAGCGAAACCGCGCCCCCGCGCGCGTTTGTTCGACTAACTGAGACGGCTTCAACATTTCGACTCTCCACATTAATAGGATATAATTCCTATAACGTGGCGAAATGGTAGCGTAGATAAGTTGTTTCAGTGCCGGGCCATGCACCCGCTCATATCATCTCGCGCAGCACCGCTCAAAACGGTGCCTCTATGTGCCGGATCTGATCATTAAAAACACTGGAAAAGACGCAAAAAAACGGCCACCCGAAGGCGACCGTTGAAACTGTCAGGGTATTTTCAGATCCGCTATTTGCCGGATTTGCGTCCAAGCCCGTTGGCCTTGGCAAGGCGCGATCGGGTTTCGGAATAGCTCGGCGCGACCATCGGATAGTCAGATGGCAGGCCCCATTTTTCGCGATATTCTTCAGGTGAAAGGTTATAATGCGTCCGCAAATGGCGTTTCAGCGATTTGAACTTCTTACCGTCTTCAAGACAAATAATATATTCGGGCGCAACCGATTTACGAACGGGCACAGCAGGCTTGCGTTCTTCGTGCTGTTCCTGGGATTCCCCGGTCTGCAGGCCTTTCAATGCGCCGTGAATGTCGGCGATCAATTTGGGCAGGTCGGTGGGGCTTAAGGCATTGTGGCTTACATAGGCGCACACGATCTCGGTGCTGAGTTCGACGAGATCGACTTCAGTCGTCACTTGGACGTCAGACAAGTCGTTCATATCGGGTCCTTTTCTTTTTTTGTTTTTCCGCAGAATTTATATTCTGCTTTCAGTAACCGGCTTCTAAAACCCTTTAGCTTTTAATGCAACTATAAGCCTAAATAATATAGGCCCATTTATCATCATCTGGAAACCGAATATTACCGGGCCTTCTTGGCGTTAGTTTCCAGATCATTGATTTTGGTTAATCCAGTCGGCGAGTATCCGGCAAGATAGGCAGCCCGGGCCAGCAAATGGGCCGAAACCGGTGCCGTCAGCAGCAGGAACACAAATCCCGCGATTGCCCGCAACACCACCGACCCCTCAAGCGACACCACGGCAACGGCCGCAAACAGCAGGCCTGACCCCATGGTGCCAACCTTGGAGGCGGCATGCATACGGGTATAAAGATCCGGCAAACGCAGGATGCCGATGGCTGCCAGAAGACTGAATATTGCGCCTGCCATCATCAGGATGGCGGAGACATATTGCAATATGGTGATGATCATAGTGGCGTCCCCTCCGTGTCGGCACGGCCCTGATTGCCCTGATTATGTTCAAGGATAAACCGCGCAAAGGCCACGGTTGCCAGAAAGCCCACCAGACCGAGAGCAATCGCAATGTCGAGATAAAGCGAGAAGCCGGTCTTGATCGCGACGACCGCGATATAACCAATGGCAATGGTCACCAGCATGTCGAGAGCCAGCACCCGGTCCGGCAGACTCGGGCCGATGACGATACGGATCACCGTCAGAATGAAGGCAATGGTGAGTATGCCGAGGGAAATATTGGTCGCCAGCTGGATAAATTCGGCACCAGTCATTCGAACACCTCAATAATTTTTGCTTCGAAGCCGCTGGCTATGCTCTCGATCAGCTCCGCCTTGTCCGGCACGGACAGGGCGTGAACATAGATGAACCTGCGGTCTTCAGAGACGTCAACGCTCAAAGTGCCCGGCGTCAGGGTGATCAGATTGGCCAATAGCGTGACTTCCCGGTCGGTTTTCACCTTCAGCGGAAAAGCCACGATGCCTGGTTTCAGCTTCGCGTTGATATTGGGCTGGATGACCAGCCAGGCCACCCGCCCAGCACTGACCGCCAACTCAACCAGAAACATCAGCCCCAGCGAGATGATGCGTTTGACGCGCAGCACATGCACCGGTCGCGCCGTGCGTTCGCGTACGAGCCATAGAGCCACTACGCCGATAGCACAGCCCAGCAACAGGTTGAGAACGGAGAAATTATCAGTAATGGCAGCCCAGATCACCGCCAGAATGATGGCCGTCAATGCGAAATTCATTCCTGCAAGA